>Ga0134126_10003925_pt1 | contig 18604 bp, 15 predicted proteins | sample KB31752_FD_96881 | JGI IMG/M metagenome (GOLD analysis project Ga0134126, IMG submission 96881) | Terrestrial soil microbial communities with excess Nitrogen fertilizer from Kellogg Biological Station, Michigan, USA - KB3-175-2 | ecosystem: Environmental > Terrestrial > Soil > Unclassified ...
CTCCATGACGAACAAGCTCAGCGCAGCGGCGGCAATCTGCACATTGACCTTCTCATCCCTGGCCATCGCACAGGTGGGCCAGTCGTCCGGCGATTTCTCGCGCCTGCATCGCCCGGCGCCACCGCCCGCCGCGCAAATGTCGCCCGAAGCCACTGCGGCGGCCGCCAAGCAGCGCATCGACGCCGACAAGAAGGCCGACCGTGTGCCGGACCGCAAGACGTTACAACTGCTGCTGTCTGCTCAATCCCAGCTCAAGGACGAGGCGGGCATGGCCGACACCCTGGAGGATCTGGTGGCCGGCTACAACGATCCCGCAGACTGGATCGAGATCATCGATATCACCTTCGGCACAAAGGGCCTGCGCGATCAGGACTCGATCTGGCTCGGGCGCCTGCTGTTCGTGGTGGGAGCCAAGGTCTCGCCGGTGGATGCCAGCACGGTTGGTCAGATCGCCAGCCAGAAGGGCTTCTTCGGTGATGCGCTGAACGCCAAAACCCATGGCGGCCAGGTGGATCCCGATCCGGCCCCGCGTGCCGACAGCGACAAGAAGACCATGCCCGACCAGATCGCCCAGGAACAGGCACAGGACGGCGCCTATAACGCCAAGCTGGCCGAGGCGCTGTATGGCTATGGCATGTACCCGGAGGCCGAAGCCGCGGCCAAGCTGGCGATCCAGAAAGGCGGCAATCCCGATGCTTCCGAAGCGCCGATGGTGCTGGGCCAGGCATTGACGGCGCAGGGCAAGTATGACGATGCCGTCGCGGCGTTCGGCCAGGTCACAGGCGGCGGGCCGGTGACGCCGCGCATCGCGCGGCTGTGGGCCGACTATGCCAGGATCAAGAAACGCGGCTGATGCGGGGCAATAGCCGCGAGAACGGTCTTACCTTGCGGATTTTCCGGATTTGCTGACACGCCGCGCGGCCTTGCGCGGCGTGCCGGCATTGCCCAGCAACGCTGCCACCCGTTTCTCGAGCGATTTTGCCTCTTCGCGCAGGCAAGCCTTGAACTCCGCCACCAGGCGCGATTCCAGCTTCAGAACCGGGGTGTAGATGCTGGTCTGCACCATGCGCAAAGGCTTGAGCGGCACCAGGGCGAACAGCCTGGGATCGATGGCCAGCGGCACCAGCGGATCGGTGATCATGACGGCGCCGATGGCGAGCAGCAGATGGCAGCCATGCTCGAAGCTGTTGGCCGTGTATTGCGGATGATATTCGACACCTTCCGAATGAAACAGACTCTCCAGGGCCTCCCGCGTCGGCCCGATCGAGGTGCCGATCAGCTTGTGCGCCGCCAGATCGGTGGCGCGCACAAAGCTCCGTCGGGCCAGGACGTGATCGGGACGCATCACCGCGACGGTCGGCATGTCGAACAGCGGGGAGGGCACGACGGTAGTGATCGTCATTGGCAGCAAGGCGCCGACCGCAAGATCAAAATGCTCGGACGCCAGCCGGCTGAACTCATGCACCTGGGTCAGATGGAAATCCACCTCCACATCCGGATTTTTCTTCGCGAAGCGGCCGATGGCGGGAATCAACAGGCTGGTGGCGAGCCTGGCGCCCGACCCCACCTTCAGCCGCGCCTGGGCGCCGCTTGCCAGGCGCCGGGCGGCATGGGGCAGTTCGTCCACGGCCAGCAGCACGCGGTGGCATTCATTGAAGTACTGCGTGCCTTCAACGGTCGGGCGCAAGGCGTGGCCGTCCCGGGAAAACAGCTTCAGCCCGGTGGTGCGCTCCAGGCCCGAAAGCAGACGGCTGGCGGCGGATGGGCTCATGTTCAAGGCCTCGGCCCCCGCCGCAAGGCTGCCGCGCTGGGTGACGTGCAGAAACAGCCGGATCGCCTGGATGTTCACTTTATCTCCGCCCCCTCCGGCCTTCGCATCTTTGCTCGCGCTATGCGCTCGCGATGCTACGGCCACCTCCCCCTTTTGCGTGCTTCGCACGAAAGGGGGACGGCTCCCCTGTTGCAAATTATGCAACATCCAATCGCATCTTTGCATTTTTCACAAGACAGGGTTCGTGCCTATGCTGGCCTTGCCGGAGAAAGGGACAGTTAAAGGGACGAGGGGGCATGACCGTCACGAACCTGCTGCGCAAACCGATCGCCGCTTCCGCAAATACCGTCCTGTGCGATTTCCTGCGCCGGCATGCGGGGCAGAAGCCCGGCCAGACGGCCTTTGCGTGTGGCGACGCGACGATCGGCTGGCGCGCGCTGGATCAGACCTCTACCGGCCTGGCGCACTGGTTTCTGAACCAGGGCCTGAAGCCCGGTGACCGGGTCGCGGTCTGCTCGCTCAATTCCATCGAACTGGTCCAGGTCTATCTGGGCCTGTTCAAGGCCGGGCTGATCGTGGTGCCGATCAACACCAGGCTGAAGCCGGAGGAGGTTCGCTACATCCTGGGTCATGCCGGGGCCCGGATGGCCTTCTGCGAGCCGTGCTTCACGCCGCTGCTCGAACAGGCCGGCGCCGCATTCCCCATCTTCAGCGCGATGCCTGAGGCGCCGACAGGGACAGGCGAGCTGCCCGACATCGGGCCCGACACCCTCGCCATGATCGTCTACACCTCCGGGACGACGGCCAGGCCCAAGGGCGTCGCCCACACCCACGGCTCTCTTTCAGAGACAGGATTGAACGGCTCCCGGCTCACCCCCGACATGTCCGACCATGTTCGTCTCCTTTTCCTGCCGATGATGCATGTCTCGGGGATCTGGTTTGTCTCATGCTCCCTGCGCGAGGGAACGCCCATGGTCCTGTTGCCCAGATTCGAGCCCGGCGCCGCGCTGGACGCGATCGCCCGGTTCGGCGTCACCACCACGGGTGGGCTGCCGACCATGCTGCTGATGATGGTGGAGGAACAGGCCGTCCGCCCCCGCCAGGTTTCAACCCTTCGCTCGGCGATCGGCGGCGGCGATGTCGTGTCCACGGCGCTGCAGCACCGCTTCAGGGAGGTCTTCGGCCTGGGGCTGCACGAAATTTACGCCATGACGGAGCTCTGCCCGATGACCGCCAACCGGCCGGACGCATACCGCGAAGGGTCGGTCGGCGTGCCGTTGGACGATGTGGAGCTGCGTGTGGTGGACCTGGACGGCCGGGATGTGCCGGCGGGCGAGACCGGCGAAATCATCGTGCGCGGCCCCAGCCGCTGCGCCGGCTACTGGGACGAGCCGGAGGCGACCCGCGCCGCCATGGGCAGCGGCTGGCTGCATACCGGCGACCTGGGCGCGCGTGATGCCGATGGCTTCATCTGGTTCAAGGGGCGCAAAAAGGAAGTCATCATCCGCGCCGGGTCCAACATCTCGCCGCAGGAGGTGGAAGAGGCGCTCTACAAGCATCCCGCGGTGCTGGAAGCCGGTGTCATCGGCGTTCCCGATCCGGTCACCATCGAGCGGGTTGCGGCTTTCGTGGTTCTTCGCGAAGGCCATGCGGCCAGCGCGGCGGATCTTTGCGCCTTCGCCAGGCTGCATATCGCCGACTACAAGGCGCCGGAGGAGATTCATTTCCGCGACAGCTTGCCGAAGAACCCGGTCGGCAAGGTCCAGCGCCGGGCCCTGAAGGAGATGCTGCCGGGCAAGTAACTGCCACCAGGCGCGGCCGGATGTGAGCGCTTCCGGCGCAAAGCGGGCGCCAGGCGAGGGTTTGGAACGAAATATCGCTGCCCCTCAGAGCCGGTCCGGCTGAACTCAATCATTCTCTTTGAAGAGGAGACCGGCGCTCGCCAGCGCATCTATTGCGCTTTGAAGCATCGGGACCAACCTCTTATCGGCGATGGTTGCGGCCAATTCCCGGAAGCCAACGCTTTGAGCACCCGAGAGGCGCTGGAATGCGGCAATAAACTCCGGCCGAATATACCAATAGGAACCGGCCGCGAAAAATTTTGCCAGCGGCTCCCCCGCTTCGCGCTCAATAAAAAGCTCGCTTTGATTTGCGAGACGTATCGTGGACTCCGCTGTCAGCGACGCATGCTGTTCGATCGGCCCTTGCGGCAGCCGAATGCGGGGGCGGGGTCTGCGTACCCCGTGTTGAGACCGCAGAAACTGTTCCAGCGGATCGCCTTGCGTTGACGCCGCCAGGAAATCCACCAGCTTCGCGGCATAGGCTTTTCTGGCTTCGGGATCTTTCAGTCCGGCCAGACTCTTTCTTGCCTCCGGATGACGCCGCAAGGTTCGAATCCACCATTGCAAAAAGTCGATGCCGGTGAACGTATGGGCGCTCCAGGTCATGTGAAGCGATGGTTCGTCCAATGGGTAGGCAACGTGCCAATAGCCTCTCGGCAGATAAAGGACGTCGCCATCGCTCAGAAGTCCTTCCCAAATGGGCGGTGCCGTCGGCGGTTGCGCAGCGTCACTATCGTCCGCCAGGGGGTCAATGCGCGTCGGGGCGAACACCTGCCACCGCTTGCGGCCACTCAGCTGTACCGCGAATACCTCGTGCGCGTCCCAGTGGACATTGAAACCCTTTTGCGTGCGCCAGCCTGCATAGAGGTTGGCCGCGCATGTACAGGATAGCGCGTCCTCGAAAGAAGACGTCAGATCAAGTATGGAAGGAGCGACTTCTTGCACCCCATCCATGATCATGGTGGCGCCCTGGGCCAACAAGGCCATGAGCCCTCCCGGGTTTAATCTGAGATTGCCAACCGGCCCGTCGATATATCGCCGCAGGTCCACCATGCTGCCCTCTTGAAAAAGACGCAGCTGCGGCTGTGGCGGCGGATGCCAAGTCAGTATCCGGTTAAGATCGGCCCAGGAAAAAACACGTTCAAAGCGCCCCTTTTCTCCTTTCAGGTAAAGCGGCTTTTTTGTCCAGTACTCGGAAAGGAAACGGGCCGTGCCAATCGAAGCAAGCACCTGCTCGAAATTCATTTCTCCGGCCGGCATTAAAATACTCGCATTGGAGAGCTTGACAGACTGATCCAGAGGGATCGTCAGGAGGCTGCGCGCCCGTCCTTCGGACCCATGAGGAAAAAGCTACTGCGGCGTCAGCTTCAGCAGCTTGGAGGCTTGCGGGGTGTTGTCGGTGATGGAGCCGCCGCCGCTGTCCGTCAGCACATAGACCGCGCCGTCGGGTCCGACCCGCACATCGCGGATGCGCATCTTCACCTCGGTCAGCAACGGCTCTTCGTTGACCACCTTGTCGTTCCTGATGGTCAGCCGCTCCAGCGACTGGCCGCGCAGGGTGCCGGCCAGGATGCTGCCCTTCCATTCGGGAAAGAGATTGGCGTCATAATAGGCAAGGCCCGACGGCCCCAGGCTGGGCGCCCAGTAATAGACCGGCTGCTCCATGCCGGCCTTGGCCACTTCGCCGTCGCCCATCACGGGGCCCGGATAATCGACGCCGTGGCTGATGATGGGCCAGCCGTAATTGGCGCCCTTCTTGATCAGGTTCAGTTCATCGCCGCCGCGCGGACCGTGCTCGGTCTCCCACAGCCGGCCCTGCGGATCGAAGGTGAAGCCTTCCTGGCTGCGCCCGCCGATGGCCCAGATCTCGGGCAGGGCGCCAGGCACGCCGATGAAGGGATTGCCGGGCGCCGGCTTGCCGTCGCGGGTCAGGCGCACGACCTTGCCCAGATCGGTATCGAGCGTCTGCGCCACCCGCCAAGGCGTCGAGGTGCCGGCATCGCGGTCACCCAGGATGACGTAGAGATAGCCGTCCTTGGGGCCCAGCGCGATGCGCCCGCCGCTGCGCGAGCCGAAGCCGGTATGGGCATCGTTGGGCGTGGAGGGAATGGAGCGCCAGATCGTCGTGACATCGCGCAGCGCATTGCCCGCTTCATCCAGGGTGGCGCGCGCCACGTTGATGCCGCCGATCATGCCGTGGTCGAAGGCGAAATAGGTGAAATAGAAACGGTGATTGGTGCGGAAGTCGGGATCGAGCACCAGGTCGAACAGGCCGGTCTCGGGCCAGGTGACGCCCAGCGCCTCCAGGCCCGACAAGGGCGCGGAGATGGTGCCGTCGGCCGACACGATGCGGAAATGGCCAGGCAGCTTCTCGGTCACCAGGAACTTGCCGTCGGGCAGGAAGGCCAATCCCCAGGGCGCGTAAAGCTTGCTGGTGATCTCGGTCAGCTTGTAGGGGTGGGTCTTGTGATAGGGCGCCCGGGTCTGTTCGGGATAGGCCGGCTTGTCGTGGACATTCTCGTTCTTGCGGGTCTCGACCGGCTGTCCCTCCACCAGGTGCGAGTAGTCCGGCAGGTAGGGCGCCTGCTGAAAGACGGGCGGCGCCGGAGTGGCCGGCGCCGTGGATGAGGACTGCGCCAAAGCGGCAGTGGCAAGCGCGGTGGAGGCAAACAAGGCAACGGCAAGCGTACGGTTCATGAATCAATTCCCCTTCGACGCCCGGGAGACTAGAAGGTTGCCGGTTCCGGCGCATCCCCGAAGATCATGCTGCGGCGCAAAAGGAAGTGAGTGCGGGCGACCCCATCAACCATGGCGTCTGGCGGGCGGCGCCTTTTGCTGACATAGCCGAAGAAACCAGCGGCCGGAACATGCTCGCTGGACCATCACGGCACAGCTGGCGACAGGCAGACCGGCCAGTTCGAGCCTTGATGCGGTGGGCTCTATTTTTCCACGCCGAACAACTGGCCCAGCCAGGCATAATAGTCGGGCTGCCTGGTCTTGAGATTGTCGCGGGTGAAAGGCGGCCGGTCGACATGGCCCCAAAGATAAAGGCTGGCGGTGACGGCGAAATATTCCTGCACGTCTTTTGTGACATAGGCGCCGCTTTTGTAGAGCCGGCCCATCACCGCCGCCTCGTAGAAACGCACGATATCGGGATTGTCGAAACCGCCCGGCAGGACGCGAAAGTGGAAGGCGTGCAGCAATTCGTGCAGCACGATCGGCTTTTGCGGTGGCTGCACCGCCGCGTTCACGGTCACGCCGGGTTGATTGGAATTGAACTTTCCGGCATCGCCCGCGCCGGGCTTGAGCGTGATCTTCTGGTTTTGGAAGAAAGCGATGATGGCAGGCTTGGCGCCGCTATCGGCGGCGATGTCCAGCTGATGCTGCAGCGAGGCCAGGATGGCGGCGCGCTCGGAGGCGCCGGCGATGGCCGACACGTCCGCGGAAAAGCCGCGATAAGTGAAGACCTGGTCGTCCCCGGCCGGCTGGGCGGACAGGGCGCCCGAACCAAGCGGATAGGCCGCCATGGCCGCCAGATAAGCGAAATGCCTTCGCCGCGTCTGCATCGTGCAAATCCATCGTTTGAAAATGCGGTCTGAAAATAGATCGCGGGACAATGCGCGGGCGCCATGTCTTTCGTCTTAAGACAACGGGCAGTCCTGTGATAAATATTTTTCATGAACGCGATCCGTTATCGCCTGGCGCAAGCCCCAGATGCGCAGCAGCTCGCCGATCTCCGATGGGGCCTTCGCACCGACGATGACCCCGTCTGCGATGCGGACGCGAAAGCGCGGTTCGTTCAGGACTTCGCCGCCTGGATGGCGGCCAGGCCGGACAGGGACCTGGTGCATTGGGTGGCCGAATTGGAGGGCAAACTGATCGGCGTCATCTCCGTGCGGATCATCCACAAGCTGCCATCGCCGGAAGACATGGATGGCCGGTTCGGATATCTGACCAACAGTTATGTGTCGCCGCGCCATCGCAACAGGAGTGTCGGCACGGGTCTGCTCGCCGCGGTGAAAGACTGGGCCGCCGGTGAAGGGCTCGAGCTTCTGGTCGTCTGGCCCAGCGCGCGTGCCTATCCCTTTTACGAGCGCGGCGGCTATCGCCGTCACCCCGATCCGGTTGTCCTGAAATTGTGGGAAGACTGACGCGGAAAACCGGCCGCCGGGCGGGAAAGCTAGCGGGCCGCGCCGTTGCCGCGGGGGCGGGCGCCATCGCCGACCTCGCGCGTCCGGCGCAGCAGGCCGTCGAGCAGCGCGGCCCAGTCGAAGCGCGGCGTTTCGGGCGATGCCTCGGCCGAACCGGCCGGCGGCGTTCTTGCCGCCGTCATGTCGTCATTGGTCATGCGGACCAGGGCTTGATACATGGGCCAATCCGTCCTTCCACGGACGAATGCTAGACCAGGCCTGTGAAGGTTCGGTTACGGTTGAGGTTGGAAATAATTCACGCTCGTTAAGGGTGGCGTTAACGGATGTGGGCAGGCGCGTCATGTATCCGTCGCAAGAGCGTTGCGGCACGGTCATTTCAAGCCATCCATGAAGGCGTTCATCTCGCGCACAACGTCCGCCTGGTTGGAGCGGTAGATATAGTGGCTGGCATTGGCGATGCGAATGACCTTGGCGTTGGGGCTCTGCTTTTCGAAATTGGCGGAGCGCGCCGCGTCCGCCGCCATGATCTTCTGCATGAAAGGCTTGTCGCAGTTGCGGCCGCATTGGCGCGGCTCCGCCAGGACGGCCAGCACCGGCACCCTGACAGGCCCGTATTTGCGGGTGTTGTCGAAGATGCGGTTGCCCGCCAGGTCTTCCGGCTTCTGCGGCTGGTCAAAGGTCGGCGGCGGAGAGGAAGCCCAGGCCTCCGCGGAGTCGCTGAGGGCTTTCTGCAGATTGGGCAACGTGGCCTGTACCTTCGCGATCAGGGCGCGCATGGCGGCAGGATCGGTCTGCAGGTCGAACATGTGCCCGAGGTCGCGCTTCATCGCGGCGCTTTCCACGCTCAGGTCGGCCACCGACGGATCGTAGAAGGAATATTGATAGATGGCGTCAAGATAGATCAGCCCCGCAACCATCTCGGGATGGCGCGTGCCGACCGAGCTCAATTCCTCGCCGGCGATGGAATGGCCCGCCAGCACCGGCTTGTCGATATGCAGGGCCGCCATCACCGCCAGCACATCATCGCCCAGCCGGTCGGCGTCGTAATTGGCGTCGGTGTCCGGCGGGGACGAGGAAAGACTGAAGCCGCGGCGGGTGATGGCATAAACGTGATGCTTGCCGGTGAATTGAGGCGCGAAGCTGTCATAGGTATGGGCGCTATTGCCCAGGCCGGACAGGAAGACCAATGGCGAGCCGCTGCCGCCCCAATCCAGCACTTCCAGCTTCACGCCCGGCTGCACCGTGACGAACTGAACCTTGTGCGGCGAGGGATCGATGACCCATGCCGTGCCTTTGGCCGTGCGAGTGAAGGTCAGCGGCTGGGTTCCGCCATAAAGCGTCTTCCAGTTTCCGGCGAGCGTCTTGCCATCGTCGGACAAAGTGCCGTCGAATGTGCCTTGCGCCTTGTCCAGCGAGAAGCTCACCGCGCTGCCGGTCAGAGCGATATTGGAAACCATGTTGTTGCGCGACGCCCCCGGCGCCTCATCGCCCAGATTGTAGAAGTCGCCGGCATAGCCATGCGCTGTCTTGTGGATTTTCAGAACCCGCTGGGGTTTGCCGTCGGCTTGCCAGGTGCCGGTCATGTCGGCGGCAATGGCGGGTAGGGTCAGGAATGCGAGGGCGGTGAACAAAAGAAGTGTTCGTGTCATGGAGGTCCCCGCTCAGACAGCTGTCAAAAGCCCCAATGTCATCCCCGGCGAATGCGAGCGCCAGCGAGCATGAGGAAAGGGGACCCAGGTGGTCAAACCAGGCCCGGTGCCAGATCATTCCAGCCGGAATTGTCCTTTTCGATCAAGCTTAGGTGAACTCACTTCTTCCGATTGATCTGCGCGAACAGCCGCTCCGGATTCTCATTCGCGGGATCGGCGGCGAAGGCGTCCTTGGTCTTCTGGTCCTTGGCCACGCCGATCACCATCAGTTCCAGTGGCGCGGCACCGGCCTTGAAGCTCTTGGCCTGGTTCACATCCACCGGGATGGCGTCACCCTTCTTGATGTTCACCGTCTCGCCGTTGACCGTGACGCTGCCGTCGCCCGCCATCACATAATAAGCCTCGCTGAGGCCGGCGAGCTTTGTCTGCGGCAGGCTGGCGCCCGGCTGGATCAGCACATGATCGACATAGGCCCAGGGCGTGTAGAAGACGCTGGGCCCCAGCGCGCGGCGGCGCATCACGCCTGGAATGGCGCCGGGCTTCAGCAGCGCGCGGTCCAGCTTCATGGTGACGAATTGCGGGATCTTGTCCTTGGGAACACCCACCCGGTCATCGCCCAGGTTGAAGGCGTCATAGACCTTGGAGGTGCCGACATTGATGTTCATCCACTCCACATCATGGTCGGTGGGATTGTAGATGGCGTGGGCCGAGCCCATGCGGTCGGGCGCGCCTACCGTGCCTTTCAGCAGCGAGGTGCGGCCATTGATGGTGAATTCCGCTTCGCCGTCGAAGATCACGAACATCTCTTCGCAGTGATTGTGGAAATGCTGGCCGATGCCGGAATGGGCATGCAGCACGCCGCGATGCAGGAAGAGCAGATTGGTGGAGAGGGTCTTGTCGGTCATCAGGGGGCCGAAATTCATGCTGCCCGCACCGTCATGCACCGCCTTGATCAGGTTGGTCTTGGCGACGTCGTAATGGGTGATGCGGGAGGCCAGGCCGTTGCCCTGGGCCAGCGCCGCCGTTCCGGCAAAGGCCGCGGCCGACAGGATCAAAGCGGCTGTGAATACGTTGCGTTTCATGATGCTGGTTCCTCCCGCGCCCGCCAAAGGCGTCTTTTCATCAATATACTGATTATGCGTTATTTCTCGCATCCTGCTGGGTGTACTTTGTACGATAACGCGCGGAAATCCAAACGCATTTTGCAGCCTGTTTCGCCGCTGATATGAAGGCCTGATGATATTGCCTCCCTGTAAGAAGACGCGCGGATGAGCGCGACCGGCTTCAAGGCCGACCTCACCAATTGCGACCGCGAACCGATCCATGTGCTGGGCAACATCCAGCCTTTCGGCTTCCTGGTCACCGCGGGCATGGATTGGATCGCGCGCCGGGCCAGCGCCAATGTCGGCGCCTTCCTGGGTATGGAAGCCGAACAGGTCATCGGCACGCCGCTGGCCACGATCTTCAGCGAGAAGGCACTGCATGCCATCCGCAACCGCATCACCTTGCTGCGCGGGCCGGACTCGGTGGAGCGGTTGTTCAGCCTGGCGCTGATCGAGGGCGGGCCGCCCTTCGACGTGGCGGTGCATTTCGCCGGCGACCAGGTGGTGATCGAGGCCGAACCCGCCCAGGACGCGGAGGTCGAAGCCAGCACCATGGTGCGCGCCATGATGGCGCGGCTGGCGCAGAGCGAGGGCATGGCTGGCTTCCTGCGCGAGGGCGCGCGCCAGGTGCGGGCGCTGACCGGCTTCGACCGGGTGATGGTCTATCGCTTCGACGACCAGGGCTCGGGCGAGGTGGTGGCCGAAAGCGCCGGCCCCGGCATCGACTCCTTCCTGGGGCTGCATTATCCGGCCAGCGACATTCCCGCCCAGGCGCGCAAACTCTATCTGCGCAACATCTTCCGGGTGATCGCCGATGTGAATGCGGTGCCCGCGCCCATCCTGCCGGCGCTGGACGAGCAGGGACGGGCGCTGGACCAGTCGCTGTCGGTGCTGCGCGCGGTCTCGCCCATCCATATCGAATATCTGAAAAACATGGGGGTGGCGGCGTCGCTTTCCATTTCGATCATCCTGGAGGGGCGGCTGTGGGGCCTGTTCGCCTGCCACCATTATGCGCCGCGCCTGCCCAGCTTCGCCTATCGCACCGCGGCCGAGCTGTTCGGCCAGATCTTCTCGCTGATGCTGGAAAGCCGGGAGCGGCGCGAATCCGCCGATTACGAGACGCGCGCCCGCGGTGTCGCCGACCGGCTGATGGCCACCGTGGCGCAGGATGCCAGCCTGCTCACCAATCCCGGCTGGATCGGCGAAATGGTCTTCGACATCATTCCGGCCGAAAGCGTGGGTGTCTATCTGGACGGCGCGGTGGCGCTGTCGGGCCTGGTGCCGGCAAGCGAGCAATTCGGGCAGATCATTTCCTTCCTGCAGGAAAAAACGGGCAACGAGATTTTCGCCACCAGCGCCATCCAGGCGGTGCTGCCGGACGGCGCGGCCTATGCCGATCGCGCCGCCGGCATGCTGGCGGTGCCGCTGTCGCGCAAGCCCCGCGATTATGTGGTGCTGTTCCGCAGCGAGCAGCTGCGCAATGTGCGCTGGGCGGGCAATCCGGAAAAGCCGGTGGAGCTGGGGCCGCATGGCGCGCGCCTGACCCCGCGCAAAAGTTTCGAGCTCTGGTCCGAGCTGGTGAAGGGCCATGCCCTGCCTTTCACCGCCGCCGAGTTGCGCCTGGCCGAGACGGTACGCACCGGCATGGCCGACGTGCTGGCGCGGCTGTCCGATGCCGCCGAGCAGGAGCGATTGCGCGCCCATGAGCGGCAGGAGCTGCTGATCGCTGAACTGAATCACCGGGTGCGCAACATCCTGGCGCTGATCCGGGCGCTGATGGCGCAATCCCGTCAATCCGGCGTGCAATCGGTGGAAGGCTTCATCGCCACCCTGGACGATCGCATCCAGGCGTTGGCCCGCGCCCACAACCAGGTCACCGCCGATCGCTGGGGTCCGGCACGGCTGACAGACCTGCTGGAAACCGAAGCGGGCGCCTATCTGGGCAGCAAGCGCACCCGCATGCGCTTTGACGGGCCCAATGTGCTGGTCCATCCCGGCGCCTTCACGGTGCTGGCGCTGGTGATCCATGAGCTGGCCACCAACGCCGCCAAATATGGCGCCCTGTCCGACAGCGGCAGCGTGACGGTGAACTGGCGGCTGCAGAATGGCGACCTGGTGCTGGAATGGACGGAAGAGGGCGGCCCCGTGGTGGTGGCGCCGCGCCGCCGCGGTTTCGGCTCGACCATCATCGAGCAGTCGGTGCCCTTCGATCTGGGCGGCGATGCCGAGGTCGCCTATCGCACCAGCGGGCTTCATGCCCGATTCTGCATCCCGGCGCGCCATATCGCGGGCGAGGCGGTGGCCGTGCCGGGCGAGGCGCGCCAGAAAGGCGGCGGGCTGGATGCCCTGCCGCTGAAGGGCCGCCGTGTGCTGCTGGTGGAAGACAGCATGATCATCGCCATGGATGCGGAAGAACAGCTCAAGCGCCTGGGCGCTGCCTCGGTCGCCACCGCGTCGAACTCGGCGCAGGCCCTGTCGCTGCTGGACAAGGACGCGTTCGATTTCGGCCTGCTGGATGTCAATCTGGGCGCGGAGACCAGCGCCGCGATCGCCGCGGCGATGAAGGCCAAGGGTATGCCTTTTGTCTTTGCCACCGGCTATGGCGATGGCACCGGCTTTCTGGGCGACTATCCGGACGCGCCGGTGGTCAACAAGCCTTATGGGGTGGAGCAGCTTCAGAAGGCGCTGGCCACAATGGGATCGCCATGAGCCTGGCGGAAAGCTTTTGGCCGCGCCGGACACGCTCTCAGTCCCATTCCGTGCGCGCCAAGTTGCGCGCGGCCACCGAGGAGATTCACCTGTCGCTGCATCGTGCCGCGCCCTTTGCGGCCATCGCCGATGGCGCCGCCACGCCCGAGAGTTACGCCGCGACCCTGGATTTTCTCTGCTGCTATCACCTTGCCATGGCCGGCTGGTGCCGGGCGGGTGCCGAGGCGCTGGGGCTGGAGGTGCTGGCGCGGGCGCAGCGGACCCGGCTGGACGCGCTGCGTGACGATCTGGCGTTTTTCGGTCGGGGCCAGCCGGCGATCGCGGAAGAAGCGGCGAAGGTCGGGGCCTTTGCCGCCGGTGTGCTCTACACGGTGCAGGGCTCGACCCTGGGCGGCAAGGTGATCCATCGCCAGCTTGACGGGCTGCTGGAAGGCGAGGGGGGACGCAGCTTCTTCAAGGGCGGCGCCGAAGATGGTCCGCATTGGCGCCTGCTGTGCGAAGGGCTGGAGCGGCAAAGCGACGAGGCGGCGCTGGAAGCGGGCGCGCGTCATGCTTTTGCCCGTTTCGCGGATATGCTGGCTGTGGCGGGGCGGTAAATCCTCCGCCTACGGAGGAAATCCATGACCATCGGCCGCGCCGTTCTCGGATTGCTTTTGCTTGCAGGGCTGGCGGGTGCTTCCGCGCAGGCCGCGCCCGTCCCCATCAACGCCGTGGCTTCGATCGCGGAGATGCAGGGCCTGAAGGGCGCGGCCAATCCGGTGGTGCAGGTGCTGTCTTATTATACGGGGCTGAACAAGGGCGGCGGCCTGTTCGTCTGGAATGCGGCGTCGGGCGATGCGCCTGATGGTTGCACCATCTTCCCTGAACAGAAAACAGCGGCCGGACAGAAGGGCCGCTGGATCCGCCAGCTTTCCGGCGCACTCGACGCCACCATGTGCGGGGCGTACTGGGACGATTCCCATGACGATGCCGCCGCGCTCGGCCGCGCCTTTGCCGTCGCCTCGAATTTGCGCGTCACGCTCAGCCTGCCGGGCGGCACGGGGAAGGTCTGCTCGCCGGTCAAGGCGGTCCGCGCCGTGACCGTGCGTGGCCAGGGCATGAGCACCAATGGCGACAGCGGTCCGGCGCCCACCATCGTGAACGGCACCTGCATAAAAAGCGGCTGGGTCTTCAGCATCGTTGCGCCGGCCGGCGCCGGCGCGATGGAAGCGCCCAAATATTACGACATGGAGATCCAGGCGGGCAGCAACAGCAATCCGGGCGGCTGTATCCGCTGGAATGACGCGGCGGGCGGTTTCGTCGACGGGCCGGGCTCGCAGCTTTACATGATGCATCCCCATGCCCAGCGCATCTGGTGCGACATGCCGGCCGGGGACAAGATCGGCTTTGAATGCAGCAAGTGCTTCAACGGGGATTTTTCCCAGAACAGCACCACCGGCGGCAAGCACGGGATTTCACTGGAAGGCTCCGACGTCATGTGCATCGGCTGCGCCGGGCCGAACCGTTTCGCCTATGCCACCGACAGCCTGGTGCGGATGGTGTCACACGGCACCTTCGGGAACATGGACCGGGTTGTCGGCAATGAGATCCTCTATCCCACCGACACCCACCAGCGCTACGACTCCTTCATCTATGACGCCACCCGGTCCTCCACCATCGAGGGCAATCATATCGAGGGCATCATTCCCGGCGTGCAGAGCGCCATCCATGTGGTAGGCGGCTTCAGCCACGCCATCGAGAACAACGATGTCGCGGTGCTGACCGAGATTGGCGCCCTGGGGCCCAAGTCGGCGCCGCACTGGCTGGTCACCGAAGGGCCGTTCGTGAATTTCCGCGCCTTCAACAATGGCTGCGAGGGCTGCATCCTGGGACCGGCGTTGTTCCGCAACCATTCGCCGGACTTCAACGCCGGCGGCGTACGCCAGGTCATTACCCATGGCGGCAATGCGGTGAATGGCGATGCGGGCTTTCCGTGAGGCGGTGTTTGCCGGCTTGCCGGACGGCCTGTCCTGGGTGAAGCTGCGGTAAAGGAGGCGCAGGATGAGACTCTGCGCAATGTTGGCGGGTTTGGTGCTGTCGGCGATGTCGGCCCATGCGGCGCCTTTACCCGCGCCCTTACCGGCACCCGGGCCGGCATCGGTGCCGGACAGCTTTTATATGCATGCGGGCGAACTGGTCGCGGTCGATGGTCCGCGCCGGCTGAACCTGTCCTGCCTGGGGCAAGGCAGCCCCACGGTGCTGTTCGATTCCGGCATGGGCGACAGCAGCCTGGTCTGGCGGCTGGTGCAGGGCCAGGTGGCCAAGATCACCCGCGCCTGCGCCTATGACCGGGCGGGGATCGGCTTCAGCGATCCGCGCCGCGGCCCGTCCGATGCGCGCGCCGCTGTCGCCGACCTTCATGCCCTGTTGATGGCGGCAAAGATCAAGACACCGATCCTTTATGTCGGCCATTCCCTCGCCGGACTGTTTGGTGTGCTGCTTCAGGCATCCCATCCCGGCGATCTGGCGGGCGCGGTGCTGGTCGAACCGTCTTTCGCCGACCAGTGGGATGCCATGTCGGGCGCCGGCATCGCGGCCGGCGCGCCCCAGGCCGCCGCCGATGACCTGCTGGCCGCGCTGCATGCGCAAGTCCGGCGCATGAAGCAATGCGCCACGCTGCCGGCGCCGCTGCCCAAGGATTGCGCCGGCAGCGACAGCCGGCTGCCGCCCGATCTGGCCGCCCTCAAGACGGCGCAGAATTCGCGGCCATCCTATCTGCTGACCAAGGCCTCGGAATATGAAAGCTTCCTGTCCACCAAGACCGACAAGAATGTGGACCAGAAGGAAGTGGAAGCCGTCAAGGTCAGCTTCGATCACAAGCCGCTGATCGTGCTGACCCGCGGCAACGCGCAAGGCAATCCCGGCTTCACGGCCGAGCAGAGCGTCGCGATCGATCGAGCCTGGAAGGCCGGCCATGACAGGCTGGCCGCGCTCTCCACCCGCGGCAGCAACACCATGGTGCCCGGCAGCGGCCATTACATCCAGTATGACCAGCCGCAGGCGGTGATCGATGCGGTCAAGCGTGCGGTGACGGAAATCCGCAGCCGCTAAGGCCGTCATCAGATCGGATACTACTCCGCATTTTCGGAAATCAGCTCGAAGGCGCAGCCGGTCACCGGGGGGACCACGTATTCCGACGCACCCAACAATCCATCGGCATGCTCGCCATCTTCGGCCAGGGGCATGACGATACGTTCGCCTTCCGTGATCTTTCCGCCGGCGCGGAAAAGCGGCCCGCGGCAGTGATAGAGCGCGGGCGTCGTCACCAGGCGGGTGAACTCGGCGTGCGAGCGTTCACAGATCTCCGGCGAATGCAGGTCCTTGAGCGTGGTGCCGCGAAAACTGTGTCCGGACGCCACCATGATCCGGTTGCCGGCCAGGCGGCCAGCGAACTCGCCCGACTGCCGGTCATAGCGGAATGACCAGAGCAGGGTCAGGTAGGGCGCGATGGCCGAGGGCGACAGCTTCGACCAGGCCGCCACGCGCTTGCCGGCGCGCGCCGCCTGCCAGTGGCGCGCGATGGCCAGCAGGCCCGGCGATTCAATGCTTGCGATGAAAGCATCGAGATTGGACGCCCCGTCCGTGCCCCTGTCGGTGGAATGCATGCCTCTAATAAAGCGACTGCCGGGTTAAAGAACTATATCGGAATTACCCATACGGCCGTTAACCTAACGGCGCCGTCATGAGGCCGCTGTCTAGTTGCGGAAGGTGATCAGTACCCGGAGCACCCGGCGCCACGGCGGGCGGGCGAACCGGCTTGGTGTCGAAAGTGTAATCCCACGGGAAAACGTGGATGGCGAGCCGCTTAGCGATTTGCAGCCTGACGACAAATAATCAGCATTTGCGGGCGGCGCGCGAAGCGGCTCACGTGGCCTGGGCTGCTTGAAAGGGGGCACGTGTGCGCGCTCGTCTGGTTTCTGTGTGTTGCTGACGGTGTTGGGCACCGCGCCGGCGCGTGCCGCGGACTGCCCGCCCGCGCATGTTCTGGCCTCGCTTGATCTGGTACCGCAAAAGAACGGCACGTTCCTGATACCGGTGACGCTGGCCGGAACGCCGCGTTATTTCTCGCTGGGCACGGCATCACCCATGAGCACGGTGACGCCGGCGCTGGCAGCCGAGCTGGGCCTGACGCGCGAGCATTTCGGCGTCACCATGATCAACACCGCGGGACACGACACCAATCGCATCGCCACCGTGCCTGATTTCGCCGTGGGCAATCTCAAGGGGACCTCGGAACCTTTCCTGATCGAGCCCGAGCCGGCTGGCGGTGATGAAGCCGGCGCAGCGGACGGTCCACGCCGTGCCGGCACCCTGGGCGCGGATTTCCTGCGCGCATATGACGTGGACCTGGATTTCGCGGCGCGCAAGATGAACCTGATCTCCCGCGATCATTGCGACGGCCAGATCCTGTTCTGGAAATCCGAATTGATGACCAAAGTGCCGATGAGCGTGACGGACGACAACAAGATATTCCTGGAGATGACGCTCGATGGCCATCAGCTTGATACCATCCTCTCCACAAACGCCGCCCGGACCTCCATCAATCTCCGGGTTGCCAAAACCGTCTATGACATCGGCAATGATGCGCCCGGCAACGAACCCGCGGGCAGGTTGGACGATACGTCACTTTATGCCCATCGTTTCGGCGCGCTGGCGGCGGGCGGCCTTGGCGTCAACAACCCCGAGATCGTTCTCTTGCCCGACCTGGTGCAGGACGATGCCCGCCATCTTCATCCCTTGCGCTCGAACCGCCGCCTGAATCTGCGTGAGCCGCGTCTGCCGGACCTGTTGCTGGGCATGTCCACGCTCGGGCAGCTTCATCTCTACATCGCCTATGGCGAGCGGGCGCTTTACATCTCGCCGGCGGCGGCGCGGCCGCAATAGGCTTTATCGGGCAGCGACCGGCGCCAAGTTGAAATCCACCCACCTGTCAGCGTTGCCAGCGCGGCACACAACAAAAGTGGTGAGAACGAAGTGCGAAACAACAATTTGTCAGCCCCATCATTCTTGGGTTCATGAGCCGTTCTTGTAACCGAAGCGGGTCGCGCAAGGGGTTCGGCCTGATGCCTTTTGTGCCGGCCGCAACAGGCGGGCGGGCCTGGGGTGAGTGAAATCACCAGCGGTGACCGCGCTCTCTCGCGAACCGGCAGTCGCCACGGCCTATCGGGCCACGGCCAGACACGCCGATGCGCGAACCCGGAAGGGCAGGGGCCTCTGGCTGCACATTGCACTTCAATAGCGCACGCTCGCGGGCTTTGCCGCGCGGTTGCGCGAAAGCGGGTTCTGGGACTGGGTGCAACGTCGCGGAACGTGGCCGGGTTAACGTGCGTTAGTTCCGTGA
>Ga0134126_10003926_pt1 | contig 18604 bp, 15 predicted proteins | sample KB31752_FD_96881 | JGI IMG/M metagenome (GOLD analysis project Ga0134126, IMG submission 96881) | Terrestrial soil microbial communities with excess Nitrogen fertilizer from Kellogg Biological Station, Michigan, USA - KB3-175-2 | ecosystem: Environmental > Terrestrial > Soil > Unclassified ...
CAACTCGTATTCATACAGTCGCGAGCGCAACATCTTCATCGCTTTCTCACGATTTTTATGCTGGGAACGTTCGTTCTGGCAAGAAACAACAATCCCGGTCGAGAGGTGCGTCATGCGCACTGCCGAGTCTGTCGTGTTGACGTGCTGACCGCCCTTGCCGCCGGAACGATAGGTATCGATGCGCAAATCTTCCGGCTTGATGTCAATCTCGATCGAGTCGTCGATTTCTGGCGACACAAACACGCTGGCAAAAGAGGTATGGCGGCGCTTGGCAGAATCGAATGGAGAAATTCGCACCAGCCGATGCACACCGGTCTCGCCGGAAAGCAGCCCGTACGCGTAGTCGCCGCTGATGGTGAAGGTAGCAGATTTGATGCCCGCTTCATCGCCAGACTGATAGTCGTTGATCTCTGTCTTGAAATGCTGCTGTTCGGCCCAGCGAACATACATGCGCATCAGCATCTCAGCCCAATCCTGAGACTCTGTGCCACCGGCTCCTGGATGGACAGTGACAATCGCGTTCAACGGGTCGGTTTCTTCCGACAACATTGTTCGTGATTCGAGGGCTTCAGAAAACATACGTAGGCCATCAATTTCTCGCAGCAGGTCTGGCTCAACCTGCTCACCTTCGCGAGCCAGTTCGAAATAGGCAGCGATATCGTCTCTTCGGCGGCGAAGTTCCGTGTCGTCAGCCAACAAGGATTCCAGCCGCTTGCGTTCGCGCATTAACGGCTGCGAAACCGCGGGATTCGCCCAGACGGATGGGTCGGCTACCTTTTGTTCGATGGAGGCGAGTTCTTTGCGCAGGCGTTCCGCGTCAAAGATACTCCTGCAGATCGCGAACTTTTTGCTCTACGGGATTATAGGCAAACTCTAAGTCATTGAGCATGGCGGATCAGTCTTGGTAGTAGATTTTTGTTCCCGGTCGATAGTTATTTTGAATAGCGCCATCGACAGCAAGAACTATTGCGATTATGGCACACAGCCACGCGAGCCAGTCGCCGTGACGAGTATAAAAGGTTTCTCGCGACACGTAATTGAAGTGGGCCGCCAGCGAGGTCTCCGCATGGCGCGGCGAGCTCTGCACCACCTGGCCTTGTGGGTTGATAACCGCCGTCACACCGCTGTTGGTATCCACCAATAACCAGCGATCGTTTTCGATAGCACGCATACGGCTCATATTCAGATGTTGCCACGGTGCACTCGTATCTCCATACCAACCGTCGTCGGAAATATTGACGAGTACGTCCGCACCGAGCTTTACAAATTGCCGCACCTCATCGGCGAAAATCGATTCGTAACAGATAAAGACCCCGTACCGATGCCCATCGGCTGCAAATATCACGCGCTGCTTACCCGGCGTCATGTGCCCCACCTGGTCAGTCAGCGATCCGGCAAATGACAACAATTGCGGAAACGGAGTGTACTCCCCAAATGGAACTAAGTGCATTTTGTCGTAGCGGCCGATGAAGGTTCCATCGGGTGCGACAAAAGAAGCCGAGTTGTACATGGCGGGGCGAGATTGTCCGGTCGCGCGATCAATCGCAATGTCACCAACAATCATGGGCGCGTGCGCGTCCTCCGCCAGCGCAGAAATCCAATGACGAAATCTGGCATCCCCATCTTCAAACGGCGCCGGAGATTCCGGCCACACAATCAGGTTGATCGCGGGTCGTAGAGGTTTGCAGTCCGGCTGAATCTCAGTTTTTTGATGCAATGGAAGCCCGGAATAGTAAGGGTTACAAACCTCCTCGCTCAGCGCGGCAAAGTGCTGCATCTGCTTGTCAAACTCGCCACCTCCCCACAGAACTCCGGCGACATTCAGGTTCGGCTGCAACAGCACTGCGATGGCGTTTGTAGTTTCCTCGGGGACCTGCATGGCGTAACCCTGCCACAATCCCGCCGCCAACAGGATCGCGAGCAGCGGAGGAATTAGCCGAGCGCGCCATTCGCGGAAAAGAAAGAAGCTGGCGATAGCGCAGTTCCCGGCGATCAATACAAATGAGATCCCATACGCTCCCGTCCAGGGCGCCAGTCGCGTTAATAACAGATTATCGATTTGCGAATCGCCCATCTGATTCCACGGAAAGCTGGTCACGTGCGCGCGGGCGAGTTCCACCGCGACCCATAGCATTGGAGTGAGTGCGAGCGTCCAGACGGTACTGCCGGTAGCCCGCTGGCTAAGGCTGACCAGAAATGCGAATAGCGCAAAGTAAAGGCCAAGATAAAGGCAAAACAGGACCAGGATGAAACTTGCCGCGGCGGGAGAAAGGTTTCCGTAAAGCTGCATCGTCGATCGGATCCAATAGCAGGTACCGCCATACCAGAGGATCCCGCAAAAGTAACCGAGGAGGGTGTTTTGCCCCACGCGTCGCCAGCCGAATCCTGCTCGCGGAGCCAGCAGGGCGATCAGTAGCGGAATGAACGCGATCCACGCGAGCGCAGCGCGCCAATGGGGCAGCGGGCCAGCCACTGGAAATGGCAACACGAGCAGCACACCGCTCTCTGCCGCGAGCACCCAGCTCAACTTCGATCCAGCGCGCATCGTGTGCAGTCTACCATCCTATCCACACGTCATTTTTTTCGACGAAAGCATTCTAGGCTTTCGGAGTCCTCAGCAGTACACTCTTGGAATGCATCTGCTATTGAAAGCTTTGGATCACATTCTGGTTGGGATGTTCCTTGTGGGTGGAGTTGGCTCCGTTGTGGTAATCGTTGCTGTGATTCTCAGCTTTAGCAAAGACATGGGTCATCTGTTTACGAAAGATGAATAATTGGCGCGGAAAAAATGATCGCATTCAAGCGTTTTAGCTTGCTTCGCATAAATAAATGCTATGCGGCGAATAAGGCAAATCTATCGTCATTTACGCGGGTGACCGCATCGTGTAAGGTTTGGAAATGATTTCGTTTGTGATCAGAAAGTGAATCTCCACTCAATCGTTTTTTCCAAGCTCTCAAGGGCCGTCCGTCACTTCCTCCTGGCGGTACCTTGCCTGATGAATTCCGTGATTTCCTTGAGATCTTTGGAGCAGTAAACGCGATGAAATGTGGCAGCTTTGGCTCGCAACATTGCAAGGATGCCCTGAAACAGTCTCGCAATTATGCCCGAACAAACTGATTCCGTAACGCCGACTAGCCGAGTCCGAATCGTAGTCGCATCGACCGTGATGCTGACCTTCATTTCTTTTTGGAGTGCGGCGGCAGTCGTACTGAATGACCTGGCGTCCTCCGCATTTTATGTTGTAGGGATCGCGGAACAGGATTTCGGCAAATCTGCTCCCTGGGTTGTTTTGGCTGTGATGTTGTTTGCGTTTGCCGTGCGAGCCACTTACGTGGAAAGCTGCTCGATGTTTACCCGCGGCGGCGTGTACCGGGTTGTAAAGGAAGGCCTGGGGAGCACATTCGCGAAGGTCAGCGTTTCGGCCTTGATGTTCGATTACATCCTGACGGGTCCGGTCTCCGGGGTATCGGCAGGCCAATATATCGCAGGAATGCTGAACGAACTGCTGCGAATTTGTGCGGAACATCGCGTTCTCGGCGGCATATTGCTTGCGACTCCCGGCCACGCTGTGCAGTTGCCAGTGAATGGCACCTCAGCCGTTATCGCTATCATCGTCACCATCTATTATTGGTGGTTGAACGTCAAAGGTATCGAGGCGTCAAGTAAGCGCGCTGTCGACATCATGAAGATTACCAGCGTGATGGTTATCATTCTGATGGTCTGGGGAATATTTTCGGTATTTTACAAGGGGGCGCATCTGCCTCCGTTGCCCATCCCGTCCAATTTCACTTTTACTCCCAGTTCATTTGGCTTCCTGGAACACACAAGCCTTGCCCGCAACTTTGGAATGTTCGGTGTTCTGATGGCGTTTGGCCATACCGTACTTGCCATGAGCGGCGAGGAAACACTGGCCCAGGTCAATCGAGAAATCCAACATCCTAAACTGAAGAACCTGAAACGGGCCGCCATTGTTATTGCGATCTACAGCCTGACGTTCACCGGTGGAGCTTCGCTATTGGCGGTGATGCTGATTCCGGATCAGGTGCGAGTAACCGTCTATGGCAATAACGCCATCGCCGGAATTGCCATGTACATGGTCGGGCCGCTCGCGTTACGCGTGGCTTTCCGCATCTTTGTTGTGGTGGTCGGTTTTCTTATGCTCGCCGGCGCCATCAATACGTCAATCATTGGGTCGACCGGCGTGCTGATGCGGGTTGCCGAAGATGGCGTACTGCACGACTGGTTTCGCAAACCGCAGCGCAAATTCGGCACCCCCACTCGCATCATCAATCTGGTGGCAGTATTGCAGATCGCTACCATCGTTCTAAGCCGCGGCGACATCATTGTGATCGGCGAAGCCTACGCGTTCGGCGTGATCTGGAGTTTTACGTTCAATGGCCTCGCCATGCTTGTAATGCGCTTCCGTTACCACGGCGAACGCGGCTGGAAGGTGCCGATCAATCTGCGCATTGGCAACACCGAACTTCCTATCGGCTTGCTCTTCGTGTTTCTGGTTCTACTCAGCACCGCGCTTGTCAATCTGTTAACCAAAGAAGTAGCGACCGTAAGCGGCGTGATCTTCGCGGCTACTTTTTACCTCATCTTCACCTTGTCGGAGAAGGACAACAAGCGCAGACATGCTTTGGCTGCCCGCGAGATGAAAGAACACTTTCAGTTGGAAAATGACGACGCAGTCAGTCCAGAGAATTTGCGTATTCGTCCCGGCTGCATCGTTGTTACCATGCGGGACATTCGATCCTCGGGTGCTTTGCGCTGGGCACTCTCTCGAAGTTCTGAAGAGAGCCAGGATGTGGTGCTGCTGACCGCCCGCTTAATGGGAGCCGGCGGCCCGGAATACATTGACACCTCGCAACTCGAATTTACTGAGCATGAACAGATGATCTTCACGCAGGCGGTCTCGGTTGCGGAAAGCTTTGGACGCCACATTTCTCTTCTGGTCGTTCCCGCGGGCGATCCGTTCTCTGCCCTGGTGCAAACCGCGAACTCTTTGGAAGCTGCGACCGTTGTCGCCGGCCTCTCTTCACGAATGACCGCTGAGGAACAGGCGTTTTATTCTGGCCGCGCATGGGAAGCGCTTCCCGAACCCAAGCGACAATTCACGTTTTACGTTGTCATGCCGGATGGTTCGGCCAAGTCCTTCCACATCGGCCCCCATGCGCCCGCATTGCAGCCGCAGGATGTCGAGTTAGTCCATCAACTATGGCTTCGATTCCGCGGCGACCCATCCATGAAGGAACTGCACCACAGCGATATTGTCACCTATGGCTTAGATCGGTTGGCGGTGCAATACATGGCAAACCACGAGGAAGTTCTGGAAGGTTTGAAGCGATCGATTGAAGACAAGGGTCAATCCCTTGCCAGCCATTTTGCAATGGAGAATCGTATCCAAAAACCGATGCTTCCGCCTGCTCCTCCTGAACTGGACTCGCAGGACCTGGAAGAAAAATCGCAATCGACCCACCGCGAATAGGAAGTAAGTCAGCCATCAGAAAACTACTATCGTCCGCCCGAATCTACCATCACACTTGCTCTCCTGCCTATTCGATCTGTAATCTATACGGTAAGTTCTGTTCGGGAGTGACTTAGAAGTTGTGGGAGTTTGTGCAGGACGATTTTTAGCGGAAATACTGGAGATACTATGAACTTTGATCGACTCGTACAAGAAATTGATTCAGAGATTTCGCGCCTGCAACAAGCTCGTGCGTTGCTCATTGGAGAACCAACAAAGCGCCGCCCAGGCCGGCCGAAGGCCGCAGCAGCTCATAAGACTGCGGGAACAGCGGCGAGCAGACCGGCAAAACGTAAGCGCCGCCTTTCTCCGGAAGGAAGAAAACGCATTGCAGACGCGATGCGCAAACGTTGGGCGGAGCGTAAGAAGCAGCAAGGTTCAAAGTAAGCCAATCAGCGGTGACGATGAAGGCGGCCTGAGCGGGCCGCCTTTGTTTCGCTTCTCCTCCATGCAATCGCATGGAGTTTTTATTTACAAACTTCTCCCGGTCGCAGCGCAATCACTTCGATTTCCTTGCCGCGCAAATGGTTTCGTAACTCCTCCGGAGTTCCAGTCAGTACCGGGAATGTTCCGTAGTGCATTGGAATTATCTTTTTCGCTCCTACATACTGCGCTGCCAATGCAGCCGCCTGCGGACCCATTGTAAAGTGATCGCCAATCGGCAGGCAGGCTATTACCGGAGCATACAATTCCTGCAAAACTTTCATATCTTGAAAAAGAGCTGTATCTCCTGAGTGATATAGGGTAGGTTCACCCTCGACCTGCAAAACATATCCCGCCGCAACTCCCGCATAAACGGGAGTGCCATTATCATCGATGCTGGAAGAGTGCTTCGCTTCAACGAGAGAGATGGTTACATCCTGGAATTGAAAGGATCCGCCCAGGTTCATCCCTATGGTTTTCTTGACGCCTTTTGATGCGAGCCAGCCAGTAAGTTCGTAAATTCCAACGAAGGTGGGATGATACTGTTGATCTACAGATAGAGCATCTCCGATATGGTCGCTGTGGCCGTGGCTGCACAGTACAAGATCTATCTTCTCCGGAGCTTTCCAATCTTTGGGAAAGGAGGGGTTCGACTCCATCCACGGATCGATCAGGATGGAGGTGCCTTTGGCGGTTTGAAGATGGAACGTGGCGTGACCCAGCCACTGCAATGACATCCCATGAAAATGAGCCATCGATTTTTCTCCTCGATGCTTTGATTTTCCCACAATGTTCTCTCTAATCAGATGCAGCCCGCGGCAGAAAGCTAAATTGCCGGAAAGTTTGACGCGAAAGGAAACTGGACGTTCCTGTGACTCAGCCTGCAAGCACCGACTATCCGCCGGGTCCCAGTTATCGTGACCGACTGCGCAATCCAGGACTTCTGAAACTCAGCACTCACGAATTCCTGGAGCGCAACGCAAAAACCTTTGGCGACCTGGTTCACTACAAGGCCTTCGGACGGCATGTTTTCCAATTCAATCATCCTGAGATGGTGCAGGACGTGCTGGTGCGCGATGCAGCCATGCAGCACCGCGGGATTGTTATGCAGCGCGCGAAATTTGTGCTGGGCGAAGGATTGCTCACCAGTGAAGAGCCTCTCCATATGCGCCAGCGCAAGCTGGTACAGCCAGGGTTTCATCGCCAGAGAATTGCAGCCTATGGAGAAACGATGTTGCAATTCGCCGACGAGATGATGGAGCGGTGGCAAAGCGGATCGTCGTTCGACGTCCATCGATGCATGCTGGAGCTTACGTTGCGAATTGCAGGAAAATGCCTGTTCGACAGCGATGTGGAAGCGGATGTGAAAACCATTTCCGATTCGGTCACCGCATTTATGGGATTTCTTCCGTTGGCGTTCCTGCCGTATCCACACCTTTTATTAAAGCTTCCTTTTGGCTTTATAGGTCGCATTCGGAAATCCCAGAAGAAACTGGATAGCTTGATCTACACAATGATCGCCGATCGTAGAAGCTCCGGTATTGACCACGGCGATCTGCTGTCCATGTTGCTTGCCAGCCAGGATCTGGAAGGCTCGACCGGCGGAATGACCGCACAGCAAGTCCGCGACGAGTGTCTCACGCTACTGCTGGCGGGGCATGAAACAACCGCGAATGGCTTGAGCTTTGTTTTCTTCTTGATGGTTCAGCATCCCGACGTGCAGGAAAAAGTATTCGCCGAAGCGTCGTCCGTTTTCGGCAGCTTCTCTGCCGATTCGCGTCCGACCGCGACTGACATTTACGACGGCCTGCGGTACTGCCAGCGAGTCGTGGCAGAAGCGCTGCGGCTGTACCCGCCTGTGTGGGTCACCGCACGCACCGCGGCGGTCTCGTATGCCTATCGTGGCCTGGAGATTCCTGCCGGCTCCCTGCTGCTGGTTCCGCAAATTGCGATTCATCGCGATGCTCGCTGGTATCCCGAGCCGATGCGTTTCAATCCCGACCGCTTTCTTCCGGAGGCAAGCGCCGCACGGCCCCGGTACGCCTACTTCCCTTTCGGCGCAGGTTCACGTATCTGCATTGGAGAAAACTTCGCGTGGATGGAGGCGGTTCTGGTCCTCGCGAGCGTGATCCGAAAGTGGCGTATTGGATTCGATGGCCCTGTTCCAGCGGAACTTCCCTTGAGCGCGCAGATTTCCCTTCGTCCTCGCGATCCAGTTGTGGTTTCTTCGACCAAACGCTAAGCCAATTCCGCGAGCGTTAGAAGAAAATCATTCACTTGGATTTGAATCGCGTCGGAGAAAATGCCGTAAGAGGAACATCCGGAACTTCGCCAAGCATCGCTTGCGTCATCACGCGGGCGGTCACCGGAGCAAGCAGAATTCCATCCCTGTAGTGACCGGTCGCATGCCAGCAGTTTGCGCGTTGTGCAGCACCCAGGATCGGCAGCCCATCTGGAGTGCCCGGACGCAACCCTGTCCACGCGTCGATCGGGAAAGGAATGATTGCTTCCGGCAGCAGCCGCAGCGCAGCCTTTATCAACCCGCTGACCTGGTCCTCGTGCACGACCTCATCAAATCCAACGCGTTCAAGCGTCGCACCCAATGTGACCCGGCCGTCGCCGCGAGGCACCAGGTATACGCCCGGTGTTCGCACCACGCAGCGCAGGCGATCTGGATCAGATCGCACATTCGCCATCTGGCCTTTCACCGGCTCCACCGGCACGCCGCCCCAGGGTTCGCACCCGGCCCAGGCACCGCAACAATTGACAAACATTGCGGCAGAAACATTTCCTTGCCTGGTTTCGACCAGCACTTCGCCCTCCGCGCTCTTCACGCGCAGGACTTCCGTCCTTTCCAGCAGTTTTCCGCCGGTCGCGCGCAAAGCTGCCGGCAACGCTGCGCGCAAATCATTCGGATCGACGCTGCCTTCGTCCAACCATGCAAATCTGTGACCGGTAGGATTGAGCCCCGGCGCGATCTGCGAGATTTCCGCGGCAGTCGCGAACTCATTCAAGTTGCTTTCCGATTTCATCTCCTGCAACGTGCGATGTGTGCGCAATGACACACGCAATCCCGACAGCGATTCGATAAGTTCCAGGTACGAGGGATAAAGTTGCCAACTGCGAACGCACAACGGCATCAGTTCAGCGGGATTTTGCGGATCGTTCACCGCCAACATGCCGGCGGCAGCCGCGGAAGCGGAACTCATAGCCTCTCCGCGTTCCAACACCATGACGGAAAGTCCACGCTGCCGCAATTCGACAGCCAGAGACAGACCGATGATGCCTGCGCCTGCGATGGCAACATCGGCGACAACTGTACTGTTCATGTTCTCACTCTAATTTCTTCCGGTTGCCTGATCCTGTTTCAGGCATCACTGGCATAGGCGCGGGCAGCTTCAGGAAGTGATTATCACTTCGCGAGTATTGTCTTTGGCTAACAGGAAGCGGCAGGCGCCCATGTCTTGAAACAGGGCCTCGATCTGGCGGTTTTGATAGTTTTGCAGTACCGGGTGACTGGGACCTTGTTGCGTTTCGATGCTGTCGCCATCCATCACATGGTAGCGGCAAAACGTCGTCTCCGGCCCAGTCATTTTAGAATGAAAAAACGCCAGCGCTTGACCACGTTCGCGCATCACAGCTTTCAATCTCCGCAAAATCGCATCCGATAGCGGGGCAGGAATGTAGTCGAGCGCGTCCCACAGCAGAACGATGTCGAACTCCCGATTGCCGAAGTCCATGTGACGCGCCAGAAAACCTTCAATGTCGTAAGCGGGCGCTTCGTTCTCTTCAGCACGCAATAACCAATCCGGCTTGACAGCCTCTTCAACCAGGTCGGCCATGTATACGCTGTGGCCAAGGTTGGTCAAGAAATTGATGTTATTCGGGGAGGTAGGTCCAATATCAAGCACGCCCAATCCTGGCTCTGCCTTGAGGCGATCTAAGATCTTCTTCCAGGCGCTGGAGTGCCGTGGGACCCGACGCCCAGCCGATCCGTGGCCATGGCTGCCTTGTTCTTTGTTTCCCGCGGCACGTTGAAACAATGGGCTCATCTTGATCTCATCTCCACTTTCCATACCCCATCAACGTCGATGTGCAATCTCGACGGCTGACACTTCGGACTCCAACAATGAGTCGCACATCTGCGATCTCGTCACGACGCGTTGTTTCCAATGTATATCGTAAACTGGAAAAAGTTGAGGTGACATTGCACTTGAGGATCGCCGACAACAATGGAACTGCGCCTTCTTCCGTTGCTGGGCCGCGCTCGAAACCTCCTGAGTTTTTCGGAAGGCGACCTCGTTTCTTAGGACCTTTGACGCGGCGCTCCTGCCACTCGGTCTCTCTTGCAGGGACGCTAATCTTCGCCTTTACGTTTAGTTGTCCGTGGGCCTGCGGTCAGCCCATACCCGCTGCGGACAAGCCAATTTCTACGGCGTGGACTCTGGCAAAATCCGACCCGCACGCGCTGGTGCAGACTGCGATCGAGAATGAATTAAAGAACTCCTATGGGCATCGCCCGCCAGTGCGCTACAGGCTCAGGAAAAAAACCAGAAATGCCGATACAACCAAAGAAATCGTCGAAACCAAACAGGGCGGCGTCGCGCTTCTTTTGGCAATCGGCAACAAACCTTTGACTCAAAAACAAGGGCAAACCGAGCTGCAGCGTCTGCATGAACTCGCGTCCGATCCCGCCGCCCAGGAACATCGGCATCGTAATGAAGAACGAGACGCTGCCCGCGTCACCTCTGTGATGCGTCTTCTACCTGAGGCCTTTATCAATCACTTTGAAGGGCCAGTAGAGACGCCGAACGGGACGGCGATACGAATGAGCTTCGCGCCGAATCCACACTTTTCTCCACCTACATTGGAATCGCGAGTCCTGACAGGTATTCGCGGAGAAATATGGATCGATCCAACGGACCTGCGAGTTGTTCGAATCGAAGGCCGTTTATTTCGCCAGGTGGATTACGGCTGGGGGATTCTGGGCACGCTCTATCCAGGAGGAAGGATCGGCCTCGAGCAGGCGAAAACGCCGGAGTGCGGTTGGCGGCTTTCCCAACTTAGTTTGAACATGACAGGGAAAGAATTGATGTTCAAATCGTTGCACGTGCTTGTGGACGAAACCGCTACCGACTACCACCCCGTGCCGGTTGGATGGAAATATACGGAGGCGATTGACTGGCTGCTGCACCTGCCAGAAATTCCGACGACATCAATTCCTCGGTGAATCCAACAGCGGCTTATGGTCACGGTACAGCCGCCAGGTAATATCAGCCCCTCGCCCTGACCGCCCCTGCAGTCTCGCCGTGGGCCTTATTCTGAGCATGCAGGCGTTCGCTGCGCACAGTCAGTTTGTCTACGCGATCCCGCTTCACTTCAAAACCACGACCGGCTGTTTGAGGTATGGCGATTTCTCCCTTGGGCGAAACCTCCACGGCGGGTTCAATAATATCCTCTTCCCAGTAACGCGCAGACGCGGAAACATCTCCCGGTAAAGTGAAATTCTGCAGCGAAGACAGCGCGATGTTATGCGAGCGGCCGATTCCGGTTTCCAGCATTCCCCCGCACCACGCAGGAATTCCCCGCTCCGCGGTTACATTGTGGACACGGATCGCCTCACTGAATCCGCCGACGCGGCCTAATTTGATGTTAATGATGCGGCAGGATTCCATTTCAATGGCAGCCAACGCGTCCCGCCGGTTGCGAATGGATTCATCCAGGCAGATCGATGTTTCCAATTGGCGCTGCAGCAACGAATGAAAATAAAAATCGTTGTGCCAGAGCGGTTGCTCAATCATCAGCATGTTGAAGATGTCGAAGGAACGAAGGAGTTCCTGATCCTTCAGTCGGTATGACCCGTTTGCGTCGCAGCTCAACACAATATCCGGCCAGCGATTGCGCACCGCCTCGAACATTAGTACATCGCGACCCGGCTTGCACTTCAGCTTAATGCGCCGATATCCCGCAGCCAATTCCCTTTCGATGATGTCCATCAATTTTTCAGTCGAGGATTGAATTCCCAGAGAAACGCCGCATGGAATTTTTTTTCGCACTCCGCCCAGCAGTTCCCACAGTGGAATCCCAAGCTGCTGGCTCTCCGCGTCCCAGACGGCATTTTCCAATGCAGCTTTCGCCATGCGATTTCCGCGCACATGGCTCATTGCCTTCGGGCAGGCTCCAGCAGAATCAATTTCCTCCTGCAGCAACACCGGAATCAACTCGTTGGTCAATATCAACCATGCGGTATCCGTACATTCTCCGCTGAAACTGGGATGTTCTCCGGCTGTACACTCTCCCCAACCGGTCACACCCTCGGACTGCACTTCGACCAACAGAATCCGCCGATCGGTGGTGCGTCCGAAACTGGTTTCAAACGGCTGCAGCAGCGGCATCCGTATTTCACGCAGAACCACGCTTTCAATCTTCACAAAAGCTCCTCCGAAGCCTTGAATCGCGATCGCAGCAACCTCACGCTACGTTCCGATTCCTAGCTGCGTTACTTCGCGACAGACTGGTTTTCATTCCAGTGGCCGAGTTGGTAGCAAGCCGATCCGTCGGACAGATTTTGAAACCGCAATACGGCAAGCCCAGTAGCGAAAGCCGCGATAAATTCGCGTCTGAGCTTCAGTAATGATTCTAATGCCAGCGTGGGGAGTGCGTGCGATGTACCATTCGAAGCAGCGCGAGAATATGTAACAGTGATAGTTTCATTGATTGAACATTTCGGGAGTCCTTGTCCTGCAATCAGCGCTCCGACGCGCCCGCTGCGCAACCACCATTCCGCGTGAAGCCGGTCCGTGGGAAGATTGCCATGCAATGGCGATGTGGAAGCACCGTAAAAATCGGGCGTGTAGCGTCGAACGATCGCGCCCAGCTTTTCGATGTTGAAAAATGCGTTCTTCACTTCTAATGGATCGAACGTCCATTCGATCAGTTCGATTCCATGCGCGAGCGCATCGTCTCGTTGTGCAAGCTTCAGCATTTTTCCCACGCCGCGGTTTCGATACTCCGGCGCCACCGCCAGCATGTGCGAATGGAGATAGGGCAGGCCGCCGCGGAGTCCTGGGATGGCCAGGGCATAACCGATCAGCCTGTCCGCATCCCATGCGCCCAGCACCTGGCCACCAACCGCGTTAGCGACGGCAAACATTCTGCGTGGAATAATATCCAGATCACGAAATTGCCAGACCGACTGCTGCAACTGGACGCAGGCTTCCATCTCTGAAATCGAAACAATCTTGCGAACTTCAATTGTTTCCGTCGCTTTACTCACTGGCAAGTCTCTTTCGTTCCTCTGTTTTCGCACGGTCCCAAAGCTTCTCCAGTTCGTTTGCACCGAGTTCGGCCATTGACCCCAGCGTTGCGGCGGAGGACTCCATCGCGGCGAACCTTCGCCGGAATTTAGCATTCGATGCGCGCAACGCAAACTCCGATTGCATGCCTAACTTGCGCGCCAGATTGACGACAGTGAACAGCAGGTCGCCGAGTTCTTCCTCTTGCGCCTTCTTTTCGCCAGAGGCAATCGCCTGCCGCAATTCGTCGAGCTCTTCCTGCAGCTTGTCGAACACGGGCGCGGCCTCGCTCCAGTCGAAGCCGATCGATGCAGCCTTGCTTCCCAGCTTGCTCGCCTCCATCAGTGCCGGCAGCGATCGAGGCACATGATCCAACAACGAATTCACCTGCGGGGTCTCCCCATTCGCGCGTTCAGATTTCTTGATCTCTTCCCAATTTTGAATCACTTGGGCTGAGGTTTCCACTCCCTCTCGATTGGCAAATATATGCGGGTGACGACGAATCAATTTTTCGCTCAGGTTGTCGGTCACATCCTGCAACGTGAAAAGTTTTTCTTCCTGCGCCATCTCCGCATAAAACAACACCTGCAGCAAAAGATCTCCCAGCTCATCCTTCAGGCCAGCCCAATCCTTTCCCTCAATCGCATCGAGGACCTCGTAAGTTTCCTCCAGCGTGTACCGGCGGATGGAATCGAAGGTCTGTTCGCGATCCCAGGGGCAGCCGCCAGGCGCACGCAACTGCGCCATGATTGCCACCGCCCGCGCAAAGGATGTTTCGAGAGAAGGTGACTGAAAATAATCCTCGGGCGCCGGGGAAGCATTCAGGTTGGAGGATGAATTATGCGTTGGCGTCATGCTCCCCATCTTAGACTGTCCCAGGGGCAAGATAGTAGATTGGCGTTCCCCTGCGTATACTGCGGCTGCGTGTCAGTTTTCGCTTCCATTCCCGTTTGGGTACTGATCACGGCGGCCGTTGTCGCTGGCCTGACGTTTGGCAGCTTCCTGAATGTCTGCATCGTTCGCCTGCCCGCGCATCAATCGATCGTGACACCTGCTTCGCATTGCGTACATTGTGACGCGCCGATTGGTGCGGGTGACAATATCCCGGTCATCGGCTGGCTAATGCTGCGGGGCCACTGCCGCAACTGCAAGGCAAATATCTCATCGCGGTATCCCTTGGTAGAACTCGGCACAGCGGCGCTGTTTGCTGCATGTGTGCTGCACACCGGCGCGGCCTGGCAAACACTGGTCGATGCAGTGGCCTGTTTTCTCTTGTTAGGTCTTGCGGTGATGGATTGGGAAACCATGTTATTGCCGGACGCATTTACGCTTTCTGGGATTGCAGTGGCGTTTCTGCTTCGAGTGTTCGCGCCCGGAAATCATTTTCGCACGCGTGTAGCGATGCATGTTGTGGGAGATGCGGCCATCTCCGCAGCGCTGCTCTTGATGGTGGGGACGCTGTACCGGCTCGTACGGCGGCGCAAAGGACTCGGCCTGGGTGATGTGAAGCTGCTGGCCATGATCGCTGCATTTCTTGGCCTTCCCGTCACATTATTGGCATTTTATGTCGCGGTGCTGACAGCAGCGCTGTTCGCGGTTGTTCTATTGATTATGCGCAGAGCCCGGGCCTCGGATCGCATTCCATTTGGAAGTTTTCTCGCCGCCGCCGGGATTGCTGCCATTTTTATTGGAAAGCCCGTGATCGCCTGGTATCTGTCCAGCTTCCGTTAACTCAGCGGTTGTGCATGCATTTGTCCGGGTGTGCCAGCATCTTCTCAGCTTTCCTTGCATACTTTCCCTGGGGATTGTTGGTTGCATAGCTCTTGAAATGCGCCATTGCTGCGCCGGTTTGATTTTCCTGGCAAAGTGCATCCGCAAGTCCATACAGCGCCGTGTCGTTGGTCGGATCGTACTGCAGCGCATCCTGATAGCGAAGGTATCCGCCGCGATAATTTCCATTCTTCATGTACAGATCGGCGGTATTCAGGTCGTCGTCGACTCGTCCATCCGGAGACTGATCGCGCATAAACGAATCGAGCTTTGGATGTGTCCCGAGATTGCCCGTTCCAAGTTCGCGCTCCGGCAAATGTGCGTCGCTCGAACTATACCCGCCTTTGGTGGAAGAAGTTGAACCGGGCCGCACAATTCCGGCCCCCTGAGAATTCGCAGTTCCGGCTTCACTTCCCTGCTGTTTGTCCGCCTTCGCCGCCGCTTTCGATTGCGCTTCGGGAAATGGATTGTCTTTTGCCGGTGAAGCCTGCCCGGATTTTTGACTCGGATTGGCTGCCTCGGGCGGGGGAGCAGATGGAGTTGAAGAAGAACTATTTTGCATTGGCTCAGTCGACTGCGGAGAGTCTTGTTGTGAATCTGCCTTCGCCGCTGCCTCCGACTGCGCCATAGGGAATGGATTGCTGGCGGCCGGGTCGGTTTTCGGCGTTGAATTCGATCCGGATTTCGCGGTGTTCTGCGGCTTCGCTGACGTGGTCTGAGTGGAAGAGGAGGACTGCGGCGATTGCTTCTGCGTAATCGCCGAGGAAGCATCGGGCGGAGGACTCTGGCTGCTCCGTTGGCCCCACCCTAGCCCGCTTGCAAACAGCAGCGTAGCGGCCAACATGGGAACGCTGCGGCACGAGTCGTTGAAATACTCCATACCTACTATTCTGGACGTTTTCTCGTCCGTTTGGATAGGCGAATTCTCCCGATGGCAAAAAAATTGCCCGTCTTACGGCTGCTATACTCCAAGTTCTGCTTCCAAACATACGTATGGGCCTCATCGTTCGCTCCTCCTTCATCCACGCTGCGGGTTGTTACACCACCACCCCTATTGCGAAAGGTACTCGCGTGGTGGAATACACGGGCCCGGTCATCGATAAAGAAGAGGGTGACCGCCGATATGAGCATAAGCCGATCACTTACTTATTCGGTATTGGCGACGGCTCCAAAGTAATCGATGGCCACGGCATCGCTATGTTTATCAACCACTCCTGCGATGCGAATTGCGAGACTGAGGAAATTGACGAGCGTGTCTGGATCATGGCCATCCGCGACATTGTAGCCGGCGAAGAGCTTTGCTATGACTACTGTCTTTATGACGGCGACGAAGAAGAAGCCCCATGCAATTGCGGTTCGAAGAATTGCCGTGGGTCGATGTTTTCCGCGGAAGAACTGCGACGGCGCAAACGATTGGCAGTGAGATTGGAGAAGCAACAAGCTGCAGCAAAACAAAAAAATCCGAAATCCGCCGCAAGTAACAAGCAGCCTGTGCAGTCTGGCTCCGGGACAAGAGCAACGGGCCATGCGAACCCATCTGGAAGAAAGATGGCGAAAAAGAAGACCGCCCAAAATTTCGGCAAAGGAAAAACTGCTGCTCGCAGCAGCACGGCGGGGCAATCGCGCGGGAAATAGCCCTCGTCGCCTGGCGATCATCGAGGCCAAGCACGGATGATTGAAAACAGTTCCTGCTCTTGACGAGGCAGCGCCTGCGGCCCGGCAGATGGCTCAGGCGCTACAATCGAAGGGCAGGTCAACTGGCCACGCACTTCGAAGTATTCCGCTCAACGACCCTATGGCTTATCAAGTTTTAGCGCGCAAATACCGTCCCCAGCGCTTCGCAGACGTCATCGGACAAGACCACGTGACGCAAACGCTTCTGAATGCCCTGGCGCAGGACAGAATCGCGCACGGCTACATTTTCAGCGGCCATCGCGGCATCGGCAAAACCACCATCGCCCGCATTCTTGCCATGGCACTGCAGTGCCGCACGCATCAGGGCACTCCCGAGCGTCCGTCGCCTGAACCTTGCGGGGTGTGCGACGCCTGCACAGAAATTCGCGCCGGAAATTCGATGGACGTCATTGAGATTGACGCCGCCACCAATCGGGGCATCGATGAGATTCGAGAGCTCCGTGAAGGCGCCCGCTACAGCCCGGCACGGGATAAATACAAAATTTATATCCTCGACGAAGCCCACCAGATCACCGACGCGGCCTTCAACGCCTTATTGAAAACGCTGGAAGAACCGCCGGCACATGTGATCTTCATGATGGCGACCACTCAGCCGGAGGACATCCCGCAAACCATCCGCTCGCGCAGCCAGCATTTCAGCTTTCATGCGGTGCGATTTCAGGAAATTGTGGAGCAACTGCGCAGCCTCGCGAAACTGGAATCGGTCGGCGTCGATGACGCAGCGCTGTCACTGCTTGCGGAGGCAGGCGACGGTTCCATGCGCGACGCGCTGTCCATCATGGATCAGGCAATCGCCAGCGCTCCGCTGCTCAATGGCGCGCACACTTTGGAAGCCGGGCAGATTCGCTCCCTGATGGGCACCGTTTCAAATCAGGTGTTTGAAAATATGATGGAAGCGGTAAAGGAACAGAACGCCGCCTCCATGCTGCAGCAGGCTGCGCATCTGCTCGATGCAGGCAACAGTCCGCAGCAGATCGCGCGCCAGATGGTGCGCTTTCTGCGCAACTGCCTCATGGCACGTCTCGCGGGAACGAATTCTGACCTGCTTCAGGTTTCCGATGAAGAGAAAGCGCGCGCGGAGCGGGTAGCAGCCGCATTTTCTGAAGAAGATCTAACGCGCTTTTTGAATTCCATGCTGCGAACTTTCGACGACCTCGGCTACCGGCAGGAGCAGCGGTTTCACCTTGAGCTTGGATTGCTGAAGCTGGTGCACATGCAACGGCTGCTGCCGCTGGAGGATTTGTTCCGGCAGCTTTCACTTTCCTCGGGAGCGGTCGGCGGTTCCGGCAACACAGGGACGCGACTGTCGGGAATGAGCACCACACCGAAACAGCTCGACTCTTCCCTGCCGCGGGTCAATTCTTCACCTGCGGCTGGAATGTCCGCCGCTCGGCCGCCGATCCGAGAGGATTTCAAGCAACCGCAACCTGCGCTCAACGAGACTACCGCTCCCGTGACAGCGGAAAGTCACCCACTGCAGGGGATGTTTGGCAATTCTGGCGGCACCGTTGCTGCTCGCGCTATTGCAGGCGCTAGGCCTGCGCCCGCTGCGGCCGCGCCCAAACCTCAACCATCAGCAAGCGTATCTTCGCAGGCGGAAAAAGCTCCGGTCCTGTCGCCGGAGACCAGGCAAGTCGCTCCAGCGACTGCCGCTACTCCTGCAATCGCACCGGTAATCACTCACCCCGAACCACCGACAGTGGAAGCAGTCGAGACGTCAGCCGAAACACCGGCAGCAGCACCCCAGCCAGAGTCCTCACAGGCAGCATCTCCGTCCGATGTTGAAATTTTGCGAGCGGCCATGACGCAGGCGCTGACTGAGGGTGGACATGAAACCGCCGGCTACATGCTGGAGTCTGGCACTTGTGAATGGAATGGAACTGAATTGCG
>Ga0134126_10003927_pt1 | contig 18603 bp, 21 predicted proteins | sample KB31752_FD_96881 | JGI IMG/M metagenome (GOLD analysis project Ga0134126, IMG submission 96881) | Terrestrial soil microbial communities with excess Nitrogen fertilizer from Kellogg Biological Station, Michigan, USA - KB3-175-2 | ecosystem: Environmental > Terrestrial > Soil > Unclassified ...
GGCCCCGGTGACGATGGCTGTCTTGCCGGAAATATCCATGCCCATGCCCTCCGGAGGCGCCGCGGCGTGACGCCGGTTCCTTGCCTCTTCATTATATTGCCGCGATCGATCCCGCTCCCTACCATTCACGCCGGCAACGGGAGGACAACATGGCAAAGCGCCCGATGTATCTGCAGCACGTCAATGTCTACGTCCGCAACGTCGAGCGGTCGAAGAAGTGGTATGAGGATCTGCTCGGCCTCCACGTCTACGAATACCGGCCAGGCTGGGCCGCCTTTCTGACGGCCGATCAGGAGCAGTCGCACGAGGTGGCCCTGATGCAGCTGGGCGAGGATGCGCCCCTGCCGTTGAAGCGTCAGGTCGGTTTGAACCACATGGCCTGGCGCCTCGAAAGTCTCGATGACCTCAAGGAGTTCTATAGGAAGATCAAGGCCGACGGACAACCGATCGACCACATCTCCGACCACGGCATCTCGCTCGGCATCTACCTGCGCGACCCCGATGGCAACGGCGTCGAAGTGTTCTACGAGATGCCGCGCGCCGAGTGGCCGGTCGACTACAATGTATTCACGCGCGAGAAGACCGGAAGCGGTCGCTTCCCTGGCCCTTGGGATGCCGAGATCGGCCGCGCCGGTTCGTCTGCTCCGCAGAAAGAAGCTGCGCAGTAGGCAAGGCGGAGGCCACCCCCATGACCGTCACCATCACGCCGCTCACGCGCGTCTTCGCCGGCGAAGTGGGCGCGATCGACCGGCGCCGGGTCGATCTCGCCTCCCACGCCGCCCATGTCGTCGACTGGCCAGTGCCGGAGGGCCGGCTGCTGCTGCGCGACCTGACGGACCATGCCACACAGCCGCAATTCCTCTATCGCCACGTCTGGCGGCCGCATGACTTCGTGATCTGGGACAATCGCTGCACCATGCATCGCGCCCGGCCGTTCGACGACAAGACCCACCGCCGCGAGCTGCGCCGCACTACGTCGCTCGACCTGCCGCTACCGGCTTCGGCCCAGGCCTCCTGTTGAAGCTCGGTATCGTCTCCGACCTGCACTGCAACATCGATGGCCTCGATCGTGCCCTGGAGATCATGGGTCCGACCGATGCGCTGCTCTGTCTCGGCGACAGTATCTACGAATACGCCTTCTCGAACGAGGTGATCGGCCGTCTGCGCGAGCTCGACGCGCTCACCATCCTCGGCAATCACGAGGAGGTCTTCCTGGGCGCGGCCGGAGTGCGGGCTCGTTCCCGGCCGGAGATCGATCGGTCATTGCTCGGTTGGCTCGCCAAGCGACCTCAGCGGCACGAGTTGCGGGTCGACGGTAAGCGCATCCTGATGGTCCACTCGACACCGTGGGAACCGCGCGGCAGCTATGTGCTGCCCACCAGCTCCGCGTTGGAACGCTTTGGCGAGGCCGACGCCGATATCGTGCTTTACGGCCACACGCACCGGCAGGTCGTCCGTCGCGTCGGTCGGGTGCTGGTGGTCAATCCCGGCTCGGCCGGCGATGGCCGTGACCCGAGCAATGGCGGCCAGTTGAGCTGCGCCGTGCTGGACACGGCGACGGAGGAGGTCGTGGTGCGCGATTTCCCGGCGCTTGGCCCGCTTCCACCTTAGAAAGTGGTGCCCCTTGGTCGAGGGAGCCTAGTGGATCGGAAAAAGCTCGAAAAATCGACGCTTCAGCCAAGTCGAGAACGCTGCCACGAAGTGTTTTCGCTGGCGCGGATCGTTTATTGGCCCACCGTTATCGCGATCAAGAGTCCGCAATTCGTATGCAAATAGGATGTTCAATGGCTAGTCAGCTATGCACATTGACGCCATTGATACCGCACCGTACAGGACTACGATGAGCCTCCCCAATGCGTTGGATGACCATGAGCACGTTCGCGAACGATAGCTACTTGGTACGAGTGAAAAGCCTTGCAGACGTTACTGACTCGTTTACCTGGGAACTTTGCCAAGGTGACGGGTTGCTGGTGATCCAGCGGTCAACGAAGGCTTTTCCGACGCGGGTCGAAGCTCTTTTCGATTCTGTACAGAACACGACCTCATTGGCGCTCGGCGCGACACAGTATCTTCCTCTTTGTCGAGCGTAGGTCTACCTAGTTGCGCGTTTCGTCGATCTGCACCGCCCACCTCGCAACAAGCTGCGGCATGTTGAGATAGTGGCCGTCGAACCCGGCGATTCTTGCAAGCTCCTTCCTGTCGACCACCTCGATGGCATGGCTGGTTTTCGACAGCACGTTCATGCTGCGCAGCGTCTGGATTGTCCGATTGACGTGCACGATGGAAAGGGCTGCCGCATCGGCGACATCAACCTGTGTGATCGGCACGACAGAACTGGTAATTCCGATCGCCTCCCGCCGGGCCAGTTGCTCACAAAGGAGGTTGGCCACTCTCTGCAGAGCTGAACCCCGTCGCGCATTCGACAGCCGTTCGCGCAGGATGGTGGCTTCAAGCATCGTCGTTCGCCAGAGTGCCAGGCCCAGCCTTGGATGCTTTGCCAGAAGCCGCTCGATGTCCGCGTAATCGATGGTGGCAACCAAGCAGTCCGCGAGCGCCTGCACCGCTATTGCCTCATCCCGCTCCGGCAGCACGTAGCGGTACAAATCGCAGAAATCGCCCGGGTACTGGAAGGAATAGATCTGCCTGGTGCCGTCCTGCAGCCGCTTATACGAACAGGCGATGCCCGCGACGAGGAGCGTCGAGTGCCCGGACGACTGGGCCATACCGATTATATCGACGCCAGCGAGAATGCGAGGCTGATGCTTGAGGAACTGAACGAGCACGTCCAATTCATCGCTGTCCATCCCCAAGCTCTTGAATTTCGAAGCGAGGGATTCAAGGCCGATCGTCCCTGTCAAACGCTGACCGTCCTAGTACCGGGATTGACCGTTTGCTGCGGTCAATCCTCTCACGTTGATAAAGAATCTACGTGGGAAGGCGAAGAATTGCCCCTAGCCCACTGTCAAATCTACGTTTATGCGACACAAGCTTTGCTTGTACGAGTACGCGAAGTCAAGCTTCGTACAATGCCAGACCGGCTCCGCTAATGGTTTTGTCCGTTTAGCGACGCCGCCGCTTCCATACCGGCTGACACCCTCAATGTCGGTTGATTTTTGTCATCAGCGAAATATTCGTTCTTGAGGGCCCAGATGGCTGCCTGGGTCCGGTTCGCAACCCGAATTTTCCGCAGGATCGACTTCATGTGGACCTTCACAGTTGCCTCAGTCACCGTGCACATGCGCGCGATCATCTTGTTCGAGTGACCTCGGACAAGCGCCTTCAGAATTTCCTCCTCGCGCTCGGAAAGACCGTGCGCGCTCCCGCTGCGAGCGGCGTTGTCGCCGAGATTCCTCGCCAGCAAGCTGCGGGCGCAGGGGATCGCGGAGGCCGAGACTTGGAAGGAAGGCATATGGCTGGCATCAGGAGAGTGCCCTTCCTGGGCCACGCCATCTTCATTGTCCCCTTGGGCGGCAAGCACGTGGGGGATTGTCGAAGGGCTCATCATCAGAATGCGAAGGTCCTCGCAGGCGATGAGCTGAAGAGTATCGATCAGCGTGCGCGGTGATGCCCAGATCGGAATGCATGCGTCGAGTCCGGAAGCCGACAGCTTTTGCCAATCCGTCGCTGACGCCTTCTCGAAGAGCATGACGATTTTGGCGCCATGCCAGCATCTGCGGATGACGCTCGTAGCCTCTGCCACACTGTCGGCCGGCAGCGCGCCCAGGATGACAAGCTGCGGCTGTTCCTCCCTAGAGGTGCTATGAGCAAGGTCTGCCGTCGAGCTTACGCTGCAGACGACGTGGTACGAATGATTTTCCATCAACGACACCAGTGCCTCGCGCACCAGTGCCCGCGCCTCGATGACGACGGTCGCAATACGGTCCCCCATTGATCGTCCCCCAAAAATACCCCAGTCGTTGGTACGGTAGAGGATGCCAACGCCCACCAAATTAACGCACGATAAGCGCACGCCGTTATCCCGGCTCTCTTACGGATAGTTGAACTATCCATTCGGACACACCCTTTGGGCGTCTCTCAACTCGATTGCACTGAGCGCCCTGATTTCTGTCGATTCAGTCACACTGCAATGCAATTTCTTCTCCCCCCGCGCGTGGCGATCGAGGTGACGGTCGACGGGGGGCTCGCATCTCTGCGAGCGTCGGCTGGCAGTCGACCATGACGTGCTGTGCGTCGAGTATCGCGGCCGCCAGGGCAAAGATGAATGAGCCGAGCGGAACCGCGGAGTGGAGACGGCGCGACCGATACCCTCGGGAACAGCGCTATCGCCTGCGACGGTGAGCAAGATGGTACAGGAGCAGTCGTCTTCCGGCCGAGCAACCACTCGGATAGCGCTTCGATCACGTCTGTCGAGCTGTCGAACGAAAGGTGGGCGATCTGGGTCGACCGCATGTTCATTTCAAGCAGATAAGCCTTGCGCGCTTTCCGTGCCGGCGAGACGGGCCGTATGTACAGGTCATGAAGGCAGCGGATCGAGATGTCATCGGTCGAGATCAGAAAGGTGCACCGGCCCGGTTCAATAATGTCCGCCAGCACATTGGCTCGCCTCACGCTGAACACTTCCGTCCTGAGATCCCTTATCCTGTGCACCGCGTGGCGCTTTGGCCCGAGGACCAAGACGTCGAAACCTTGGCCTCGGAGCACGAGGCGCCGTCGTATCTCGAGGGGGCAATCCGTCGCGGCGCCGAGAATGATGGCTACGCCGGACACGATAGGGCGGTCACCAGCTTGCTCCGGCGTGCACCACTTTCTCCTGACGGTATGGCTTCCGGACGAAGAGAGCGTTCCGCAACGACTTCGGGACGCCGTCAGGAGAATAGGCGCTGACGAGCAGTGTTACGCGTCCCTAGCGCTGTACACGCGATCGCCCGTCAATCGTTCCTCGCGCCGGGTAGAAGCGTGCGAAAAAGCCGTCGCGAGGAGCGCAGGCGCGGCGGTGACATGACACCTTTTCAGCACCACTTCTTCAGCCCAAGACGCTGGCCACGATAGGTGCCGCTCATGATGGGTGCCCACCAACATTCGTTGTCAAGGTACCAGCGCACGGTCTGCCTCAAGCCGTTCTCGAAGCTGCGTTTCGGCCGCCACCCGAGCTCGCGCTCAATTCTACCGGCGTCGATAGCGTATCGCTGGTCGTGCCCCGGACGGTCGGTGACAAGCTGGATCAATTTGGCGCGCGGCTGGCTGACATCGCTGGGTACCATCTCGTCAAGCAGGGCACAGATGCTGCGTACCACGTCGATGTTCCGCCGTTCGCTGTCGCCGCCGAGATTGTAGGTTCGGCCCGGTATACCTCTCAGGAGCACGAGAGCCAAGGCTTCCGCATGGTCTTCGACATGCAGCCAGTCACGCACGTTTTCTCCCATGCCATAGACCGGCAAGCTCTGGCCCCGCAAGCCACGGATGATGGTGAGCGGAATCAGCTTCTCGGGAAAATGAAAAGGACCATAGTTGTTGGAGCAATTAGTGCAGAGCGTCGGCAACCCATAGGTCTGATGCCACGCCCGGACCAGATGGTCGGCCCCGGCCTTGCTCGCGGCATAGGGCGAATTCGGCTGGTAAGCCGACTCTTCGGTGAATTTGCCCGTGGATCCAAGCGAGCCGAACACCTCGTCGGTCGAGACGTATTGGAAGCGGAAGCGCATACGTGCGCTTTCCTTGAGTGACCGCCAGTATGCCAGCGACTCCTCGAGGAGGGTGAACGTGCCGACGAGGTTCGTCTGGATAAACTCCGCAGCGCCATCGATCGACCGGTCTACATGACTCTCGGCCGCAAGATGTACGACTGCATCAGGCTGAAACGTCTTGAAGATAGCGCGAATGGCAGTCCGGTCGCAGATGTTGACTTGGTAGTGCACGTGCCGCGAATGATGGCGCGCCTCGGCAAGCGAATCCAAGTTGCCGGCGTAGGTCAGCTTGTCGACGTTGCCGACAGTCCAATCGGTGGTGCGGATAATGAGCCGCACCAACGCCGACCCAATGAAACCCGCGCCCCCCGTAATCAATACTTTCATGATGCCGTCCGTCGTATACGTTCATACTTGGGGTGGTGTGTTGAAATTGACGCGCAGGTAAATTGGCGTTTGGCGATACGATTTCCCATTTGATAAAGTTGTCTAATCCTTTTACCCAACGCTGCGTGCCCGACACTGTGTTGGCGCGCGACCTCGAGAAGGCAATCACCGCAAAGGCCATGGCGCAGAAATACATGGATAAGGAAACGGCTGAAGCGACTCAGCCCCGTCACGACACTTCGGTAATCGAAGCTGCGGCGTCTCGGAGAGTGGCCGAGGCATAGTGCGTCGCTTCCTCCTCACTACATCCCTGAAACCAGAATTCAAGCTCCAGTCCTGCCCCACCTTGACAGGACACCACTCGCTTCAGGGGCGCGCCCAGTTTCTCCCTTTGTGCCTCGCCAACGATTCTGCGCAGCAGTCGGAATTGCAAATCCGTTGGCAAGTGCCACAGGGCCTTTCGCACCGTAATCATGCAAGCAATGCGATCTGCGTACGGCGCAACATTTCCCCCAAACACTGATCCACCGTGGATCCGGCCGGCATTGCAGTATGTTGTCTCTGGAATCGAATAGATCGCTACTAAGCAGCCGGGGTAGCCCGTTAGCGAATATACTGCCAGACGGCGATCACCGTGTTTGCGCATCGCCCCCTCTTCTCGCTGTACAAATGCTGCCCGCATCGTGGCGCGCTTTATCGCGCACACTAGGGCTCGTCGTGAGCCTGCCCGGCCGCCGCTCGCTGTTGGGGTAGTCCGTAAGAGGCCGCGCTCGCGCGAGCAAAGCTGCTACGGTATTGGCCACGCGCGACGTGCGGAAACTCGCGACGGGTGCACAGGGACCGGAACAGATGGCAAAAGCATGGCGTCCGATGAATGCATTCGACCCCTCGAAGCCTGCCATCATGCGCGCGCAGGAGGACGGGACGACGTTCGAATGGCATCCCGAACTTTGGGCCGCCCAGTTCAAACACAGAGCGTCCGAGTGGGGCGACGGCGTGGTCAACTGGGACGGGCTCCTGCTGGACGGCTGGCGCCCCCGCATCAAGTTGATCCAATCCCACTAGACAATTGGTTAGGCATTTATCCTAAGACCCGACAATGCTAACCGATCTGTTCGTTATATTTCACGGCATCGGTGAACCGCCGGCGGATATATCTGCAGAAGAACGACCGTATTGGATACCGGAACAATCCTTTCGTGGGTTCATAAGGGACGCCAACCGCGCTGCCTATGCAGCCGGGGTTCGAATCGTACCTACGTTCGATGACGGCAACCGTAGTGACGTCGACATCGCAGCGCCGGTGCTGGTCGACAGCAAATTGCCGGGACTCTTCTTTCCCTGTACGGGCCGGATTGGACGGAAAGGCTATTTGACCGAAACCGATGTTCGCACTCTCGGTGGGCACGGCTTTATAAATAGCAGCAACGGCATCGACCATGTACCTTGGAGCCGGCTCCATCCTGCTACCCTGCATCGCGAAATCACTCACTCCAAAGCCGTGCTCGAACGCTTGCTGGGACACGACATAACTTCAGCAGCGCTGCCCTTCGGTTACTACGACGCAGCAACACTTCGGGTCCTGCGCAAAAGCGGCTATAAGGCCGTCTACAGCTCTGCGCCAGGTCTTTCTCGAGCTGATTCCTGGTTTCGGCACCGCTGGTGTTATCGTGAAGATAAGCGGTTCGACATTCAGTCCATCGCTCAACGGTCGCGCGCGCTTGGATTCCGTCTGGTGTCGGAAGGAAAGCACTTTCTCAAGTCTCTTCGCTGAAGCGGTCGAAATCCATGCTGGTGCGCGAAATCAGGGACGCCGATCTCTTTGAGCTTGGTGCACTTCTTGCCGAAGGCTTTCCAAAGCGTCCTTTGGAAGACTGGCGGGCAGCGCTCGACATCCTCGCAGATCGCCCGACCGTTGAGGGCTTTCCCAGATATGGCTACTGCCTCGAGGACGAGGGCCGCCTCGAGGGCGTACTACTACTCTTGACGGCCACAATCGACGGTGTGATCCGCAGCAATCTATCGAGCTGGTATGTACGCCCGCGCTATCGCTTGCTCGCCACGCTCATGCACCAGTGCGCGGTGCGCACCCCCGGTTCCATATATCTCAACCTTTCGCCCGCCACCCATACCCGTCGCAGCATCGAGACCCTTGGCTTCAAGCCGTATACCGGCGGAACGCTCCTCGTCGATGCAACCTCTGCGGTCAAGGTGGGTAACTCCACCGTGCGCTCCTTTACTCAGAGCGCAGCGAGTAAGCTCGATGCCGAGGTTCGTCGCTCGGTTGAGGCCCATTCCCGCTATGGGTGCAGCGCGCTCCTACTGGAAGACAAAGAAGGCCCCATGATCGCTCTGTACCGCATGAAATGGCTGAAGCAGCTCATACCGGCTGCCCGGTTCGTTGCTGGCGACCCGGCCCGCCTTGCCGCCGCGGCAGGGCCGTTGATGCGGGCACTTCTATTGCGGGGGATACCCGTTGCCCTGATCGATGCACCGCTGCTCTACACGCCAGCTCGCGGTATCCGCCTGCTCGCCAACCGTGAGCGACGCTATGCCAGCGTCAATGGGGCACCGCCTGCTCCTGGCGATCTCCGCGAAACGGAAGTTGCCCTGTTCGGCTCATGAGCTGCTATGCGACGTATAGCTCGGGATTGCCTCGCGCTAGCGGGTTACACGGATCGGAGCTTGCGACGAGTGGTAAGCGCAAACATACCAGCAATGAACGCGCCGCCTCTCAACCATTTTTCCTGTCGCGCACTACAGTTGGGTGAAGGATGTCGGAAGATAAAGCATCGGGGAAAGATCCATGGAGTAACAGGGTCGTTGTAGTGGTCGTATCGTTCCGTCGACCGAACGACATTGTTAACTGTTTGGCCAGCTTGCAGCATTCGTCCCACACTGACTTTGAAGTGGTGGTCGTCGAGAACGGCGGCGCCCCCGCTTTTTGTGCGCTCCAAACCGCCCTATCCGCAAAGTGCGACGGAAGACCCGACGCAAGCTCGCCGGCGTATTCGGTGGCTGATCCGAATATGGCCAATGGAGCCCGACTGCACTGGGGCCGCGTACATCTTCCGGGCGGACAGCCTGTCCTGCTGATTGATGCTGGAGACAACCTTGGGTACGGGGGAGCCGTCAATCTCGCACTTGGCTGCATGGACAGGAGTCTTAGGTGGCGCGGCGTTTGGATATTGAACCCAGACACCCAGCCGGCACCGTCGGCGCTGGAGATCGTCGTCAACTATGCTGAGCGAGATGGCTTTGGCTTGGTGGGCAGCAGGCTCGTCGACAGTGTTCTCAAGACTATCCAGATGCGCGGAGGGGCGCACCTCCGTCCGATGATCGGCCGCTCCACGGCGCTTGGATATGGCGAGCCGGCGAACTCACCGGCCAACGCGGCAGAACTCGAGCGGCGGCTCGACTGGATTTCCGGAGCAGCCATCTATGCAACGCGCGATTTCATCGAGTCAGTTGGACCGATGAACGATAGGTATTTCCTCTATTGCGAGGATATCGACTGGTCGCTGCGCCGAGGTCCATTTCGCTTGGGATATGCACACGAGGCCGTGGTGCTTCACATTGGCGGAACTACGACAGGACGGGTAGCAGGCGTGCCCTCGGATTTGACGATCTATCTGGCCGAACGGAACAGGTTGGTTCTCACACGTAACCACTTCCCGCTTCTCTACCCTTTGACGGCAATGGTGGCTTGTGTGGCCCTCGTGGAATACCTGCTGCGCGGCCATTTACATGCCTTCGTGGTGGCCTGGCGTGGCTGGCTCGCGGGATTAAAGGGTGAAACTGGCCGACCTGAACGCTTGATTTAGTCCATTCTGATTCTTCTGCGATTGGATGAATTGGCATGCAGCTTCGCAACAACACGCTCGTGACGCGGGACTGGGCGCGCGCCATCAGGTTCACCCAACACCTGTTGGCGCACAGGGAAGACGCCGCCCTGGCGCGCCTGGTGCATGATCTGGCTGGAACTCCGGCCGGAGCGGAACCTGCTCTGATCGGGACCAGCCATAGCCTGAGCTACGCGCAGCTTTCGGCGCAAGCCAACCGATACGCGCGCTGGGCGCTCGACGAAGGTTTTGCAGCCGGCGACGTCGTGGCTCTCGACCTCGTTAACCAACCCGAGTATGTGGCGATCTGGCTGGGGTTCACTCAGGTCGGCTGCATCGTGGCCTTGTTGAATAGAAATCTTGGACCCGACGCGAAGGAGCATTGTCTGAAGACAGCGGGCGCCAAGCGTGCGATTGATGCGGCGAACATGCCGGAGATTGCTTCGCTTTCCGGTGATCCCCTCGGCGAGAACGAGCGCCGGCCACCCCGACCCAACGACCGTGCGCTTCTGATCTACACGTCTGGCACGACAGGCATGCCAAAGGCAGTGAACATTACACACGCACGGATCCTCGAATGGAGTGGCTGGTTCGCCGGCATGATGGAGGCCACATCCAGCGACCGGCTCTACAACTGCCTCCCCTTGTATCACAGCGTCGGTGGAATCGTTGCCATCGGCTCGATGCTGGCGGTCGGCGGCACCGCAATCGTGCGCGAGCGCTTCTCGGCAAGCCGTTTCTGGCCGGACGTCGCGGCGAGCAAGGCAACCATCGTGCAATATATTGGAGAACTCTGTCGATATAGCCTTGCAACGCCGGCGAGCGAAAGCGACATGAGGCACCAGGTGCGGCTGGCGGTCGGCAACGGCCTTAGCAAGGAAATTTGGACCTCGTTTAAGGAGCGCTTTGCCATTCCCCGCATTCTGGAATTTTATGCCGCCAGCGAAGGAGCCGTTTCCTTCACCAACTGCGAGGGCAAGGTGGGAAGCCTTGGCCGAGTGCCGGCGTTCTTGAGGGACCGTTTCCCGGTCGCGCTTGTCGAATGCGACCAGGACACAGGCGAGCTGTTGCGCGCTCCAGATGGACACTGCCTTCGCGTACCGATCGGCAAACCCGGAGAGGCGATCGCCCAGCTCGGCGCCAACGGTAAACGGGGCGGAGCGCACTTCGATGGCTATACCGACAGCCAATCCACCAATGCCAAGATTCTGAGCAACGTGTTCGAGGCGGGTGACAGGTGGTACCGCACCGGTGACCTGCTGCGCCAGGACGAGGACGGCTTCTACTATTTCGTCGATCGCCTGGGTGATACTTTCCGCTGGAAAGGGGAGAACGTCTCGACGACGGAAGTAGCCTTGGTTGCGCGCCAATGCCGAGGCGTGCTCGACGCTGCCGTCTACGGCGTGGCAATTCCCGGCGCCGATGGCAAGGCTGGCATGGCGGCTCTTGTGGTCGAGCAGGGTGTATTCGATTTCGCGACGCTCCGCAGTCATCTCAAGGCCCAGCTGCCAGCCTACGCCCGCCCCATGTTTGTGCGGCTCTGCCCAGCGCTCCCGGCGACCGGGACGTTCCGGTTACGCAAGACGGAGCTGGTGCAGCAGGGCTACAACAAGTCCATCGATCCGGTTTGGTTCAACGACGAACGCAAGGAAGCGTTCCTTCCTTACGACGGAGCAATTCTCACGGCGCGTCCTTAGGTCCCCGGGTGGGAGGCCCTGACCTTCCAGGCATCGGCCGAGCTTTCCGAGCCGACGAACTCTCTCTGCTAAGCCGTATTGCCCGCATCAACCGTAAGGACGGTGCCCGTGATGTTGCAAGTTCTGTCGTTCATCAGGAACTCGACGGTATTCGCCACGTCTTCGACGCTGGCCAGGCGCTTCAGCGCACTGCGCCGCGCTACATGCTCGCGCTGCTTCTCATCGAGGCCGTCCGTCATGTCGGTCGCCACGAAACCAGGCGCGACCGCGTTGACGGTGATGCCGAGCGGCCCCACCTCGCGCGCGAGAGAATGCGTGAATCCAACAAGAGCGGCCTTGGTGGCGCTGTAGACAGAGAGGCCACTATAGCCCGTGCCCGCTACAATCGAGCTGACACTCACGATGCGGCCGGCACGCGTCGTCATCATCGGGCGCACAAGATACTTGGTCAGCGTTATCGGCGACGTGATGTTGAGGCGCACCAACTCCTCGATCTTGTTGTCGGCAAGAGTCGAGAGGACACCCGCCGTCCCGATGCCGGCATTGTTCACCAGGCCCCACAGCGTGCCGGCGGCCGACTCCCGAACTGTCTTGGCGAGCGCGCCCAATGACGAGATGTCGGCCAGATCCCACGCGCAGAAGCGGACATTGCCGGAGTGCTCGGATGTGAGCTTGGCAAGCCCTGCACTCTCCTTGCGCGCAATCGCGATGACGCCGTAGCCGGCGCGCGCGAGGGTCGCAGCCATGGCGAGCCCCAGGCCGCGGCTCGCACCTGTAATGACAACGGTCCTATCCATCACGACGCGACAGCTTTCCGGAGCTTGCGACGCCGAGTGAAGTCACGGCGCGGAGCGTGACCGGCACCTTGTGAGCCGACAATGCCGCCCGGCACGACTGCAGCAGGCTTTCCTTCACTCGGGCGAAATCTGCACGCGACTCCCTGAGAACGATGTCGGCCGCAACCACTGCGCCGGTGATAGGACTCTTCCGTGCCCATACCCGCGAAATCTGCACGGCCGGATGACAGTTCAAAACCGCTTCGACTTCCTCGGGATACACCTTCTGCCCACCGACATTGACAACACCCTCGCGGCGCCCGAGGAAATGGTAGCGGTCGCCACGCCGCTCTACCAGGTCGCCGGTATCAATGAAGCCCGCGCCATCGCCGAGGCGGCGCGTGGCGCTGCCCAGATAACCTGAGGCCGTGCGCGCCGATCGAATGCGCAACGTGCCGTCTTCGACCTTGAGCTCGGCTTTAGCGCCCGGCATGCCGATATAGTCGGCGGGAAAGCCCGCAAGCCCGTCGCGCACATCAAAGCCCACGCCTGCCTCTGTTGACGCGAAGGCGTGGGCCACTTCGGATTGCGGAAAGGAGGCCTTGAGGTTGTCCAGGATTGCCTGGTCGGATATTTCCCCCGACAGGCGGACGTACTTTGGCGCGATCAGGCTTGCCGCTTCGCTCATCAAGGCGCGTCGCCAATGCGAAGGGGTGCCCGAGATGTGCGTTATTCCGCTCTCACCCGCGCGTGTGAGAAAGTCCCTCACGCTTTCTGAAGCGCTCGACAGCACCATTGAACCGCCGCCCAGCAGAGAGCGCAGCAGGATCTGCAGACCACCATAACGCCGGATGTCGTAAAAGGTGCTCCACACCGGCCCCGCATTCGCCGCCACACCATCGTCAAGCGGGCCCGTCAAGCTCGGGAGCGTGTGTAACACCATTTTCGGTGCGCCCGTCGTGCCCGACGTAAACAGGATCCATTCGGTATCGACGTCACGTACGTGTGGTGCCGCCGGATCGGACTTGAGCATGGGCGCCAGGGCGTCGTCGCGGAAAACGAAGTCGGCACCGCTGTCAGCGATCACCTGTGGCAGGTGTGCTTCGTCGAGCTCGGGTAGTCCAAGGATCAAACGGCGCGCAATGCCGTCGAGCGCCAACATGGCGAGCACCGTCGGAAGCTGCGGCTTTGTGAGCAGCAGCACGGATTTGCCGCGCAACGTCTCCAACGGAACAGCCACGTTGGTCGCCCGCTCGAGATCCGCGAGCCTTACCCGATGCAACGGGTCGCTGATCGTCCGCCTGCCATTGTCGCCCGTAGCCAGCGCGAGGTCGAGCAACGCAAGGCGTCGATCAGGCCGCGGCATTCTCGTACATGCCAATAAACTCACCGACCGTCCGCGGTATGGTGCTGCTGCTGTTGAACGGGTCGACGCCCAGTTCTTCTTCCAGGTTGGCGACGAGCACGGCGATGCAAAGCGAATCCAATCCGGAATCGAGCAGCGGCAACGTGTCGGTGAGCGTGGGCAGCGCTTTTTCTTGCTGCCTCGCGACCAATTTGATCTGATCGAGGACTACGGCACGAATGGACATTGGCCTCACACCTGCACAATAGGAAAATAGGTTTGGAGTAATTGCGCCCGAATACTATGCGTTGCTCGACCCGCGCGGCCAAGTTACCGAAGGTGGTAACTCCAACTACCTGTGATTGGTGGAAAAGCGCCGATCGCCGCGTCTTTGTGGGCCGGCGGGGCTGTGTCCTTGCGAAGCAGCGTACGAGGTCAGCGCCGGTTTGCGACAGGGACATCTACATACTCCCTATGCACTCACCCCATTGCCAAACCGCAGCTGTATTCTGATCCAGAGCTCTGCGGCCGCAACCGCCAATCAAGATACAGATGGCTGCTCAATGCGCATTGGTCTCGTCCCGCTTGCGTCTCATCACCATCACAGCTGCGCCCACTATTCGCGGCAGCGGCAGTTCGACATCCCCAAACCACTATGACCGGCATGTCGAGTGAAGGCTGCACGCCTCCGGCTGGCAAACTTGCTGCACTGTTTGCTTTGGCAAATCGTACCGCAGAAACCGTCCTTCTCCCACTCAACGATGCGGCCCATGCGGCCAACGATGCCGGTCGGACATTCTACTGCATCCATTCGGTATCGGGCGCGGCGGGACTGGAATACAGCCGCCTTGGCGTGCTGATGCCCACTATCCGCTTCTTCGGCTTGCAGGCGCCACCGAAGAAGATGGCAGACAAGAACTTCGGCAGGTCGCTGCCGGGCATCGGTGACTACTACGCGCAGGTGCTTGATCGGCTTCAACCAGACGGACCGTTCTACGTGGGGGGCTGGTCGGTGGGCGCGGCAGTTGCACTCGAGACAGCCGTCCAGCTTCGAATGCGCGGGAGGACGGTTCGGCTCGTCGCCGCTATTGAAGGGGCACCCGAGAACACCGGCGCCGATCTGTCCGCGTGGGATCCGCGATGTATCATTCAGGCAGCAACCAACCTGCCCGGGTGGCTGTTGCATGATCCCGTCGAGGGAAGGGCATCGGCATCCATGGGATTCCGACGACTATTCTCACGCCGCACTCTATCCGCCCGAGACCGCCCCACCCGTCTCAGCTCTCCAACGGCTCCCGACTTGGCCGTGCGCACCAGGGTCTCCGATCTCGACCGCTATCCTGTTGTTCAGCAGCTCTTCATGCAGAGGCTGTACGACGCCGCCTTCGCATATTTGCCTAAACCATACCCTGATCCCGTCGTCCTGTACGAAGCGAGCGTTCAGCCGATGCGGAATCGTCCGCAATTCGCGAGAGCCTGGCGGACGATTGCCCCCCAAACGTCGGTCGTCAAAGTCAGCGGGACCCACGTCAGTATCATGAGAACAAAGCACCTCGAGACAATCGCAAGCGATTTGCAGTACCGCATTCAGGCCTGACCCGACTGCATCTTGTACCTTTCGGCCTGACTGCTATTCCTCACCCCAATAGGTACCCCCTTAGAAGGCGTCTCTCACTCGATATTCCATCTGAGACGCCCTTCTATCGCAAACCCGCCCATTTTACTGTCTCTTTCCGGACGCTAGTCGTCATCCTTGGGGCAACAGTCATGCAGGTCGCGGAAACCGCAATTGCGGACGTCAAACTGATCACGCCCAAACGCTTCACCGACGATCGCGGCTGGTTCGAGGAGAGGTACCGGACGGACGTTCTTCAAGCCGCCGGCATTCAAGATCTGTTCGTTCAGGACAATATGTCCTTTTCGGCGCGGAACGGAACTGTCCGCGGCTTGCATTTTCAGATACGGCCGTCCGCTCAAGCCAAGCTGATTGGAGTGCTCAGCGGGGCCATCTTGGATGTTGCAGTGGATCTCAGGCGATCGTCACTCACGTATGGTCGACACGTCAGCGTATCGATGAGCGCAGAGCTTGGACAACTGCTCTACGTGCCTGTCGGCTTTGCCCACGGCTTTTGTACCCTCGAGAACAGCACACTCGTAACCTACAAAACAACTGCCTACTACGATCCGGCAGCAGATCGGAGCCTGGCCTGGAACGACACAGTTTTGGGCATCCAGTGGCCCGTCTCGGCCGAGAGCGTGACCTTGTCTCCAAAGGACCGGGCCGCTCCCTCCTTGGCGCACCTCGGAGATGTATTTTGATCTTCGCGGCCCCTCCCCTGCCCTTCGCGGCCGGCGCCATGGACATCCTGGTGTGTGGCGGCTCCGGTCAGGTCGGCATCGAATTGCGGCGCCAACTATGGCCGGCGGGCGTTCACGTCTTCGCGCCCGGCCGCGAAATGCTGGACCTTGAGGACGAAAACTCGGTCGCAAGGACCATGGCAGCTCGGCGTTGGGCCTGCGTCGTGAATGTTGCAGCCTTTACCGCGGTCGACCGGGCAGAAGCGGAGATTTCACAGGCGTGGCGCCTGAACGCTTGGGCGCCGGCTCTTCTGGCCCATGAAGCCGCCAAGCTCGGCATTCCAATCGTTCACGTGTCCACGGATTACGTGTTTGACGGCGCATCGCAGGAACCATATCGACCGCTCGATCCTGTTCATCCTCTCAGTGTCTACGGAGCGAGTAAGGAGGGCGGCGAGCAAGCGGTGCGAACGGCCAACCCTCGGCACGTCATTCTGCGCACGGCCTGGGTGGTCAGTGCGAACCGAACCAATTTCGTCAAGACCATGCTGAGGCTGGCAAAGAACCGCGATTCGTTGCGCGTTGTCGACGACCAGGTCGGCTGTCCCACCTCTGCGCGCGACCTGGCTGGGGCCATTCGAACCGTCGTGCTCCACCATATCGCTGGGGATGGCGATGGGCCCTGTGGCACCTATCACTTTGTCAACGCCGGCAGCACCACGTGGTTTGACTTCGCGCGCACGATCATGGCGGGGGCTCGGCACCGCGGCGCTTGCTCGGTGCCTGTGGAGCCAATTCGGACAGCCCACTACAAGACAGCGGCACGCCGACCTTTGAATTCGGTCCTATCGACCGACACATTGACCCGCGATTTTGGAATTCGTCCTCGAGCGTGGCCAATCGCCCTCGACGAGATACTCGACGTGCTCGTGGAACCATTAGTGACTGCGGGGCAATGAGATGAAAGGTATAGTATTGGCAGGAGGGGCCGGCACGCGGTTGCATCCGGCGACACTGGAAGTCAACAAGCAACTTTTGCCAATCTACGACAAACCGATGATCTACTACCCGATTTCGACGCTGATGCTAGCGGGAATACGGGAGATCTTGATCATTTCGTCTCCGGAACATCTAGACCGTTACCGCAGTTTGCTTGGGAGTGGCGGCCAGTTCGGCATCTCGTTCGACTACATCGTCCAGCCCAGACCGGAAGGACTCGCCCAGGCGTTTCTGTTGGGACACGAGTTTGTGGGCAGCGACCCTGTCGCCCTGATCTTGGGGGACAATCTGTTCTTTGGAGCAGGCTTCCAGCAACTGTTGATGCGCGCTCGCAAACGGGGTCCGGGGGCGACCATATTCGCATATAGTGTAGATCGGCCGGAGCAATATGGAGTCGTTACGATCGACTCGAACAATCGCCCTGTTCGGATCGTCGAAAAGCCAGAGATGCCGGAATCGAAATGGGCTGTAACCGGACTGTACTTTTACGACAATCGTGTCCTCGAAATCGCCCGTCATGTGAGGCCGTCCGCTCGCGGAGAGTTGGAAATTACGGACGTGAACAATGCCTATCTCGAGGCCGGCGAGCTGCACGTGGAGTTCATGTCGAGAGGGTTTGCCTGGCTGGACACAGGAACGCACGACGACCTCCTCGACGCCGCTGAGTTCGTACGCGTTGTTCAACGGCGACAGGGCGTGCAGATCGCCTGCCTGGAGGAGATTGCCTACCTCAACGGCTACATTGATAGCGAGACCTTGGCTAAGCGGGGAAGGCTGTTCGAGAAGACGGCATACGGTCAGCGCCTACTCAGTCTGGCAAAAACCCCGCTACACTCGCGTGACGACGAAAGCCTCTCGCAACCCCTGGAGCGGTACGATCGAGTTGTTTTGCCGTATGAACGGCGCGTTGGCCGATGACGCGGCTGAACGCGTTGCAATCGGTTTAGGCTCCGGACTCAATTGCATCAGTAAGTGATTGCAGCGGCGATGACGGCGATCGCGAGGAAGTTGCTGGCGAGCTTGAGATTGCGACCACCATATGCCAGGCGATCGTAGGGGATCTGCCGGACGCGGTCTGAAGAGAGTGGGTGACCGCTTCGGCTCCGAGTTGAGCGATCAGCGCGCACAGCGCATTGCTGCCATATCCGCGATCGGCGACCACGCGGATGATCGGTGGCAGGGCCTGCAATAACAGCGTGCGGCGCCATGTCGGAGGCATTGCCGGGCGTCAGCAGGATCAGGAGCGGCCGGCCTTGGGCGTCCGCGACGACATGGATCTTGGTGGTGCGCCCGCCCCGCGAGTTGCCAATGGCCTGGACGAAGGCCCCCTTTGCCCCGGCAGCCGAACGATGCGCTTTGATGTGGATACTGTCGATCGACACCGTGGCAGTGATGCCGGTCGAGCCGGTGAGCGCCTCGAACATGGCGAACCAGATGCCTGCCGGCTCCAGCGATTGAAGCGGTTACTGATGGGCGCCCGCGTCGTCTGTGACATACCCATGCTCCAGCGCCCAATTAGCCCGCGTGGGTCCGATTCCCTGCCTGGATCTTCCACAGGATCGACTTGAGATGCAGCTCACGGTCGATTTGGTGATATCGCAGGTACGCGCGATA
>Ga0134126_10003928_pt1 | contig 18596 bp, 17 predicted proteins | sample KB31752_FD_96881 | JGI IMG/M metagenome (GOLD analysis project Ga0134126, IMG submission 96881) | Terrestrial soil microbial communities with excess Nitrogen fertilizer from Kellogg Biological Station, Michigan, USA - KB3-175-2 | ecosystem: Environmental > Terrestrial > Soil > Unclassified ...
ATCTCCACCGTCGGCTGGATCGTGATGTTCTTTGCCACCGGTCTTTCCCTAACGGCTTTCATCGTGATCGCCGCAATCACGAGCTTTTCTTGCGGAGCTGTCATTCTCGGTTTCGCCTATTGCCGCGAATCGGTGCCTCCACAGTATTCGGGTGCGTCGAACGCCACGGTGAATATCGGCAATATGGGCGGTGCGGCAATTTTGCAACCGGCGATTGGTTGGGTCTTGGATAAAGAATGGACAGGCGCAGTAGCCAACGGCGTCCATACATACGGGTTGCACGCCTACCAGATGGGTCTACTGTTGATCGTGGCGTGGGCAGCGGTCGCGCTTGTTTTGCTGATGTTCACGAAGGAAACGTACTGCAAACAGCAGGCGTAACTCCTCGGCGCCGCGTTCGATTTCATCGACCTTGGGAGCCGTCATCGATACGGAGATTCGGACCAGAGTCTATTCGCTGACTGCGGGCGCAGGTGTGACCTGTCGTGAGCGAACCCTAACAAGCGTGCCCGGCTCAAGCACCATTTTTTTTTGCGCACCTTTCCTCGCAGAGCAGCTTACTGAGCGAATGGTCTCCGTGCAATCACTGCTCGCGAGGATCTCCGGCAATCCCAACGGCGTCCGGCTGGACGCCGTCGAAAATTTTGGGGGAAACGCTGGCGCGAATCCAATGTATGCCTAGACACGGCGCTGCAATTCAATAGATATCAGCTGTGAGAATCGAAGTCATTGTTCCCGGAGGTCTGCGTCGCGGCCATCGGTTGTGGCGCCCTCGCGCAATTGCGAAACCAAATAAGCGCGGAGGCTCGCATGACAAAAATAAAGAGTCGCGCCACGGAGGGTTAGGGTCTGGCGAGCGCGGCAGAGACCTCTTCGACTACGGGTTGCCATTCGCCGGGCGATTTCTGCCGAAACAGCCGCATGGCCGGATACCAGGGACTGTCGTTGCGACCGAGCATCCATCGCCAGTCGGCGCAAAAAGGCAACAGCAGCCACACGGGCCTTCCCAGCGCGCCCGCCAGATGCGCCACCATTGTATCGACCGAGATCACCAAATCCATGTGCGCGATTGTCGCGGCCGTGTCCGTAATGGATTTACATTCGCGCTCTCGATCGAGAATGCGCAAGTGTGGACAGCCCAAAATTTCACGGGCGGCATCTCCCCTTTGCAAACTGTAGAACGCAATATCACGAGTCTCATTCGATCGCCCCAGATCTGCTAGCTGCGCTAATCGGATGTTGCGCGCTCGATTCCAATCGCCAGAAGACCAGGCAAGCCCAATGCAAGCGCGCCTGCGGAACACCGGCAGCTTGCTTCGGTGAATGCAACTTGCGATACACGTAAATAAGGTACGCGGCACGGAATCGTTTCGAGAGTGGTACGGAACGCATAGGCCAGTTCCATCAGTTCGATTTGGACATCCGATTCCGCATCAACTTCGCCATCTTCGAGAAAGAAGAGTTCGTCGATCTCCCGAAGTGACTGTAGAAGCGGAGCGAGCCGGCGCTGGCACTGAACGACTATCCACGCTGCACGCATTCGCAGTAGCGGAATATAACGGACAAACTGAATCGTATCGCCGAGGCCGTGATAACAGCGCACGAGCACTCTCTTCCCTTCCAGACGCGATCCATCCCACACGCGACGAAGATGCAGCGGCAAATGCGATTGTGTCGAATTCTGTAAACGGCGCGCAGCTTCCGTCAGGTCCGTTTCGCGCCAGGCAGACTCGAGATCGCCGCGCAGCATGAAACACATCCAGCGCTGATAACTGACGGAGAGCGGATCGGCGCCAAGCTGGATCGCGCGTTCACTGCACGCCAACGATTCTTCGATGCGGCGCATCTCCAAATACTCTGCGGCCAACCGGACGTATTCCTCAGCACTAAAAGGTGGCTTTGTAGCGGGGCTTACTTCACTGCGCATAACGGCGAGTCATGCTGGCGCAGAACTCGGCGAACTCCTCGATGCGTTGCGGCGGGCTGGTGTAATGCGGAGCGAGTCCGCGCGATTCCGGCGTGAAGCAGAACGTGAGCGTGACGTCAAATTCGTCGAGCGCGCGCATCTGCCGGTCGAACCAATGCGCCCAATTCGGGCGGAACATATCGGACCAGCTCAGGCCGGTGCGAAGCTGGCGAACACCTAATCGCCGCAGCCATTTCACCGCGTCCTCTAGCCGATGATCTTCGAAATGAAACCATTGGCAGATTCCGAGTGCAGGCGCGTACTCGTGAAATTTGGAGAGCGCGAGTTTTGGCGAGCCATTTTCGCGAAGAAGGCCCATGTAGAAATGCCGGTAGTATGACGAGCCTTCGGCTTCGCGGTGGCGCGTCGTCGCGGGCCACGCTCGCGGCAAATCGAACAGGCTGTACCAGTGAATTCGCGGCGCGCGGCCGATCATCAATTCCGCCGTGCGGCGCAGGCCGAACTCCTGCACTTCCTCAGCGCCAAAAGTCGATACGCCAACCTCGGAAATCCAGATCGGCAGCTTTGTGACAGACTGAATTTCTGCATATTTCTGCGGCCATTCGTGAATCGTCCAGTGGTTCCAATCGAGCGGGAATCCGTGAACGGCGACGGCGTCAACTCGGTCAAGGACGCCCTTTCGCTCCATATTGAGGATGAATTGGGGATCGATGGGCGAAATCCCGCCAAGCACTTTCATCAGCGAAGGCGACTCAGCAGCCACGGCATCGGCGGCGCACTTCGCCATCTCCGCAAAAATATTCCAGTCCGGGTCGATCTGGAAATCCCAGTGCGATTTATTGTTGGGCTCGTTCCAGAGCATCACGGCTTCGATCATCTAACTCACTCCGGTAATTCAGCGTTCGCCTACCATGCGTGAAGCGATCGACAACTCCGCCTCGACAGCGGAGGGTATTTCCGCAACCCGCGCCACAAACACTTCCGATTCCGGTTGGATCACAATTTCGAATCCGGCGCTGCGCAGCATCGCTTCCATGCACGGCGTGTTTGGAATCCACCAATTCGTCGGATCAGCACAGTATTTCTTCTCTACGAAATACATTTTGGGAAAGCCGGGCCGTTCGAAAATATCGGTTTCGGAAAATGGATAGTCGGGCGCCAGAGGATCGGCGTGAGTGCTTCCGCGAAGCATCGACTGCGTCACGAGCGAATCTCTCACCACGTGGCGGCGCAGCAAATCCAGGGCAAGGAGCGGATAGCGCAGGTGATACAGAACGCCAAGAAAGAGGACGATATCGAATTGTTCATTGAGACTTTCAACGTCGTAAACGGAAAGCCGCCGCCATTCGATATCCAGGCCGGAAACCTCCGCGGCAAATCGCGCCTGATTCAAGTAGCGCTCGTCCGAATCGATGCCGAGCACGCGGTCCGCGCCGCGGCGTTTCATCTCCAGCGAGTAAAATCCGGCATTGCAACCCACATCCAAAACGGTTTTGCCATGCAGATCAGAAGGTATCGCATGCGCGAAACGCTTCCACTTGACCGTCGGATAATCGCCGAGAAAATGATGCGGAGCGGTATCCGCGCCGCCAAGATTGATGTTGTGGAACCACTCACCAAGTTCGCCGATTCGTTGTCGAATGCGATCGGGTGTCCATTTCTCTTCGACATGCTCCTCAAACCGCGCATTCCCCATTCATCGGCTCCCTGCTGAAGTTTTTGCCGTTGCAATCTCAAATTCCGACGGAACCTGATTTGCTTGTGCAGCGTTCAGGACACGAACGGCCTCGCGATATCCGTGAATTGTGCCGACGTCAACGTAGGCCGTGCCCGCTCGCACGCCCACAGCTTCCCCGCCACGAGCCAGATATGCATTTACGAGCGTGCCGAAATATTCGTCGTGACGATCCGGTTCGCGCCACAGGTCATAGAGTTCCTGCAATACGTGCCCCGGCATGCGAATCGCGCCCCATACCCAACGCGATTCTGCGTTTGGATCCTTCACATCCACGCGCACAACTTTGCCCGTCGCATCGGAAATAATCGAATCGAACGATTCAGGATGGCTGACCGGAAAAAGTAGGAAGGAAAGCTTGTCGTTCGGCAGCCGGCTGAAACCGTCTTCCGGAAACCACACTGTATCCGGCAGCCCGATGGCGACATCATCCAAACCGTGAATCAGCGGCAGCGCGCGAAAAATCGCATCGCACAAGCCGGAGCTGCGCGGCTGAACCGTATAGCAGAAGTGAGCCGATCCCGTTCCGCTGCCGAAATACTCCATAATGTCCGCTTTGCCGGGTGAGACGACGAAGCAGACGTTCGAAACGCCCGCAAGAATCAGCCGTTCGATCAGGTACTCGCATACCGCGCGCGGTCTCTCGACGCCATCCGCGTAATGGCTGCCCACAGGAAGCAGTTCTTTCGAAAACGCAAGAGGTTGAATCCTGCTGCCAACACCCGCTGCTGGTACGATGCCCCACATTTCATGCCTCCGCCTGAGTACTGGGCGAACTCGACGTCATCGGCCGGGGCAATTTGGTCGACCACGCACCATCCACAATCTGTTCGAGTTCTGTGGCGCGGCGCTCGGCTGTGTGGCATTCCATCACACGTTCCAGCGCCGCTCGCGAACAACGCCGAAGCTCTTCATCCGTAAGCGAAACCGCATCCACGACATCGTTGTGCGACTCTGCGAGCAGAATCTCAGCGCCCGGTACAAAAAATTGTTCGATGCCTGCCCATTTGTCGCTCACGATCGGAGTTCCGCAAGCCGCCGCTTCGAACAACCTGCCGGACGGGCAATATCCCATTCGCGCCATTGAAGATCGAGTCACATTCAACGTCAGCCGCGACGAGGAGAAAAAAGCGGCATGCTCCTGAGGAGGCAAGTGCTTAACGAAGAAGATGTTGGAGGACCACGGAAAATCATGCGGATAGCTCGCGCCCGCGATCACAAATCGCCGGTTCAGCAGATTTCGCGCGGGCTCAACGAAAAGCTCTTCCAACGCCGCCTGGCGATCATCCGCATACGTGCCGATATAGGAGAGGTCGCCGAGGTAGTGCGACATTGGCGCCACGTGGCAATGAACCGCGGGATCAACGCTTCCATAAAGTGGCGCAACCGCCGAAGCGCCGAGATCCAGCTTCAACGCATCAAGCGCGGCGCCACCCGTATAACTGAGCACCAGATCGAAATCGCAGAGCCCGCGTGGGCCTATATAGCCGACCCCTTTACCGCTGCGGATTCTTTCCAGCGTGACGGGCGTATCCAAATCATAGAAAATGCGCAGGGGAACTGCCGAATCGCAGATGATTTCAGAAGCGCGAACGCCGTCATAGCAGTAGGAGGTCACCATTCCCACGTCAGCGCCGCGAAGCTCCTCGGCTGCAAGCCGAGCTGCATCCGTCCAGTCCGAATAAAGATGCAGCCGCACATCTTCAAACGACGTCAGATCGCGATTCTCTGCGTAATAAGGGACGTCACGCTCGAAAAAGACCACGCGATGCCCTCTTCGCGAAAGTGCCCGAAAAAGACCGCGCAGAAGCGTCGCGTGTCCATTGCCCCAGGAGGAGGTAATCGTAAGACCGAAGACAACAAGTTTCATACTGCACCCATGAATCCGAGATTTTCTATCGCGCGCTCAATGCCTGCGCAGCGCTCCACAATCGCTTTGGTCATTTAGAGCCAGAATCCGCGGCCCGCACGGATCGATGTCCACCACGCTCACAGAGGCTGGTTCGACGATCAGCCTTTGCATGAAATCCACAGCCATGCCGGCATACTGCGCAAGCGCCACGCGAATCGGGTCGCCGTGGCTGAAAAGAGCAACGTTTTTGCCTTCGTGGCGATCGCACAACTCCTCGATGCCTCTTACCATTCGCTGCTGCACATCCAACATGCTTTCGCCGCCGGGGATTCGCACCTGACCGCGACACCGATTAAACCGATGCCAGTCCGGTATTTCGTCTAGCTCAGAAAACGATTTGCTGGTCCACTCGCCAAAATCGATTTCCGTCATCCATTCGCAAATAGAAACTTCGATGTTTCGCGCGCGCGCAAGGACTTCCGCCGTTTCCCGCGTGCGTTCCAATGGACTGCTGTAGATTGCGTCCACTTCTATGCCCTCGAGACGTGACACCAACTTCTCTGATTCTTCTCGGCCACGCGCGTTCAAATGAATGTCCGGCATCCGTCCCACGATCCGGCGTCCAATCGCGTCCACGGACGCATGGCGAATGAGCAAAATTCGCGTAGCCATCGCGATCAATCGGCCGATTGCACGACGCCTACCGTCACGCCACGCCCTGCGGCACGCGCGAGCTGTGCGTTCGCCGCTATCCACCCAGCGCCGCGCAGTGCGGACACGTAAGACTCAAGCTCAAAAGCGCGGTGACTGGCCGTGTGTTCCCGCAAAATGCGCTCGCGTGCGTTCTGGCCAATCTTAAGTCGCTCGGCATCAGGCAAATCCCGCAGACACTCAAGCGTTTCGTGCGCCGATCGCGTAATCAGGATTTCCTTGCCCGGCTCTAAAAATGTCTCGATGCCGCGCCACCAATCGCTAATGATTGGCGTGGCGCAAGCCGCGGCTTCAAACAGACGGACGCTAGGCGAATACCCTGCGCGCTTCATCTCATCGCGCGTCAGATTCAGCGTGAAACGCTGCGAGTTATAGAATTTTCTGTGCTCCTTCGGCGGCAAGTGCTCGATTCGCTTGACATTGGAAGGCCAAACGATCTCAGTCGGGTATTGGGCGCCAGCCACCACGATGCGCGCCGATTTCCATTCACGGGCCGCGGCGAGCATCAAGCGTTCCATCCATACTTGACGGTCCTGGCTATAGGTCCCGATGTAGCCGAGATCCCAGCGGTCGCTGCTTGGCTCTGGCGAATGAACTGTGGGATCGACCGAGCAGTAGAGTGGCCGTGCATTGCGCGCGCCAAATCGGCGCTCGATCCGTTGCAGCGTCGCTCCTCCGGTAAACGAAAGGTATAAGTCGTAGTGAGGGACGAGGCGGGTCGAAACGTAATCGCAACTGCCGCGTTCCAAAGCAGCCAAAGTCACCGGTGTGTCGATATCGTAAAAAGCCGTAATTCCTTTCGCCGTTTGCGTCACCCATTCGCCGACGCTCACACCATCAGGAACGTACGAGCCGACGATTACCAAATCCGCTGTTGCGACGGCGCGCTCGAATTTCCGCTGCATCGCGCGGATGCTTGCGTATGTCTCCACGCGACCATGGTGAACTTGAGCCATATCGCGATTTTCTGCGTACCAGGGAAGGTCGCGTTCAAGGAAAAGCACGCGGTGCCCGCGTTCGTGCAGACCGCGCATCAGCGCGCGGTAGGTCGTCGCATGCCCGTTGCCCCATGAAGACGTAACCGAAAGCCCGAAAATCACGATATCAAGCGGAGAATTCATGTCTCACCCAAGGAGGTATTTTGGCTTGCCACAAGGTCTGTCACAGCACTGTGCGTCGAAACCGCTCTCATCGGCGATTTCACTCCGAGCAGTTCTTCGAGCTGGGTGGCGCGGTGCTCATACGTGTGCTGCGCGAGAACACGACGATACGCTGCCGCACCGATTTGGCGGGCGCGCTGGCCTGAGAGCCCAGTTAATATGCCGGCGACTTCCGAGCCATCACTCGCGACGAGAATTTCTGCGTCGGGCTCGAGAAAATATTCGATTCCGTCCCACGAGTCCGTGATAATGCACGCCGCCGCGCCTGCCGCTTCGAAGACTCGCGTCGGAGGCGAAAAACCATACGAAGCCATGCTGTCGCGATTCACATTAAGCACTGCCCGCACGCTGCAATTGAATGCATTGTGATCGCGCGTAAAGACGTGGCCCACGTACTTCACATTCGCGGGCATCTGCTTGCCTTGCCAGCCGTTCCCGCCAAGCAGAAACGTGTGTCGCGGCGCCAATTCGCTTGCACGGAAAAAGAACTGCTCGATTCTCGCCTCCCTGTCTGGAAGGCGATTTGCCAATAGGCCAAGATCGGCTGTAAAGCGCGAAGCGGCAGCCGCCGGATGATGCGTTTCGGGGTCGAGCGCGTTGTAGATCGGAACGCATATGCGCGCGCCTAGTTGTAAATATGCATTGATGACGCGATCGCCGCCGCCGTACGTGAGAATCATGTCGTAGAGCGGGATTAATGCGCGGAAAGGATCGGACGAGTCGTTCGTCACGCGATCAAGGGTCACCGGAGCGTCCACATCCCAAAACGCGGCGCTCGTATGTGGTGAGTGCACGTCGAGGATGGCACGTTCGATCAAATCGTCGAAAATGCCCACGCCGCTCGTCTTGATAAGGAGATCGCAATCGCGTGCGCGATCCAACGCCCGCCACAATTCGCTTTCTTCGGCCGCGTAAACGACCACATCTGCCCAGTGCGGATCGGGAATGTCCCGGTTCCTCTGGCGATCGTAAATATCCGGCTCGTAGAACGTGATCGAGTGGCCACGCTTGGCCAGCGCACGGATGATTCCTCGATAATACGTCGCAGCACCGTTCCAATACGCTGACACGAGGCTCGATCCGAAAAACGCGATTCGCATTCCGCTCACGCCACTGCCTCGCGCGTACCTTCTGCAACCTGTGCGTAGATCGCCAGCAGCTCGCCCACACGATGTGCGCAAGTGTGCCGCGAGAGAATCGTTTGGTGCCCGTGGTGCGCCAGCTCGCGGGCACGCAGCGGATCGTCCATAAGCGCGACCAGATGACGTGTCATTTCCGCGCCGTCGCGTGCCACCCGATAATCCTCACCGGGCGTGAAGAGATGCTCTACGTCAGCCCAAAACGCGGAGACCAGCGGAATCTTGCACGAAAGCGCCTCGAACACGCGAATCGTCGGAATGCCCGGCAATGCCATTGCGTACGGTCGTCGCGGCACGTGAACGGTCATGCGAAAACGTGAGAAGACGCGCGGTGCCTCGTAATTCGGGAGCCAGCCGCCGTATTCGATGTTTGCCGCCGCAAGTTCTTCCAGAGCGCTCTCGGGATAGCGAACACCATAGATACGAGCCCTCAGTCCCAGATCCTTCACTGGCCGCAGCAGGAATTCGCGGATCTCGTCGCTCCGCTCGCCATCGCCCCAGTTCCCGATCCATACGAGGTCGCCTTCGAAATCGGCACCGGCCGCATCGGGCCTGCCATTGCCAGTAAACACGCGCGTATCCGCCGCTTCATGCCATGTCCACGTGCGGTCCGCCCAGCCCTGCTGCCGGTATTTTTCAGCGACTGCGTTGCCGAATGCGAGGACACCGTCGTACGCATGAAGATCGAGGCGTGCCAATTCTTCTGGTGCAGTCACTGCGCGATGATGCGTGTCATGAAAAAACAGCACAAAATCCCCAATTTCCTCGCGGTACTGGCCTACTCGCCTGACTAATTCCGGGTGATTCCATTCGTGTACGATTACAAGATCGGCGCCTCTCAACTCATTGTCGAGGTCAATCGTCTCCAGTTCGTATCGCACACTCTTCAGACCTGGATACACTGATCGAAAGCCGTCCAGCGCCGGTTCGCCATACGACGCGATCAGATTCCGTACGCTCCACGCGTTTCTTTGCTCATAGACCGTCACGTCGTGGCCTCTCGCCATCAGCTCGGTCGTAATGCCTCGCAGGAAATGTGCGTTCCCGTGATTCCAATCGGAAATCAGCGAGTGGTAGAACATCACGATGCGCATGCGGTGAGTTTCCTTTCTTTGGGAGCCGTTGAATGCTGATCAGCCAAGAGATCGAGGTAAAGGCACTTGTACGCTTCCGCCATGCCGGCAGCGCTGTAGCGCAAAGCACGTTCTCTCGCCTTTTCGGCTAATGCGTTGCGCCTCGCAGAATCGCTTATCAACGTTCGCACGGCGTTAAGGATCTGTTGATCATCTTCAGGCGAAACAAAAACAGCTGCGTCGTCCCAAATCTCGCGAAGCGACGGTATATCGCCCAACACAAGCGCGCAGCCGGAAAGTGCTGCTTCCAGCGGACACAAACCAAACGGCTCATACCGCGCAGGCAAGCAGAAGATCGAAGCCTTCGAGAGGAATATTGCAAACTCTTTCGGCCGAAGCACATCAACGAGACGGCAATGTCTATGCGTTGCTTTGTGGCCATCAGGCGCGGCGGTGCTGCCGGCAAGATAGACAGGCCAGCTCAACTGCGGCGCGATGCGCTCGATTGCGGCGATATTTTTCGCCTCGTCCCAGAGACGCCCGGACGAGGCAATAAAGTCTTCTTTTTGCGCGGCATTGCCCGCGCATTCGAAATCGCGGAAATTTTTCCCATTGGGCACCACGCTCATTGCCGCTTTTCGGCCATAAAACGTGCGCACGCAATCCAGCATGGCCTGCGTCGGCGCCACAACGTAATTTGCCGCGTTGACTCCTGCTTGCACTCTGTCGCGATAGACGCCCCACGTTTGGATTGGCGCAGACTCGTGCTTTACGGCCTGCCACCACGAAAGCACGCATGAATGCGCAACCATCACAACGGGTGCGCTCCAGCGAAGGCTTCCGTGTGCGTAACCGTTCAAATGAATAATGTCCGGCCGCAAAATCTCTTCCAATTCCAGCAGCCATTCACCGGCCGCGTCCACGTCGCGCCACGGATCCTCCATCCATTCCAATTTGTATTCGGATTCGCACAGCAACGTGCCTCGGATCGCGCGCACCTGTGAGCGCTGGTCCTGCGAAGGCTCGGGCCCCATTGTTGCAAGCGCAACTTGAATTCCGTGCCCTGCAAATTCGCGTGCGAGTTCGAGGGTATATGTCCATACCCCGCCAACGGCATCCGTTGTCATCAGGATTTTTATGCGGCGTAAACCCGGTCCACCACGTCGGCTACTGCGCTGAGGCGTTCTATGTCTGGATCAAACCGATTGCTCTTGGAAAGCCTCTTCAACCAAGTCGTTGCCGCGCGGCCGCCCCAATCATCGGGAGGCGTTGCAATTGTGTGCCGTGCAGTTCCAACGCAGTGCTCCGCAACAAAATCGTAGAACGAGCCGGCCACGTTGCGAAGCTTCGCGCCGCCGCGCGTACCGTAGACAGTCGCTTCAATTAGGGCGTCTTGTCCGGCGTGCGCGCGCCACGAGCACGCAAGCTGCACGTTGGTGCACGGCGCAAGACATATTGTCGCTTGCGCGAAATCCTCTGTTTCTGCCCCCCTGCCGCGAAAACCTCGGCCTTTCGCGAACAGCTTCCCGGAAACGGATTCGACATGCGGAAAATCAAGCAGCCATAACGCCAGATCGACCAGATGGATTCCCAAATCGATCAGGCATCCGCCGCCCGAGAGCCGCGGATCGTAAAACCACTGCTTGTCCGGCCCGTACGCGTTGTGAAACGCAAGTTCCACCGCGAATAACTCGCCCAATTCACGATTCTGAATCAGCTCACGTATCGCCCTCGCAGCCGCAGTAAATCGGTACGAAAGGTCCACACCCAGCAGACGATCCGCCGCGCGCGCCGCATCAATCACCCGATCCGTCTCTTGCTTCGTCCGCGCCAGTGGCTTTTGACAAAAGACGGCGCATCCGTTCTCCAGTGCTGCAATTGCTTGGTCCGCATGCAGCGCGCTTGGCGTGGCGATGACCACGCCATCGACATCGCCACGTAAAGCCCCATCGAATCCCGGCACGACTGCCGCCCCAGGCGCAAACTCACGCGCGCGCAAAGCCATCTCATTCTGTGGCTCGATAATGGCGCAAACTTGTCCGAGCCCGCTCTCCACTATCGCTTTCATCCGGTTCAGACCAATCCATCCCGTTCCGACAAACGCCAAACGCGGTTTCTTCGCCGCAGGTATAGCATTTGCCGCGATCTGTGCGGTCGTTTGGCTCATGGCATCACCAGCGCCTTCATGAACCCCTCAGGGCGTGTACGCAGCATTTCAAAAGCATTGCCAAGCTCGTCTAAAGAAAACCGATGTGTATATAGTGGGCTGGGATCAATGTGCCCGCTCACAATCGCGTCCACCGCCGCCTGCATCCCGCTCAGGTAGACCTGTGGATCGCGCTCGTGCGCGTTGATCACGTCTAGTCCGCGCCAGTTCCACAGCTGCATATCAACTTGCCGTTTGCCGTCCTGGTGATAACCGGCAACGACGAGCCGCCCTCGTTCTTTGGTGAGCTGCGTCGCCAAATCGAGCGCCTCCTGCGTGCCTACGCACTCAATCACGCAATCAAATCCCGCAGCGCCGCTCCATTCGATCAAGCGTTTCGGCGCATCGGCAGCCCACTCGAAAAGTGCTTCAGCCCCGAATCTTCCCGCAATCTCGCGTGCAAACTTTCTGCGCGAAATCGCCGCAACGCGACCGCCTGCCAAACTTGCGAGCTTGGCGAGCATCGCTCCTAAAAATCCCACGCCTACAATCGCCACCGTTTCGCCCTCGCGAATCGCGCTGCGCCTTGCCGCATTCATCGCGCACGCAAGCGGTTCGCCCGGAAACGGTTTCGCCGCCAATGCTTCCGGCAAGAGCAGCGCCATCGACTCAGGAGCGAGCTCGTATTGGGCAAATCCGCGGTTCATCAGCAGCGCCACAGGATCTCCTGGTGCGAATCGCGTCACCTCCGGACCGACGCGCTCGACGACGCCCCATGACTCATGCCCCGGCATACCCGCTTCTAGCGGATACGTAAACCATGGCCGCCCTTCCCACACAGGCAGATTTGAGCCGCAAATTCCGCAGCCTTCCACGCGTATGAGAATCTCTGTCGGCCCCGGCTCGGGCACTCTCACAGTGCGTTTCTCCGCGCGTCGCGGAGCCGTAATGGTGCCGACATGCATCACGTCGGGTTGTGTTCCAGGGAATGCAACACGCGCGGTGAGTTCCTGCCGGATTGTCGCCACTCGATCCCCTCTCGGAACGACCGTTTTGCTTTCGTCTCAGTTTCTGGCAGCCACTGCACCGGCAAGCGAATGCTGAGCCGCTCCTGAATTGACCGGCGCCAAAAATTCCGTTTCGTGCCGACGCGACAACCACGACTGCAACTGCTCCAGTCCTTGCGCGACACTTACGCGCGGCGACCAACCCGTGAATGAACGGAATTTCCGCGTGTCAGACACGTAATACCGCTGGTCCGCATGCCGCCATTCGTCAAACTCTACTTCGCAAGGCTCGCCGCGAAGTTCGTCGATCATTTTGAGCAGATCCAGCAAGCTAATCGCATTTTCCGGACCGCCCCCAATATTGAACGCGTGCCCGGCCGTACTCTCGATATCGTTGAGGGCCATTTGAAACGCGTTCAGCAAGTCCTCAATGAAGAGCAGGTCGCGCACCTGCATTCCATCGCCATAAATTCGGATCAAGCTGTCCTTGTTGGCACGGATCAGGAAGTGAGCCACCCATCCTTGATCTTCCGTGCCGTTTTGATGTGGGCCATAAATGCAGCTCATCCGAAAAACGGCGGCCGGTAAATGAAACGTCCGCGCGTAATCGAGAATGTATTGGTCCGCGGCGCCCTTCGAGCACCCGTAGGGACTGTGAAAATCGAGACACCGTTGCTCGCTGATCCCGTTTTCCGCAGCGCGCCGATTTGTTGGTATATAGCGACGATGATTCGTTCGCAGCTCAAGGTCAGCAAGCGCGCCATACACTTTGTTTGTAGAAGTGAAAATCAAAGGCGGCGGATTTTGCAATCCACGGATCGCTTCCAACACCTGCAGAGTTCCGCCCGCGTTCACGTCAAAATCGTGGCGCGGGTCGACCAGGCTGTCCGTCACCGCCGCTTGCGCGGCAAAATGAAAAATGGCTGAAGCGCCTCGCACAGCTCGGCCTACGGCATCGCCGTCCCGGACATCTCCCTCTTCGTACTGAATCAGCGAACGGTGCTTCGAACAGAGCCAGGAGAGATTTGCTTCGGAGCCGCGCCGCGACAGATTATCGAAAATGAGAACGCGCTGCCCCGCGCTCAGCAGGCGATCCGCCAAATTCGTACCGATGAAGCCGGCGCCGCCAGTGATAAAAACTTGACGACGGTCCTGCGCAGCAAGCGTCAAGCTGCGCAGAGTTTTGCCTCGGTCAATGGGAGCCTTCTGCCCGCGCCCCCTCATACCGTTAGCCCCCGTGCAGAGAGTTCTGCGCACGCTTCGGCGACATGATCTTCGGGCGCCTGTTCCTTAAGCCATGCCGCGAGCTCCTCCACACCGCGCTGAAAGTCCACGTTTGGCTGATAGCCCAACACCTCGCGCGCCAGGCTGATATCGGCAAAACAGTGCCGTATGTCACCCACTCGGTAGTGGCCTGTAAGCTCTGGCTCCAGCTCCTCACAGCCGAGCACCTCCGCCACCTTTTCTGCGATGTCGCGGATGCGCACGGATTTTCCGCTTCCTATATTGAACACGCCTCCGTTTGCCGCCGGAGTCTCCAGCGCCAACCGACAAGCCTGCGCAATATCATAAACGCTGACAAAGTCCCGCCGCTGCAAGCCGTCTTCGAAAACGAGCGGCCTGTTCCCGTTGAGCAGCCGCGACGCAAATATCGCCAGGACGCCGGTATAAGGATTCGACAACGATTGCCGCGGACCGTAGACATTGAAGAACCGCAACGCCGTTGTCCGAAATCCGTAGGCACGACCCGTGATCAGGCACATTCGCTCCTGGTCATACTTCGAAAGCGCATAGATGGAAGAGAGCTGCGGTGGTTTGCTCTCAGGCGTAGGCGCAGGTACCAGTTCTTCGTCATTCGCGTCGCGAACTTCCCAGTCCGCCGCTTGCAATTGCTGAAGCGACCGTTCGCCAAGCACCGCCCTTCGCATGCAATCGTGATACAGACCTTCGCCATAGAGGCTCATGCTCGAAGCAACGACCAGCGCCTCCACTGGCGCTTCCGCGATTTCCTGCAGCAGCGTCGCCGTCCCCAAATTGTTCACGGACGTATATTCCGCAATTTGGTACATGCTTTGGCCCACTCCGACCGATGCGGCAAAGTGAAAAACCGCGTCGACGCCACGCAGTGCACGCTTCACTATTCCGCGGTTACGTACATCGCCGCGCACAAACTCCGCAGCGGCATTTAGGTACGAAGGTGGCGTTCCGCGTGTGCCATGCACCTGAGGCGACAGGTTATCCAGCGCTCGCACTCGATATCCGTGTGCGATCAGCTCGTCTGCTAAATGGGAACCAATGAATCCGGCGCCACCTGTGATCAAAATTAGTTTGCTCATGAACTTCACTCCTCACAGCAACAGTGAGTGCCCTTTTATTGCTGGTGGCAAAAGCCAAATGGCATCAGGACGCGTCGAACATAGCCCGCCAAAATGTGTCGAGCCATACCATAGTCCGAGTAGCAAAAAATGTACTTACCTGTAAGCATATTTGTGTTCTCGCATTGCTGAGGATTGCTCCCGGAACCATTCGTTTGAGTCTGTGTCACCGGGTGCGCGTACCGCGAATGGTTGAGCAAACGGATACGGCGCTCGCAGCATCACACTTGACTCGACGCGCCCTATACAGGAAACTCTGTATTGCGCGCAGGGCTTGTTCGTCGCCGCTCCTCTCGATCGCTCGCTCCCGATTCTCAGCCCTGGCGAAGCTAGCGATTTCATCTTGAGCGATCTAGCCGCCCTGCACGGGTTGCGCTCAAGAACTGAGGAGTTAAGCGCTCTCGCCATCTATGTCCGAATCCAGAAAATCCGGTTTGGCTAAACGTGTGCTCTCGCAACTCAGCGAACACTGGCGCTCGCTTGCGCTAGTCGCGTTCCTGGAGCTACTGAGCACTCCGCTTTCGCTTCTCGGCCCTGTTGGCATCAAAATCGCGATCGACAACGCCATAGACGGCAAGCCTCTTCCTCACATCTGGCAGCGAATATTTCCAGCCCGGCTCACGCATTCGCCAAACACGTTGCTTCTGGCGATTGCCGTGCAAGTGATGGTGGCGCTTCTACTCCAGGCTCATTGGTTTTCCAACTACTTGCTCAAGATCCGCTCAGGCGAACGGGTTTCATTGAGCTTCCGCTCAAAACTTTTCAGCCACTTGCAGCGGCTGCCCCTCGCGTATCATGACTCTCGTGGCAGCGCGGATTCCGCGTTTCGCGTCCAGGACGACGCCGCCGCCCTCAAAAGCATTACGATTGACGGAACACTGTTCCTGCTTTCAGACATCGTCAAACTCGTTGCGCTTTCATCCATCACGATCCTGATCGACTGGCGGCTAGGTCTCGTCGCCCTTTCTGTTGCCCCCCTGCTGTGTATCCACGCATTCCTTTACGAGCGCCGTATCGGCGGCAGGCACAAGCACGTCAAGGACCTGGAAAGCGCGGCTTTCAGAGCAGTGCACGAGGCCCTCTCGACGATTCGCGTCGTAAAGGCCTTCGTGCAGGAGGAATCCGAGGAAAAGCGCTTCTTGCGCCGTGCTGGTGAAGCGACCGACGCTTGCATCCGCCTGGGCTATGCGGATGGCTTGTTTGGTCTTGCGGTCAACCTGACCACTGCCGCGGGCATGGCGATGGTCCTCTACGTTGGCGTACGCAGCGTTCAGGCAAGCACTCTTACGCTGGGCTCGCTGCTGATGGTCATCACATATCTTGTCCAGCTTTACTCGCCTCTCCAGAACATCACGTATCACATGGCGAGCATGAAGGCATCATCGGCGAGCATCGAACGCGCTCTGGATGTGCTCGACGAAAAGCAGGAATTCTCGCCGCTCGTCAACTCGATCGTCAGAATGCCGTGCCGCGCCTTCGGTTGCATCGAATTTCAAAACGTCACCTTCGCATACGACTCTAAACCACCGATTCTTCAAGACTTCTCTTTCGAAATTCCCGCAGGCTCCCGCGTTGGCCTTGTTGGTCGTACAGGCGCGGGCAAGACGACCATCGTCAACCTTCTCGTTCGGTTCATCACTCCGCAATCCGGTCGTATATTGCTGGACGGCCGCGACATACGCTCCATGGACCTCGCGGAGCTACGGCGCCAATTCGCGTTCGTGCTCCAAGAGTCGATGCTGTTCTCGAGCACGATCCGAGAGAACATTGCGTATGGCCGTCCCGACGCCGGCCTCGCGGAAATCATCCAGGCTGCGAAAGCCGCGCGCGCTCACGAGTTCATTCAGCGCCTTCCCAAAGGTTATGACACGGATGCCGGCGAGCGCGGCTTCTTTCTCTCCGGCGGCGAAAGGCAGCGCATCGCCATCGCCCGTGCATTCCTTATTGACGCGCCAATCCTAATCCTCGACGAACCAACGAGTTCCGTCGACGTGACCACGGAGACCGAAGTTGTTGCCGCTACCGAGCGCCTTAGCGCGGGCCGCACCTGCTTCTGCGTAAGTCATCGTCTGAACACGCTTGCAAACTGCGACTTTCTCTTCAAAGTTCGTCACGGCGCGCCGATCGAGGTCTCCGTCTGCGACTCCGGCACGGATGTGGAATCGCTCCTCACCGAAGACCTGCTCGAAATGGAACCTCAAGCTCATCTGGTCTGAACGCCAATGCATCGCTGTATTGAACGAACTCGCTGCGAGCGTCATCTTCGGATCACACGCCTTTTGCCGGCTGGGGTGCTCGTTTGCCGGCTATGAAGGGTGGAATCTCAGGCGAAGGAGTCGCCATGGCGCGGAAACAATCGACAAGGAAAAACAACAAGAAAAACAGCGGTTCCGACGGACGGCAGAGTGGACGGTCGCGGTCGTCACGTTCGTCCTCATCCCGCGAGTCGGGGGCATCCCGCGAGTGAACTCATCCAGCGAGCCAAGCCGCAGCGCGTCTGCTTCTTCACACTCTTCGAGGACTACGACGAATCACGATCAGATTCGGCACTGGACCGAGGAGCGTGGAGGGTTGCCCGCTTGCGTTCAGGGCACAGGGACTTCCGGCGATATAGGTATGATTCGGATCGAATTCCCAGATGCACCCAACAGCCGTGATGAAAAATTAGAGGAGATCAGTTGGGACGATTTCTTCGAAAAATTCGACGATCAGCGACTGGCTCTCGTTTACCAGGACAAGTTAACGCGCGGCGGCCAAAGCAATTTTTACAAGCTGGTCAAGCGCGATACGGCTCAGCGCCTCCACCAGCCGCTGAAAGCACGGCATGTAGTATCGTAGCGCCGGATGCTTGCTAAGAAGATTGCCACTACAACCGAGAGGGATTAGTCCACCGAGCGCGCTGACAAATCGAGCGCAATGTGGTTTCCCACGATAATCGCGCAATTCGTTTTCGGGAGTGAGGCGGGATCGCAAATCGGATGGTTGCGGGGTGAACCGAAGTCGCTTATGTGCGCAGGAGAAGTTTAAGTTGGTGCGCTGCAACGTACCGAATTTGTTGACTTCCACGTATCGCAATGTCGATGCTCGGCAATATTCTGCGCTTCGATATAACGCCCCACACCTACAACGTTGCACTTTAACGATGTAGAGTTTCTGCCCTATCGAAAAGTATATGGACAGGTCACATGCTGGGGATGTTCTGATAGCTTTAGGGGTGCCCCAAGAGTGGCGTCGTCCAAATTGTTCACCGTCCAACGCGACAGACACTGCGATAACTGATAACCTTCACAGCTTTTGGTCGGGGTCTGCATGCACGTCAGTTCAGTCGAAGCTCGCCTTACTTACCTCTGGGAAACTCCAAAAACAATTCGCGGATGGTTCGGAACGGTAGATCACAAAGAACTTGGGATACGTTACCTTGTAACTGCTTTCATATTCCTGCTCGTCGGCGGCATCGAAGCGCTGCTCGTC
>Ga0134126_10003930_pt1 | contig 18591 bp, 12 predicted proteins | sample KB31752_FD_96881 | JGI IMG/M metagenome (GOLD analysis project Ga0134126, IMG submission 96881) | Terrestrial soil microbial communities with excess Nitrogen fertilizer from Kellogg Biological Station, Michigan, USA - KB3-175-2 | ecosystem: Environmental > Terrestrial > Soil > Unclassified ...
CATCGCCGCGTCAGCGGTGGTGAAGATCTCCGGCGGGCCGTAGTCGTCGATGCCGAGCATCTCGGTGATGCCGAGCATGTGCCAGAGTTCTGTCTCGCTCTTGTGTGGGTAGACGGTGCGCAACTGCTCAATGACCGCCGTGGCCGCGGTGACCGTGTCCCGGGCCATTTCGTGCGGCGCGCCGTCATAGTAGTCGAACGTCATGATGTTGACGATGTCGATCCGGGCGTGGTTCGTGACCGCGTTCTGCAGAATGCTGATTCCGTCGGGAACGTCGAGGCCGGTCATGTTGGTGCCGATGGTGTACACGAACTGCACGGTGCGGCCGTGGCAGGCGGCCCACTGCTCGACGAGCCGGATCGCCTTGTTGCGGCGGTCGATTCCGGCCGGGTTGGTCTGCGAGTAGTCCTCGACGTCGAAGTCGAGCCGGGTGACGTTGTAGGTGGTGATGACCTTCTCGTAGTCGGCTGCGATCTTGGCTACGTCGGTGCAGCTGTCAGCGATCTCCTCGCCCGCGTGGTCGGCGCCGTACCCTCCGAAGGACGGGATCACATCGCCGTGGGCGGCGCGCATCCGGGCGATCGCGTTACCGTACGTCGACCAGGCGATTGGGGTCGCGACGTTACCGTTCCAGTCGATGTCGCACGAACCGGCGGCCGGGGTCTGGATGAAGGCGAGGGTCAGGTACTTCGCGCCGGACGCGGCCGAGAGCATCGCCGGGTCGTCGCTGGTGTAGCCCTCGAAGTAGGGCGCGAAGATGTGCTGAGGCAGCGGTTTCGCAGCGCCGGTCCGCAGCGCGGAGGACGCCGAGGCGGGGGAGTGCGCCGACGCGGACGCCGGGGTCATCGCTCCCGTCGCGACGAGGGCGCAGGCCGCGAAGGCCGCACTGGTCCATCGAACTTTCGTCATCGCTCGCTCCTTCGCCGGTTTGGTAGCCGGCGCTTCGCCGTTAAGTTAGGAAAGTTGTCTAACTGACGGCGAAGATAGGGCGGCGCTTATGGCCCGTCAAGCAGGCGCGACTAACCGGTCGGCCTGAGGAGCTGGTCGAAGGCCCTAGAAGGCGCGGGGGTTGCCGCCGGGGCTGGCGCGGCGCAGTTCCGCACGCATCATGCGGCCGAGGCGGCGGGTTTCCCGGCGGTTGGCCAGCGCACCGGCGGCCGCGCCGCTCAGCAGCGGACCGAGCGAGAGCACACTGCGGCCGGCCCGCCGCGCGAGCCGACGCGATAGCCGCCTGCGCAGCGCCGGACCCACCGCGAGCACCAGGTTTCCCGGCGCGAGCACCACCCCGCGCCGATCCGCCCAAGCTGCCGTGTACGCGGTCATCCGGTCCACTGCCGAGCCCGGTGCCCGCAGACCGTACACCTCATGTAGTTCGGCGATCAGCTTGATCTCGATCCCCGCGACCGCAAGGGTTTCGGCCGCCACCTCGACCGCGAACAGCGGCGCGATCGGCAGCAGCGCCCACACGCCCACGGCAGCGCCCACCGCGGCGCTGGCCTTTGTCGCGCCTTCGATCAGCGCGTCCGCCACCTGATCCGGGCCACGGCCGGGGAACTGCTTGCGCAGGGTCGCCAGGTCACGTACTGGCAGGCGCGGTGCCACGGCCAAGACCTCGTCGGCCATGCGCTGCCCGAAGGAGCGAACCCCATAGCCGCGACCTTGTCGCTGCCGGCGCAGAACGCCCGCCAACGTGGAGATCAGTCGACCGGAACGTTGCTGGGTCGGATCGCCGCGCACGATCTCGCCGACGATGGCGGCGATGTCACGGCCACTCTTCGGTGAGCCGGCGGCCGGCGGCTCCACGTCCTCGGTTTCCTTGTCCGCGCCGTGTCGGTGTAGGTCCATGGGACCGCAGTACCCGCGTGAGCGAGCGGGACACGGTCGAATGACCGGGAGATGTGCGGATGCGTCGTGCGGATGAGCGGGATGCGGGCGCGGAGAAGGGGCCGAGGCCCGGCGTACGGACGCGCGTGTCAGCAGTCGTGGTCGTGGGCGCGGGACTCGCGGTGGAGGATGCGTGCGGCTTGGCCGACGAGTCGTCGCGGGGAACGGCGGGCGCGCGAGACGGTGACGCAGTCCCGGCAGGCGGTCAGTGCCGGCGAGGCGAAGGCCAGGCAGCAGGTATCGCGCCACACGGTGTCGTCTTCACCGACCCCTGCCAATCCGGGCACGGGCAGCAGCGCGGTGAACCGGTTGGCGTCGGCGGCCGCGGTGACCGAGATGTCGGCGAAGGCATAGGCGAACGCCGCGGCGGCCTGGCCCCAAAGCGTGCGCTCGCCGATCTTCCTGGTCGCGGTCGTGTTTCGCATCAGCGGGACCAAGTGCTCTTCGATCAGGGTGCTACGAAGAAAGTCAAGTTGCCGCTCCTCGTCGGGCAGCACCACCGCGCCGTCCGAGCGACGCGAGGCACTGGTGGGCAGCACGGCCGAGGTGGCGCGCCGCAGCCCGATCGAGATATACGGCTGGTTGGGCAGCAACTGGAACATGACGTTGTCCGCCGAAAGCAACGGGATTTCACGAGCCATGGTCCAGGCCGCCGCCAACGGCTGCGCAAGGCGGTAGGTGTACGTCTTCCACGCCAGCGTGACGGCGGCATGCGGGGGAGCGGCCCAGAGCCGATATGGCAGCTCGAACAGCATATCCAGGCAAGCACCGCTGGTCAGCTCGGTGGCGGGGATCCAATTGCTCGGGTCGGTGACGATCAGTGGATTGACGATGAACTGCGGTCTGGTATCGCAGCTTAATGATTCGTCGGGGTATGGCGACTGGATCGGCATGGCCCGGTACACGCGCGCCGCGTCGGATTGGTTCAGTGCCGGCGTCCGGCCTCCGCGCACCGTAGAGCGTTCAACTTTTACGCCCGCGCGGTTGAACCGCAGCGCCGCGCGCATCGTGCGTGCCCTACACGAGTCACTTAGGCGAAGCCGCCTTCTTCGCCCTCGTACTCCTCCCGGAGGCACGTTGCCATCCACGCGCTACCGCGGCCGCCCCCACCAGGGCGCCGCGATCCTTGCCCTCAGTAACAGTCGCCTTGTCCTCCTAGACGCGATGCACGCGGAATCGGATGCAAGCGTTGCCTCGCAGGTCTGCGGCCAGGCGACGTCGGCACTCGGGCCCGCCGCCAAGCAGGAGCGGCCCGGCCTCAAGGAGGAAAGATGCTGACCGAGACCGCCCGCGCGGTCCGCCCGGCCGCGTCGCGAGCCTGTCTCGCCCGAAACGCTCCGCGCGCCGATCTCGGCGCCGGACCCGAGCCGTCGCTCGCGGCCGACGGCGCGACCATCGGCAATCTGTTGCGTTGCTGGGTGCGCGAGCAGGCGATCCCGGAACCCGCGGACCGGATACTGCGGCTGACGCTGGCGAACTCCGACGTGCGTATCGAGGTGCCGGTGACTTATTGGTCGCCGGTCGGCTGGCACCGCTTCGGTCCTGCCCGCCTGGTCGACACAGGGTACGTAGATACCGGGTTCGTCGACTCGGTGAATGCCGGTGACCGGTACGCCGACGACCAGCATTGGGGCCCGGGGGTGGATCCGGTGCACAAGCCGGTGGACCCGGCGACGCTCGCCGCCGTGCTCGCGCTCGAAGCGACCGGCGGCGACCAGCAGGACTTGGCCGCTCAGCTGGTCGGGCGGGTCGCCTACTCGGCGGCGAACACGGCGCGGTTTCTGGCCGAGCGGTGGAATCGGCCGGTCGATCCGGCCGGCACGACGATCTTCCTGTCCAGCGAGCAGGCGCTGATCACCGGCCACCCGCTGCATCCCGCGCCCAAGAGCCGCGACGATCTGAGCTCGGCGGAACTTGCGGCGTACTCGCCGGAGCTGCGCGGCCGGTTCCCGCTGCACTGGTTCGCCGTCTCGCCGCAGCTGATGTCGAGCGACAGCGCGCGGTCCGCGTCCGCCGAGACCATCCTGGCCGCGATCGCCGGCGCCGACCTCGACGTTCCCGCCGGAATGGTGCCGATCCCGGCGCATCCGTGGCAGGCGGGCGTACTGCTCGGCAATCCCTCGATTCAGGCGCTGCTCGGCTCTGGACAGTTGCGCGATCTCGGCCCGGTTGGCCAGATGTGGCATCCGACCTCGTCCCTGCGGACCGTGTATCGCGCTGACAGCCCCCTGATGCTCACCCTCCCGCTCGCGCCGCGAACCAGCGGAGAATATCGGGAGGGCACGCGCGCGCAACTGCGCCGCGGCGTGGAGATGCACCGCATTCTCGAGGCCGGGCTCGGCGACGAAATGGCCGCCGCGCACCCCGGCTTCGATATCGTGCGCGACCAGGCCTGGCTCGCCGTCGATCTGCCCCACGCCGCTAACGCGAGCACCGGACTTGAGGTGACGCTGCGGGAAAACCCGTTCGGTCCCGGCGATCTGGTGCACTGCCTGGCCGGGCTGGTGGCCGAGCGTCCGGGCGCCGATCCGTCGATGCTCGCCTGCCTTATCAAGGGCTTGGCGGTCCGCTCGCGCCGGCGGGTGCACGAAGTGTCGCGTGAGTGGTTCGGCCGATACCTGGAGACCGTGGCGGAGCCGATTCTCTGGCTCTACGCCGAGCACGGCATCGCGCTGGACGCTCACCAGCGCAACACGCTCGTGGCCGTCAACGCTGGCGGCTGGCCGGTCGGCGGACGTTACCGCAGTGATCAGGGGGCTTACTTCGCCGCGTCGCGCGCGGAGCGGTTGTCGCGATGGGTGCCGCGCGCGGGGCAGGACAGCGAGGCGATCGTCGAGGACGCCGTCGCGGACGAACGGCTGGGGCATCAGCTCGGCGTCGAGAACCTCATGGGTCTGATCGGGGCATTCGGGTCGCAGCGCCTGGCCGACGAAATGGTGCTCCTCGACGATCTTCGCAGCTTCCTGACCCGCTTCGCGCGCCGCGCCGGGACGGTGCCGCAGCCGGTGACCACGCTGCTTGAGGCGGACACGCTGCGGTGCGCGGCGAACCTGCTGACCGCAATCGGCGGGAGCGGAGCCGAGGCAGGGAACGGGGCCGCCGGGTCGGCTGACCGATCCGTCTACATCGACATCCCGAACCCGCTGGCGCGCATCGGCGGGCGATGACCGAGTTCGAGCCGCCGCGATGACACCACGGGCGCGCGATCTCGCCGCTCAAGTAAAGCTGCTGATCGAAAGCAGGCAGGAGAGTTCGATGTCTTACTTCCTTGGGGGATGAGCCGTGTCCATGCCGACCTTCGCACCTGACGGCTCCTACCCGCCCGGTATGGCGCCGTCCGCGTCAGGGACGTCGTCGCCGCTCTACGACGAACTGTTGCGATCGAGCGGCGGCTGGCCGACGCTACCGCCGCAGAATCTGCAGCCCACCGCGACGCAGGTCATGCCGCCGATGCCGCAAGGCATGATGCCGCCGGGCGTCATGCCCATGGCCGGGATGATGCCGCCGAGTGCGCCGCCCATGCCGGGACCGCCCGGGTATCCCCCGCAGGCCGCACCGTCCTGGCCCGGCGCCCAGACCCAAACGGCGCCGCCGCAGCAGTCGATAAACCACTTGAGCCCGGCCACGCTCGCGCTGCTGCGCCGGCTGCCGCCCCCACCGCCCGAGCCGCGTTACTTCGGCCGCAACCGCTCGCCTTCCGACGAGCACCGGGACGTGACCGGCGGTTGGCTGCGCGCGGCGGTGTTCGGCGCGATGGACGGCGTGGTCACCAACGCCTCGCTGATCGCCGGCGCCACCGGAGCGCACGCTACGAATCACACGATCCTGCTGACCGGGCTGGCGGGTCTGGTCGCCGGCGCGTTCTCGATGGCCACCGGCGAGTACATCTCGGTCACCTCGCAGAACGAGGTCACCAGCGCGGAGATCGAGGCGGAGCGGCGTGAGCTGGAGCGCAATCCCGGCCGGGAACTGGCCGAACTGGCCGAGGTGTTCATGGGCAAGGGTCTGGAGCCCACCCTCGCGCTCGAGGTCGCCCGGCAGCTCTCTGATGATCCGGAGCAGGCGCTGACCGTGCACGCGCGCGAGGAACTGGGCATCGACCCCGATGACCTGCCCTCGCCGTGGACCGCGGCCAGCGCCTCGTTCGCGGCCTTCACCGTCGGCGCGCTGACGCCGCTGATTCCCTATCTGATCGGCGCGGCTTCGTTCAAGGTGTCGCTGATTCTGGCCAGCCTGTTCGCGTTCGGCGGCGGCGCGGTCGTGGCGAGGGCCGCCGAGCGGCCCGCCGGGATGGGTGGTTTCCGGCAGTTCGCGCTCGGTGCGCTGGCTACCGGCATGACCTTCCTGGTCGGGCATCTCGTGGGCGCACAAGTCCAATAGGCGCACACGTCATGCCGTTGTGCGCATTGGGACCACTGTGAGTGGGGTGGGGTAAGAACACCACGCGGCGCGATCCGAGTTCTTCTCGGATCGCGCCGCGTAGGTGTGCGGTCGGGTCGCGGGCTCGTCAGTGCACGAGGTTCAGTGCACGAGGTTTAGTGCACTAAATACCGGCCCACCATGCCGCCGGCCATGTGGTCGGTGACGTGGCAGTGGTAGAGCCAGTCGCCCGGATTGTCCTCGGTGTATTCCACCGTCAGCGTCGTGGACGGCCCTAGGATCTGCGCGTCCACGAACTGGCCGCTGCCGTCGCGCCAGCGGTGTCCGTGCACGTGGAAGACATGGAATTCCTTGCCGAGGGCGGCGATCCGCCACCGCACCCGCTCGCCGACCCGGGCGGTGAACGTCGGGGTGTTGCCGAGATACGCCGCGCCGTTGAAGCAGTCATAGTCCTGAGAAAGCGAGGACACGTCGTCTTGGTAGAGATCGTGGAAGAAGAGCACGAATTCGCGGTCCACGGTGGGCGTGTGCCGGTCGGTTATGGCGACGATGCCGAGCAGTCCCAGTTCCGCGCCGAGCTCCATGCCCGGCCCCATCGAGCCCATGCCCTGCGCGGCCGAGTGGTCGTGGTAAGGCCAGGTGCCGACCGAGGATTCGACCGCGGTCCACGTGTACGTGTAGCTCTCGCCGACCATCACCGCTCGTCCCGGCAGCTTCGGCTGCGTCGCGATATAGGCGCCGTCGCTGGCCGGGGAGTATCTGAAGCCGTGCGTGTGCATGCTGTGCGGCCAGCCGTAATGCGTGTCGTTGTTCCGGAAGTGGACCACGACCGTGTCCCCGACCTCGGCGCGGATGGTCGGGCCGGGAATGCCGGTGTTCGGGCCGATCTGATCATCGCCGGGCAGCACCTGCTTCCAGCCGGGCGAGTAGGCGCGGTAGCCGATCGCCCAGAACGTCGAGTCGGCGGCCTTGAAGGTGCTTCCCATCATCAAGTCGCGGCCGGTGGGGACCAGGTTGTGCTGGAAGCTGTCGGCGGAGATCCAGTACTCGCGGGTGCGGCCCCGGTGCTGTGGCGCGGTCGCCGCGTCTGCCGCCGGGGTCGTGGCGAGAGCCGTGCCGGCCAGCGTCGTGGCGGCGCCGGCTGAGAACAGCGTGCGCCGGCTGAGCCTGAATCGGTCGGTGGTCATGGAGAACCCTCCAAAGCTGCATGGGTGCGTGGTGCCGCGGGGGGCGCACAGACGGAAGACAAGCGCCGAATCGCCCAGGCTCCTTGGTTTGGTTAGCCTTACCTAAATAAGCGCGGCGCTGCGCCGAGGTTAAGGGTGGCGCGTCGGCGGCGTCAAGGTTCGATCGTCGAGAAATTCAACCGGGCCAAGGATTGAACCGAACCTGTGACGCGGTCGTGTTCAGCCTTCGAAAGTCGGGCTGTACCAACGCGGTCCGGTCGGCTGGGCGTGCAGCTCAGCCGACCGGAGCATCGATTCACGCATCAGGAATCGATGACGCGCGCCCGAATTTCGGTCGCGATTTCGAGGTCTGCGAAAACTGTCGGAGAAATGCTCACCGGGAGGCTTGCGCGAAGTCGAATCGCAAGTAAGGTTAGGCTAACCTAACTGAGGCGACCGAGCCTCAGTCGGGAGTCTTTCCGCCCACCTTTGCCCTGGAGTAGCCGATGCGCCGCACCACCCTTCTGATCGCCGCCCCTCTCTCCGCAATAGCCCTCGCGGCCACGGCCAGTGGGTGCAGCACTCTGGGCGGCACCTCTGCGACGGCGGCTCAGGCCAGCGGTACCACCAATCTGGTGCTGTACAGCGGCCAGCATGAGCAGACCACCGCGCTGCTGGTGTCCGCCTTCGAAAAGCTGAACCCCACGATCAAGGTGACCGTCCGCAGCAATGACGAGGGCTCACTCGCCCAGCAGCTGCTGCAGGAGGGCTCGAAGTCCCCGGCTGACCTGTTCTTCGCGGAGAACTCGCCCGCGCTTGAGCAGGTGCAGGAAAAGGGCCTGCTGGCGAAAGCCCCGGCCGAAGCGCTCGCCGCGGTGCCGGCGCAGTATGACTCCCCGCAGAGCGACTGGGTCGGTATCACCGCCCGAGTGACCTGCCTGGTGGTGTCCAGCAGCGTACCGGCCTCGCAGGTGCCGACCTCGGCGCTGTCGCTGGCTGATCCGAAGTGGAAGGGCAAGCTCGCCTTCGCGGGCAGCGAAACCGACCTGCAGCCGATGATCACCGCGCTGGCCGGGAAGTACGGCACCAAGGCGGCGACGGACTGGCTCAATGGACTCAAGGCCAACGCGGCGGCGCATCTGCTGCCTGACAACGAGACGGTCACCAAGGACGTCGACTCCGGCCAAGTGCAGATCGGCGTCGTCGACAACTACTACTGGTACCGGCAGGCGGTCGACGACGGCGGCTTCGACAAGGCGCACTCGCGCATCGGCTACTTCGCGGCCGGCGACCCTGGTTACGTGCTGAGCGTCTCCGGCATCGCGACGCTGGCCTCCAGCAAGCACAAGGACGCGGCCGCCTCGTTCATCAAGTTCCTGGCCTCGCCCCCGGCGCAGAAGATCATCGCCGACTCGGACAGCTTCGAGTACCCGCTGCTGCCTGGTAGCGCCGCCAACGCCGCCATGCCGGCGCTCTCCACGCTCAAGCCGGGCACGATCGCGATCGACCAGCTCGGTGATGGTTCGACCGCCGTCTCGCTGCTCCAGCAGGCGCAACTGCTGTGAGCGCCCCGACGATGCAGGAGGGCGCCCTCGCGGCGCCCTCCTCCCCCTCCCTGACTCAGCCTTCTGCCGCTGACGTCGCCGCACTGGTCGCCGCGCGCGGGGCCCGCCGCCCGCCGGTATTGATCGGCCTGTCGCTCGCCGCGACCGCGCTGGTGCTGCTGCCCATGGCCTTCCTGGTCTACGAGGCCGCGCAATCCGGTTGGGCTCCGCTGCAACACCTGCTGTTCCGGTCGCTGACCGCGCATCTACTGGCGAACACGGTCGAACTCGCGATCTGCGTCACCACGCTGTGCGCGATCATCGGCACCGCGGCGGCCTATGCGACCGAGCGCACCGATCTGCCGTTGCGGCGGATGTGGTCGGCGCTGATCGTGATCCCGCTGGCGATCCCGGACTTCATCGTCGGATACACCTGGTCCTCGCTGTGGCCCTCGCTGCACGGGCTGACCGGCGCGGTGCTGGTGATGACGCTCAGTCTCAACCCCCTGGTTTACCTGCCGGTGAAGGCGGCGCTGCGCGGAGCCGATCCGGGTCTGGAAGAGGCCGCGCGTTCGCTGGGCCTGAGCCCGTTGGCGACGTTCCGCCGGGTGACCCTGCATCAGATCCGGCCCGCGCTCATCGGCGGCAGCCTGGTGGTGTGCCTCGCGCTGCTGGGCGAGTTCGGCGCCTTCGAGATCCTGCGCTTCCAGACCTTCACCACCACGATCTTCACCGAGTTCACCGTGGCCTTCTCCACCTCCGCGGCCAGCGCGCTGGCCATGGTGCTGGTGCTGCTCGGCCTCGGCGTGCTGGTCGCCAGGCACTTCGCCGCCGGGCGGCACGGCCGGGTCTCCCGAGCGGGCGGCGGCGCGCGCCGTCCCCCGATCCGTCACCGGCTCGGCCTGCGGGTCATCCCGGTGACCGCAGGTTGCCTGGCGCTGACCGGGCTCTCGCTCGGTGTGCCGATCTCGACGCTGGGCTACTGGATGACCCGCAATCAGCCGACCACGCTGCCCGCGGTCGCCCCGGTGCCGACCGCCGCCGAGACTACGGTGCTGTACGCGGTGCTCGCGGCCGCCGGGGCGATCATGCTGGCGCTGCCCGTCGCCCTGCTGGTCGAGCGGCACCCGGGTCCGTTCTCCAAGGTGCTGGAATCGTTCACGCTCAGCGTGCAGGGCCTGCCGGGTCTGGTGATCGCGATGGCGCTGATCTTCTTCGCGGTGCGGTTCGCCTTCCCGCTGTATCAGAGCCCGATCCTGATGGTCGCGGCGTACTCGGTGCTGTTCTGCCCGCTCGCCCTGGTCTCGGTGCGCGCCTCCCTGGCGCACGCCCCGGCCCGGCTCGAGGAGACCGCGCGCTCGCTGGGCAAGCGGCCGCTCGCCGCGCTGGTGCGGGTGACCCTGCCGCTGATCGCGCCGGGACTGGCAGCCGGGTTCTGCCTGGTGTTCCTGTCCGTGGTCACCGAGCTGACCGCGACCCTGCTTCTGCTGCCCTCCGGGGTCAAGACACTGGCCGCTCAGTTCTGGGCGTTCCAGAACGACCAGTCGTACGCCGCAGCGGCCCCCTACGCGACGGCGATCGTGGCCATCGCGGTCGTGCCCGGCTATCTGCTGGGTGTGTGGTTCGACAAGAAACGAGGAGCCTGAGAGCCATGACGCAGATCGCTGACCTCCCCAAGGGTTCATCACAGCGCGGTCCGAAACAGGGCGGCGCGTCAAAACGCGACATCGTGACGCGCTCACCGCTTCGGGTGTCGTCCGTGACCGAATCCACCAGCGCGATCGGGACCGTGGCGGCGTCCGCCGCAGCCCCCGCGGCGTCCGAAGCCGAGGCCCCGGCTTCGCTCGTGCGTATCAGTGGTCTGCATAAGTCTTACGGCGTGACGCCGGTACTGCGCGGCGTGGACCTGACCATCCACACCGGGGCGCTGACCGCGGTGCTCGGACCGTCCGGCAGTGGCAAGACCACGATGCTGCGCCTGCTGGCCGGATTCGAGCGCGCCGACCGCGGCCGGATCGAACTCGGTGACCGGACCGTGGATAACGCACGCAACGCGGTGCCGCCGGAGAAGCGGCGCATCGGCTATGTACCGCAGGATGGCGCGCTCTTCCCGCATCTGACGGTGCGTGACAACGTCGGATTCGGTCTTCCGCGAGCGCTACGTAAGTCCGGCCGCATCGAGGAACTTCTCGAGCTGACCGACCTAGCCGGCATGGCCGGCCGTTATCCGCACCAGCTCTCCGGCGGCCAGCAGCAGCGCGTCGCCCTGGCTCGTGCCCTCGCGCCGCGCCCTGATCTGGTGCTGCTCGACGAGCCCTTCTCCGCCCTGGACGCTGCGCTGCGTGCGACGGTCCGCGCCGAGGTCCTGTCGATCTTGCGCGCCACCGCGTGTACCGCGGTCCTGGTCACCCACGACCAGGACGAGGCACTGTCCATGGCCGACCGCATCGCGGTCCTGCGCGAGGGCCGGGTCGTGCAGCACGGCACCGCCCGCGAGTTGTACGACACACCCGCGGACCCGCAGCTCGCGTGTTTCCTCGGCGAAGCCAACCTGCTCGACGCGACGCTCACTCCGCGCGGCGCCGACCTTGGACCGCTCGGCCTACTGGCGGTGCTGCCCGAATGCGGCGCCGGATGCGGCGAGAGCGGGAGCGACAAGGGCGGCGCGACCGCGCTGATCCGCCCCGAACAGTTCGCGGTCGACGTGTGCGACGACAAGGCCGCCGCCGACTCGGCCCGCGCCGGCATCCCGGGCCTCGTGGAGCGGTGCGACTACTACGGCCACGACACGATGCTCACCGTGCGGCCGCAGGGCAAGTCGGCCGACAATGTGCGCCCGCTGCCGGAGAAACTGCTCGTCCGGCTGCCCGCCGGCGGACAGCTCTCGGCAGGCACGCTCGTCAAGCTCACCGTGCGCAGCCCGATCGCGGTCTGGCGCGCGCAGGAGGTTCCCGCCGCCGCGTGAGAGCGCCGGCAGCGAGGAGGCAGCGGCGACGGCACAGCGCGGACGGCGATCCGGCCCGGTCGCGTACCCAGCGAAGCGCGCCCGGGGCACCGGAGAGCACCGAGCTGTGTCCGTCGCCAGTCTGCCTGCCTAGGCGCTAGGTTGATGGGCTGACGGTCTGCGTTGGACAGCCGGCGAGCGAGCTGGAGGCGGCTGATGGCTGATGGTGGCGTGCACTTCGACCCAGAGGTGACGGTGCCCAACCCGGCGCGGGTGTACGACTATTGGCTCGGTGGCTCCTCGAACTTCGCGGTGGACCGGGAGCTGGGCGACCGGATGATCGCCATCGACTCGCGCGTGGTGCCGATGGTGCGGGAGAACCGGCATTTTCTGCGCCGCGTGGTGACCTGGCTGTGCCGCAACGGCGTAACCCAGTTCCTCGATCTTGGCTCCGGAATTCCGACCGTGGGCAATGTGCACGAGGTAGCCGCCCGGGTCACGCCGGAGGCAAAGGTCGCCTATGTCGATAGTGAGCCAGTCGCGGTCGCGTACAGCGCACGCATTCTCGAGGGCAACCAGAACGCGACGATAACGCACGCCGATCTGCGCGACGCCGAGACTGTGCTGTCCGCGCCGACGGTCGCCGGGCTGCTGGATTTCAGCCGGCCGGTCGCGGTGCTGGCGCTCTCGGTGTTGCAGTACTTCGGCGACCTCGAGAATCCGGCCGCGATGCTGGACCGCTATCGCAAAGTGCTGGTTCCTGGCTCGTATTTCGCGATTTCGCATATCAGCGCGGACGACTCAGACGTCGACATGGACGGGCTCGCCGACGCGACGAAGCAGGCCACTGTCAGCGCGCATCCACGCACCCGAGCCGAGGTGACCGCGTTGTTCGGCGACGCCCAGTTGGTACCGCCCGGGCTGGTGTGGGTCGGTGGCTGGCATGCGGAACCCGGTTCGGCCGAACCGGTGCCGGGCATCCTCGGCGGCCTCGGCCGGGTGGGTTGACTGACGTCGATGTAGATCGGCAGAACATTGACAACCAGCAGGGCCGCGCCGCGCGGACGCTTGCATGCGCCCGCGCGGCGTAGCCCAGCGCTTTTAGCCGCCGAGACGGAACTGTTGTGCCGCCGAGCCGTTGCAGTCGTAGATCTGAAGCAGGTCGCCGGAACCCTCGTTGTTGTTCGGATCGTCGAGGCAGCGTCCTGATTGTGGATTGAGCAGCGCGCCGTTGGACTGGCTCACCCAGCTCTGCGATCCGGTGCCGTTGCAGTCGAAAAGGTCGACCTGGGTGCCGTTCGCCGTGCCGCCATTGCGCACATCGAGGCATTTGCCGAACACGCGGATTGTGCTGTCGCCGGGCGCATACCAGCGTTGCGCATCACTCTGGTTGCAGGTGTAGAGCTGCACGGCGGTCGCGTACGACGGATCGGCGCCGGCCACGTCCGCGCACAGCCCGCCGGGGCCGTTGATCGGGCCGGGAGGCAGCTTCCAGGCCTGCGCCGCAGAGCCATTGCAGTCGTAAAGCTGCAACTGGACCGCGCCCGGTGTGGTGTTCCCGTTCGGATCGTCGAGGCAGCGTCCTGATTGTGGATTGAGCAGCGCGCCGTTCGTGCTGGCGATCCAGGTCTGGGAGGCGGTGCCGTTGCAGTCGTAGAGCTGCACGAGCGTCCCATTCGCCGTGCCGCCATTGGCGGCGTCGAGGCATTTGCCGAGTACCTGCACGCTATTCGCAGCCGTATACGTGGTCTGCTGTGAGCCGCTGTGGTTGCAGCCATAGAGCTGGAGCGGTGTGCCGTTCGCCGTTGCCTCGCCGCGCACATCGAGGCAAAGACCGCCATCGCCGATGACCTCTCCGCCGGGCGGATTCGCGGTCGCGCTGCCGGTCAACGCGATCGTGTGCGCCGAACTGACCGGAAGCGCCGCGGTGACGACGGTCGTCACGCGCTGATTCGGGTTGTAGGACCACGCGGTCTCCGGGACTTGCACGCCATCGACGAACACCGCCGTCGGCGCGGTCGCGTTCGACAGCCGCAGGGTGTAGGACCGCTGTGTCGCGGCGCCGCTGAAGCTACCGTTGTCCGCTCCGATGGTGAGCGTCCGGGAGGCGTCGCTCCACGAGATCGACGTGGTCGTCGATTGTCCGCTCTGGTAGCCGCTACCTTCGCCGGCGTCTTGGTAGAGCGGGAGTGAGCCGTCCGCGCCCGCCGCGACCGAGAGCGTGAGTTGAGTCAGCGGTTTCTGCGCGGCGTCCTGGACGTAGTCGGTGCGCGCCGGCATGATTCCGCCGCTCTTGATCAGGACCGGCATCGCGGAAAGCGGATCGGTGATCGTGACCGTGGCCGGCCCGGTGTAGCTGGCGCCGGTGAAGTAGTCGGTCCAAGTACCCGGCGGGATCCACGCGTTGACCGAGCCGTTGCCGTTGGCGTCACTCGGCGAGGTGATCGGAGCGACGAGGACGTTATCGCCGTACAGGTATTCCTGGTTGTAGGTGTAGGCCTCGCTGCTGCCCGGATAGTCGAGATACAGGGGCCTGATGATCGGTACGCCGGTCGCGTGCGCCTGCTCGGCCAGCGTGTACGTGTACGGAACCAGTGCCTCGCGTAGGCGCAGGAACCGCTCGGCGCTCGCGTCAGCGGCCGCGCCGTAGTTCCAGGGCAGTCGGTCGCCGTGGTCGGAGTGCAGCCGATCGATCGGCTGGAAGGTGCCGAGCTGCACCCAGCGCGCGTACATGTCGTCGGCCAGGTGGTTGCCGTGGAAGCTGCCGATGTCGTTGCTCACGTTGGAGATTCCGGCCGCGGCCTCATCGCCGGCGAAGTGCGCTTCGAGCGACATCATCGCCCAGGTGGCCTCGGTGTCGCCGGTGAACTGCATCGTGTTGCGCCGCTCGGACCACGGTCCCAGCGCGTATGTGCCCAAGTCCCCGGCCTGTTCTGAGGAGCCGATGCGGCCGAAGGAGAATCCGCGCAGCCCGCGGGCCGAGCCGTCCTGCGCGTAGGCCTGGTTGATGAAGTTGTCCGGCGCGACGTGCAGATCGCTCGCGGTCGAGTTGCCGCAGCCGCCGCAGTAGTCAAGCCACCATTCGCGCACGCCCTGTTGCTCAAACGGCTTGTGCAGGTTGAAATAGGCGGCCAGTTGGTTCGGGTTCGACCAGTCGAACTCGTAGTCGCCGGAGCGCGAGGGATCGGGGGACAGGCCGCCGGCGGTGGAGTTCGCGGCGGGGAACTGCGGGTCGTTGCCGGCGATGCCCACGTGGATGTTGAGCGAGGTCTCGAGGCCCTGCTGCCGCGTCCAGGCCATGAAGGCGTTCGGATCCGGGAACAGGGCACTGTTCCAGTTCCAACCGTCCCACTGCGACGGTGACTTCCAGTCGGTGTCGACGACCAGCCAATCGAGCGGAGTGAAGGTGCTGCGGAAGGTGGGCAGCACAGTGTTCTCGTAGTCGGCCGCGGTGTAGGCGTAGTAGCGGGAATACCAGATTCCGTAAGCGGATTCAGGCAGCAGATTCGCGCCGCCGGTCAGCGCATTGAGATTGGAGAGACCTTGTTTGAAGTTCGCGCCGTAACCGAAGAAGTAGCCGTCCTCGTACGGCTGGGTGCCGTGGGAGGGCCGGTCGGTGACGGTGCCGTTCGTGTTCAGCAGCGCCGAGCGCGAGTCGTCGAGCAGGTACCAGCCGTCGCGGTCCAGGATGCCCGGATGCTCAAGAGATGTCGCAGGGCTTTGATTATCTAGGGAGCTGGCCCAGCCGCCGAGTGTGTCCTTCGGTCCCGCACCGTACGCGGTGGTCAGCAGCGAACTGGAGGCTCCCGGCGGCGGATAAGCGGCGCCCGAGATCGTGACGGCGAGGCTGTCGAGGTTGACGTTGCCGCTGTCGGACGGATTCTGCACGATGCCGACCGCGTTCACGCCAGCCTTGAGGCTGACCGGCACGGATACCGTTGACCAGGTGTCCCAGGACGCTGTGATCGGAAGGGTGAGTGTCGGGCCGGGAATTCCGTTGATGGTCGTCGATAGGGTGCGCGTGGTGTCCTGTCCATCGCCTCCGGTCGCGTTGGCATATCGAACGCTGAGTTGGTAGGTGCCGGAGGAGGGAACGGCCGAGACATCCTGCTGAATCCCGCTGTGCGCCTGGTTGAATCCGGCTACGAAGCCGGAGCCGGTGTAGCCGCTGTGGTCGTACGCAGTCGATGCGCCCCAGCTGAGCAGGCTGTTTTCCGCCTCGCAGGCGGTCCCGTAGGCACAGTAGGAGGGGAAGGACGGCGCGGCAGTGGCGTTCGTCCCCGAAACGGCGATCGAGGTGTTCGCCGCGGTGAATGGACCGCTGCCCTCCCGGTAGCGAAGAGTGAGCGAGCCGGTATCGATCTCCCGGTAGCCGCCGCTGACCGAGGTTGTGAACGGCACAGCGACGAACGAGCGGTTCACCGCATTGAACGTCGCAGCGTCCTGAAACTTGCCGTCCCCGGCGTATTCGAGCCGGATCAAGGTCGGAGTGAGCACTTCGAAGCGGGCGTTGCCATCGGTGACGGCGGTCGAAGCGGCGGTTGCGCGAGCGGATTTGGCGATCGCCGCAGGAGAGGAAGTGACGACTGCGGTGCCGAGGAGGGCGACCAGCGCGGCCGCTGCGGTCAGCCTGCGGGACGAGGTAGCAGAGGTGGTGCGTGGCGAGTGTGGGTACATGCCTGCTCCACAATGAGGCGCGAAAGGCGACAACGTTGTCAGTTTGCTGTTTAGCAGACACCAAGCGACCGAACAAGGCTGGTCAGGCCAGGGCCAATAGCAACAAATGCCCGCCCAATTTCCCCCAGCATGAACAAAATCAGGAAGGGGCGTCCGTAGCTCAAACGGCACGCGTGAGCGCAGGTGCCGTGCGGCGAAGGCGACTGCAACGGCGCCGAGCGCGACCCAGCTCTCATCAGCGCCGATGGACCGCACGATCGGGAGTTTGTCGCCTGGCCGAAATCAGACCCTTGGCCCCAGGAAAACACCGCGAGAAGCGCCAATTCGCGCCGCCGCCTTCTCGAACCCTGAGCTGCGGCGGAGCGGATTAGTCGCGCGGCGTCTCGCTGCGATAGGAGTGACCGAGCTGCGGCCCGAGGCCGAAGTAGTGGCGGAAGTTGTAGATCAGCGGGCTCCATCGCTGCGGATCGATATGTTGCGTCCCGGGGACCACGATGCGCGGGTCGGCGTGCACCATCCGCACAACCGCCTCGACGATGACGAATGCTCCGGAGACGTCCGGCCCGATCCGGGCAGCGCTGGCCTCCAACTGCAGCGGGCACTGCGCGACGCGCGGCGGTCGCACCGTACGCGAGGGCTCGGGGCGAAGTGCGGCCGCGCCGAACTTGTCCGGCTCGAAGCGGCAGCCCGCGTGCTTCGACGCGGGGACCGGGTCGCGGCCGGTCAGCGGGGCCAGCCGCTCCACCTCGCGCCATTGCGCCGGAGCTGGAAGGTTGATCACGAGTTCGGGCCGCGCAGCCAGATTGCGCGCGCTCTGCCCGTCGCGGCCGAGGCCGAGCACGATCGTCTGGCCGAGCGCCCACGCGGAGGACATCGGCGCGAGGTTCGCCGAGCCGTCCTCGTTCTCGGTGGAGAGCAGGACCACCGGCGTACCGAAGTACAGGATGCTCGGCGTGATCGTGACATGCTCGGCCGCCACATCCGACCTGATAGCAGCAGTAGTTGGCGCGGTGATCGGTGCATTCATGATTGTGAGCGTAGGCAGCGGATAGTTCGGCACTGGCCGAAGTGTGCGGGACCACAATGGAAGGTATGAACGCCAAGTTCGTGCACGTGACCACCGGCGCCAGCGCCAACCCGGATCTCGCCCTGGTAGCCAGGCTCATCGGCGACGACACGCGCGCCACGTTCTGCCTGGCGCTGCTCGACGGCCGGGCGTGGACCGCGACGGAACTCGCGCGGCATGCGGGGGTCGCGGCGTCGACGGCGACCGAACATCTCAACGCGCTCGTCGCCGGGAACCTGTTCGCCGAGGAGCGCCAAGGCCGACACCGCTATGTGCGGCTGGCCAACCAGCAGGTCGCCGAGCTGATTGAGAACCTTGCCGCGATCGCGCCGGAACGCGCGGCGCCGGTCAGTTCTCTGTCGGCGGCGAATCGGCGCAACGCGCTCGCGCACGCCCGCACCTGCTACGACCACCTCGCCGGAGTCGTCGGCGTGGCGATCGCCGAGGCGATGAGCGAGCGTGGGCTGCTGGACTGGGGGCGTGGGCTCAGACTCACCGGCGCTGGCGCGGCGTGGCTCGCCGACCTGGGCATCGAGGTGCAGGCGAATTCCCGCCGCCCGGCGGTGCGCGCCTGCCTCGACTGGACGGAGCGTCGTCCGCATCTGGCCGGGGTGGTCGGCGCCGCAATGTGTCACCACGCGTTCGAACATGGCTGGATCAGCCGCGTCGGCTCCACGCGCGCGGTGACCATCACCGACGCCGGTCGCAAAGTGCTGTCGAGCGGACTCGGCCTGCCGGAGGAGATCCTGACGCGGCCTCATTCCTGATCCAGGACAGAGCCCGGTCGACCGTTGTCCGTTTGAGCGGGACAGATCTCGACTCGACACGTGTCCGTTTGAGCGGGACAGCTCCCGCCCCAGCGGCTGTCCGTTTAAGCGGGACAGATCTCGACTCGACACGTGTCCGTTTGAGCGGGACAGCTCCCGGCTC
>Ga0134126_10003932_pt1 | contig 18586 bp, 14 predicted proteins | sample KB31752_FD_96881 | JGI IMG/M metagenome (GOLD analysis project Ga0134126, IMG submission 96881) | Terrestrial soil microbial communities with excess Nitrogen fertilizer from Kellogg Biological Station, Michigan, USA - KB3-175-2 | ecosystem: Environmental > Terrestrial > Soil > Unclassified ...
CGGCGCGGGCGGCGGGCGCCGACGAGGTCGCCGTGTTCGTCGCCGCGAGCGAGTCGTTCTCGAAGCGAAACATCAACTGCACGATCGCCGAGAGTCTCGACCGCGCGGAACCGGTGTTCGCCGCCGCCGCCGCCGCCGGCATCCGCGTCCGCGGCTACATCTCGTGCGTGCTCGGCTGCCCGTACGAAGGCGAGATCGCGCCCGCAGCGGTGACCTCCGTCGCCGGGCGCCTTCACGAGATGGGTGCCTATGAGATCTCGCTCGGCGACACGATCGGCACGGGAACACCCGGCAAGACGCGCGCGCTCATCGAAAGTGTGATCCGCGAAGTTCCGCTCCGGCACCTCGCCGGCCACTTTCACGACACCTACGGGCAGGCGATCGCCAATGTCTACGCCGCACTCGAAAGCGGCGTCGCCACGTTCGACTGCTCGGTCGCCGGGCTCGGCGGTTGTCCGTACGCCAAAGGCGCGACCGGCAACGTCGCGAGTGAGGACGTCGTCTACCTGATGCAGGGGCTTGGCATCGAGACCGGCGTCGACCTCGTCAGGCTGCGCAGTGCCGGCCGCTATATCACCGAGTATTTCGGGCGACCGACCGGCTCGAGGGTCGCGCGCGCGCTCGACGCGAAGGAGCCGCTCGACGCGATCGAGCCGCGCGGACGATGAGCGACGCTGCGTCGATTCCCGGCGCGGTGTCGCCGGTGGCGTCGCCGTGCATCGGCATGTGCCGGATCGATCCCGACACCGGCTGGTGCGTCGGGTGTCTGCGCAGCCTCGACGAGATCGCTGCCTGGGGTACGCTCGACGATGCCGCGAAGCGCCACGTCCTCGCCTGCGTCGCCCTGCGGCGGGTCAGCCCGCGCTGATGGCGTCGACGCCGCGAATCCCGAGCGTTCGCCTGATCGCGCGCGCAGTGGCGAGTGCGTCGTCGAGGGTCGCGCCGAGGCAGGTCGCGTGTCCCATCTTCCGGCCGCGTCGTGGATCGTGCTTGCCGTAGAGGTGGAGCTTGCACGCCGGATGCGCGAGGACGCGGTCCCACGCCGGCGCGCGCATCCGGCCGTCGGAGTCGAACCAGAGATCACCGAGGAGGTTCACCATCACCGCGGGCGTATGCTGGTCGGTCGCCCCCGGAGGCATGCCGGCGAGGATGCGCGCCTGCTGCTCGAACTGCGACGTCACGCAGGCATCGATCGTGTAATGGCCGCTGTTGTGCGGGCGCGGCGCGATCTCGTTCACGAGAAGCTCGCCCCCCGACGCGACGAACATCTCGACGCAGAGCACGCCGCGGTAATCGAGTGCGGCTGCGATGCCGGTGGCCGTCTCCACCGCGCGTGCGGCCAGCGTCGGCTCGATCCGCGCGGGAACGATCGAAACGTCGAGGATCCCGTCGCGATGCAGGTTCTCGGCCACCGGCCACGCGGCCGTGCGTCCGTCGTCGCCGCGCGCCACCACCACCGAGACCTCGCAGGCGAGATCGATCAGCCGCTCGAGCACGCACGGAATCCGGCCGAGCGCGGCGAATGCCGACGCGGTCTCTTCGTGCGTGGCGACGCGCGCCTGTCCCTTGCCGTCGTAGCCGAGGCGTGCGCTCTTGACGATTCCGGGCAGCAGCGTCGACGATGCCTTCGCAACATCGGCGTCCCCGCGCAGCACGGCGAACGGGGTCACGGCAAAACCGCTCCCCGACAGGAAGGTCTTCTCGCTGATGCGGTCCTGCGCGATCGCGACGCTGGCCGCGGAGGGCGTCACGCGCAGCCTGCGCGCGAGGAAATCGAGCGCGGCCGCCGGGACGTTCTCGAATTCGGTCGTCGCCGCGCGGCAGAGCGTCGCCATGCGCTCGAGCGCGGCGCCATCGAGATAATCGGCGCGAAGGTGCAGGTCGGCGACGCTGCCCGCCGGGCTCGCGTCAGCGGGGTCGATCACCGCGACGCGATAGCCGAGGCTCTGCGCAGCCATGCAGAACATGCGCCCGAGCTGGCCTCCGCCGAGCAGGCCGAGCCAGTGACCGGGCGCGATCGCTTCGGCGGAGGACGGGTCCTGCGAAGGATCGGCCGGCGCGTTCACGCCGACGGGGGCAGGCGCTGCGCCCGCGCCCCGTTCGTCTGCGTCTGGCGAAACGCCGCGAGCTTGCGCTGCAGGGCAGGATCGTGCGTGGCGAGCATCGCAATGGCGAACAACGCGGCATTCGCGGCACCGGACTCGCCGATCGCGAACGTCGCGACGGGGACACCCTTGGGCATCTGCACAATCGACAGCAGCGAGTCCTCGCCGCGCAGGTACTTCGAAGGAACCGGAACTCCGAGCACTGGCACCATCGTCTTCGCGGCGAGCATGCCCGGCAGATGGGCGGCGCCGCCGGCTCCGGCGATGATCGCGCGCAGGCCGCGCGTCGTCGCGTCTTCGGCATACTCGAACATGTCGTCGGGCATCCGGTGTGCCGACACCACGCGCGCCTCGTAGGCGATGCCGAACGCGTCGAGCTGGGCCGCCGCGTGGCGCATCACGTCCCAGTCGCTTTCACTGCCCATGACCAACCCGACCAGCGGCGCCACCTTGCGCACAGCCATTCGCTCTCCCGGCGCAGTTCGTGCCGCGGATTCTAGCGCAGCGTTGCGCCGCCGCGACAGCCGATGAGCCGTTCGCGCGCCTTCGGTGGACCGCCCATCGCGCGCAGCGCTGATCCGGGTTGTGCACGCTGCGACGGTTGGCGACAATGCTCGTCGTGACACGGCGCGCCAATCATGGTTTCGCGCGTGCGGCGGGCGCGATGGTGGCCGCACTGGCGATCCTCTTGCCGACGACCTGCGTCGCGGCGCTCGTCGCCGCCGAGGTTCCCGTCGCCGCGGTCCCGGATACCGCGACCGGTACTTCGCCCGCAGGCGCCGCCTCCGCCGCACCGGCGGCTGCTGCGGCGTCCGCGGTCACCCCCGGCGAATCGGCAGCCGACGATGCGGCGTTCCTGACCGCCAAGGCAGCCTTCGATCGCGGCGATTTCGCGACGCTCGATGCGCTCGCCCCGGCGCTCGAAAGCCACCCTCTCGCCCTCTACGTCCGCTTCTGGCAGCTCGATTCGCGCATCGACACGGCCGGCGACGACGCGGTCCGCGACTATCTCGCGCGCTACCACGGCACGCCGCCGGCGGAGACCTTGCACGTCGACTGGCTGAAGTCGCTCGCGAAGCGCGGTCAATGGGACGCCTTCGCCGCAGCCTGGCCGCCACCGGGCGATCCCGACACCGAATTGCGGTGCGACGACATTCAGAACCGGATGCGCAGCGTGGGGGCGGCGGCGCTCGCGGAAGCGAAGCCATTCTGGTTCACCGGGTCATCGACCCCGCCGGCGTGCCAGCCGCTGTTCGATGCGCTGATCGAGCGTAACGCGATCACGCTGGTCGATCGCCGCGACCGCATGCGCCTCGCCATTGCGGCCGGCAATGTGCGGCTCGCGCGCATGATCGCGGACGCCCTGCCTCGCGGGAGCCGCATCACCGGGCGCGAGTTCGCCACCGTCGATCGCGATCCGCTACGCGCCGTCGTGCAGGGGAGGTTCAACCTGAAGTCGCGCGCCGGGCGCGAGCTTGCGCTCTACGCGCTCGACCGCGCGTCGCGTCGCGACGCGGCCGCCGCGCGGGTCGGCTGGCTGCGGTGGCGCGGGAAGCTCGACGCAGCCGACCGCGACTACGGGAACCTGCGCGTCGCGTTGCGCGCAGCGCGCGATCTCGATCCACGCGCCGACGCGTGGTTCGACGACGTCCGCGGCGACCCGGCGCCGCAGGGAAGCGGCGACTGGCGCGTCTGGCGCGTTCGCGCTGCCTTGCGCGCCGGAGACTGGGCGGGCGTGGCGCGAGCGATCGCAGCGCTTCCCGACGATGAGAGGCTGCTTCCGGCGTGGCGCTACTGGCGGGCGCGCGCGTTCGCGTCGCTGGGCAATGCGGCGAAGGCACAGGAGCTCTACGCGACCTTCGCCGGCGACGTCGGCTATTACGGGTTGCTCGCCGCCGAGGCGCGCGGTGCGGGCAAGGCGGCGATCGCACAAGCGGCGACTCCGGCAAAGGCGATCGATCCCGATGCACTCGCCGGCTTCGCCGCGCGAAGTGGTGTCGTGCGCATGCTGCGACTCGCGCGTCTCGACCTGCGCCAGGCGTCGTACCGCGAATGGCGCAGCGCGTTGCGCGGACTCGACGATATGGGCCTCCTGGTCGCGTCGACCTACGCGAAGTCGGCCGGGCTTTACGACCGCGCGATCTACGCCGCCGATCGCACGCCGACATCGTTCGAACCGGCGCTTCGCTACCTGGCGCCGTGGCAGCCCGAGTTCGCGTCGGCCGCACGCGAGCAGGGGCTCGACGAAGAGTTGCTGTACGGCATCGCGCGTCAGGAATCGCGGTTCGCGCCGGATATCGTCTCGTCGGCCGGAGCGGTCGGACTGATGCAACTGATGCCGCGGACGGCGCGGTGGGTCGCGGGTCAGCTCGCGTTCGACGGCTGGTCGTCCGATCTCATTGCGAACGTCGGCGTCAACACGCGCTTCGGCGCCTTCTACTTCCGCTACTGGAAGGATCGACTCGACGACCTGCCGGCAATGGCCGCCGCGGCCTACAATGCGGGACCGGGGCGGGCGCGCGCCTGGCGTCCGGCGACCGGCGCACTCGAGGGTGCGATCTGGGTCGAGACGATCCCGTTCAACGAAACCCGCGATTACGTGAAGAAGGTGCTCGCCAATACGATGTTCTACGCCTCCGTCCTCGGCCGCCCCTACGTTCCGCTGACCGAGCGCCTCGGCATCGTCACCGCACCCGACGTCGATCGCGCGAATCTCGCGGTGCGCGAGCCGTGACCGCGGTCGCGGAATCGCCGCGGACGGCGCGCTGGCCGCTCGACGAGCGCATCGAGCCTTCGCGCCAGCGCGTGCTGATCGTCGGTGGCAGCGGGTTCGTCGGACGCCACGTCGTTGCGAGGCTCGCCGCAGCCGGTAATGCGGTGACGGTGATCACCAGACGGCGCGAGCGAGCGCGTCACCTGATCCTGCTGCCGACGGTCTCCGTCGTCGAGGGCAATCCCTTCGATCCAGCGGTGCTCGCGCGACACGCGGCCGGTGCGACGGCCGCGATCAACCTCGTCGGCGTCCTGCACGCCCACGGCCGGCAGGGCTTCATGCTCGCGCACTCGGAGTTGCCGAAGCTCCTCGTCGCGGCCTGCATCGACGCAGGCGTGCAGCGCGTCGTCCACGTCAGCGCACTCGGCGCGTCGTCCGACGCCCCGAGCCAGTATCTTCGATCGAAGGCCGCGGGCGAGGAGGTCGTCACCGGGTCGTCGCTTAAGTGGACGGTGTTCCGGCCTTCGGTGATCTTCGGTCGCGAGGATCGCTTCGTGAATCTCTTCGTGGCGCTCGGACGTCGATTGCCCGTAATGATCGTCGCAGGCGCGCGTGCGCGGTTCCAGCCGGTCTACGTCGGTGATGTCGCGCAGTGCATCGTCGCGGCGCTTGGCGACGATGCGACGATCGGTCAACGCTACGACCTCTGTGGTCCCGCGATCTACACGCTCGCAGATCTCGTCCGCTACGCGCTGCGGACCGCAGGCTGCGAACGCCCGATCATCCCGCTCGGCGCGGCGGCGTCGCGCTTGCAGGCGCGGATCATGGAATGGCTGCCCGGTCCGCTGCTGACGCGCGACAATCTCCGGTCGATGGAGCGCGACAGCGTCTGCGGCTGTGCGTTTCCCCCGCTCTTCGGGTTCGCCCCGACCGCGCTCGAGGCCGTGGCGCCCGACTGGCTGGCGCCGGCCGCGCGGGTCAGCCGCTTCGACACCTACCGCATTCGCAGCGGCCGCTGATGGCGCGGCGCGCGCGGCGGCAACCCGTGCGCAGCTATCGCGTCGGCGGCGCGGTCCGCGACGAGCTTCTGGGCCTGGAGCCCGGCGATCGCGATTACGTCGTCGTCGGCGCGACCCCGGAGATCATGCTCGCCTCGGGCTTTACTCCGGTCGGCCGCGACTTCCCGGTGTTCCTGCATCCCGAGACGCGCGAGGAATACGCGCTCGCGCGCACCGAGCGGAAAGCGGGGCGCGGGTACCGCGGCTTCGAGTTCTTCGCCACACCGGAGGTGACGCTCGAGGACGACCTCGCGCGGCGCGACCTCACGATCAATGCGATGGCGCGCGACGAGGACGGCCGCCTGATCGACCCGTGGGGTGGCGCGGCGGATCTCGCGAGAAGACTCTTGCGCCACGTCTCGCCGGCGTTTGCCGAGGATCCGCTGCGCGTGCTGCGCGTCGCACGCTTCGCGGCGCGCTTCGGATTCCGCGTCGCGCCCGCGACGATGCGGCTGATGCGCGAGATCGTCGGCTCCGGCGAGCTCGAAACGCTGGCGCACGAGCGCGTATGGCAGGAGCTCGCGCGCGGGCTCGCCGAACCGCACCCGTCGCGGATGCTCGCGGTGCTGGAGCGCTGTGGTGCATTGGCCGTGCTTCTTCCGGAGCTCGATCGCGGCGCCGCCGCGGCGCGCGCGCTGGCGCGGACCCTCGATCGCGCGGCGCAGCACGCGCTGCCGCTCGCCGCGCGCTATGCGATCCTCGTCCGCCCGTTCGGATCCGATCCGCGCCACGCGCCGCGCTCCGCGCGCGCGCGGGTGAGGCACGTCGAGACGATTTCGGCACGCCTTCGGGTACCCGCCGAGTGTCGCGATGCGGCACGGTCGCTCGCGCGCTGGCAGGACGTGCTCGCCGATCCGGCCGCCGCGACCCCGGCGACCCTGCTCGATCTCTTCCACGCGGTCGACGCGCTGCGCCGGCCCGCAAGACTCGACATCGTCGCGAGCGCGAGCCGCGAGATCACCGCCACGTCGCGCGGCGAACGCGGCGCGCGCGCCGCGGGCGCGCTCGCCGGAGCGCTCGCCGCCGTGCGCGCGGTCGATGCCGCGGCGATCGCACGCGGCGTCGGGGCTGGCACCGGGGGCGGCGCTGCGGCCGACCGCGCGGAGGGCAATCGCAGTGCCGCGATCGCCGCGGCGCTGCGCAAGGCGCGCCTCGCGGCGTTGCGCCGCTGGCGGATTCACGAGGCAGGACGCGGACGCGTTACGCGCGGTAGGCGAGCGCGCGCATGACGTCGGCCGCGGCGCGCATTGCGCCGCGCACCGGGAACGGCAGCGGCATTCCCCCGGCCTGATACGCCATCGCGCCGTGGCGCGCCTCGTCGTCACGCATCTGCTCGACGATTGCACGGCTGCGCGCGTCGTTCGCCGGCAGCCGGTCGAGGTGCGCGGTGAGGTGCTCCTCGACCTGACGCTCCGTCTCGACGACGAAGCCGAGATTCCAGCGATCGCCCCCGATCCCTGCGGCGAGCCCGATGGCGAACGATCCCGCGTACCAAAGCGGATTGAACAGTGATGTGTGCGCGCCGAGTTCGTCGAGACGCTCGTGCGTCCAGGCGAGGTGATCCTCCTCCTCGCGTGCCGCCTCGGCGAAGCGCGCGCGGATCGAGCGATCGCGGGCCGTGAACGCCTGCGCCGAGTAGAGCGCCTGCGCGCAGACCTCGCCGGTGTGGTTGACCCGCATCAGCCCCGCGGCGCGACGCCTGTCCTCGACAGTCAGTTCGGCGTCGGGAACGCCGGAGGCCGGCGTAGGACGCGCGGCGGTCACCGCGTTGGTGAGCGTATGGAGCGCGCGGTCGAAGGCGACGATCAGCGACTCGATCATCGGTGCATCGTAAACGCCTGCGCGCCATCGCGCCACTGTGTCGGTGCTCGCGTGTCGCTGCTCGCGTTCAAGGCGTGGCGTCGAACGGGCGATGGCCCGAATGCCGGGGCCAAGCCCGGCCGCGCTCGGAGTCAGCCTACGCCTGCCCGCGGGTGCCCGGCGCAGCGTCGCTCGATGACGCCGCGTCGCTCGCGCGCGCTTCGGGCTCGCTCGCTGCGCCACCCGCGACGGCAGGCGCTTCCACTCGCGCAGCCGGGCTTGGCCCCGGCATTCGGGCCATCGCCGTCGGCGACGACGTACGCCCGTCGCTTGGTGGCACAACGAGCGACCGCGAGCAATCCGATGTTTCGCGAGCGCAACAGCGATGCGCAAAACACAACGGGCGCCCGAAGGCGCCCGCTGCGTCAGGACTCCCGGCGAGCCGGGATCGACGGCGTTGGATCAGAAGAAGTGGATCATGCCCAGCACCAGCCCACCCGGATCGGCGCCATGCGCCGCGGTCGGGTACGGGTTGATGTTGAGGATGTAGCCGCCGTTGCTCTTGTTGTTGATCTTCACGTAGCCCGCGTACACCTGCGTGCGCTTCGAAAGCGGATACGTGTAGGAGACCTCCCACTGGTCGGCGCCAGTATCCGAACCCTTCACGAGACCACCGACCTGCGTGCCATCTGCCGCACTGCCCGAGCCGTTGCCGGCGTGACCCCAGAACGCGTAGATCTTGCCCGGGCCTGCGGGAATCGTGCCGCTGACGCCCCAGAAGTTGCGCTTCAGGTCGCCGGTCGGCGTGTCGAACTTCATGTACTCGTAGACGGCTGCGAGGCGCACCGGACCGAAGTCGTAACCGCCGGTAAGCGTGAACTCGTTGTCGTCGAGGCCGTCCCCACGGTACTGCTGGTTGTGGTCCCAGTTCGCGCCGACCTGGATCGGGCCATTGTTGTAGATCGAGCCGACGTTGACCGCGTAGCCGTGACGCAGCTCGCCATCGTGACCGTTCGGGTTGCACGAGGACGTGCCCGACGAATCGCACAGCGACACCATGCCGCTGAACGTCAGGCCGTTGAACGACGGTGAGTCGTAACGCAGGTTGTTCTGGTTGCGCGTCTCGAAACCGCCTGCCGCACGCGAATACTGGTCCATCCCCCACAGTGCCGCCGTCGACAGGACCGACGTGAGGTAGGTCGGCACGTTCCCGAAGATCCCGTGCATGTCGTCGGTGATGTTCAGGAAGTTCCCCGCCTTGAACGTGCCCCAGTCGCCCTGCAGGCCGACGAAGGTCTCGCGACCACCGAGGTTGCCGCCGTTCGAGTCGCCGTTGATCGACGACTCGATCTGGAAGATGGCGTTCAGCCCGCCACCCAGCGACTCGACACCACGGACACCGAAGCGCGACGAGTTGCTCGACAGGCGCACCGCCGTCGGGTTGGAACCGTCGGCCTGCTGGCCTCTCATAAATTCAGTGGTCAGGTTCAGCCGGCCATAAAGCACGACGTTTGCGGTCTGCGCCTGCGCAGCCAGCGGCATCCCGAGAATGCCCGCGACTGCGACAGCGACGAGCTTCTTCTTCATTGAGACTCTCCTATATCGGAAAAATTTGGCAAGGAAACAGCCGACTGCGCCTGCCATCGAAACCTTCTCAACTCTGGCGAGAAGTTGAGGCCATTGTGCCAAACGGCCGAAAGCATTGGCAAGGCAACTCGCCGGCGCGCTCGGCCCCTCTTGCGCGCTGTTGTGCCGAAGCAACACGGACCCGGCCGGGCCGGCATCGCAGCTTGTCGGAGCTTCGCCACTTAACTGGTTGATTAGCATCGGGAAGTGTAGCCGCCACCGCATCTGACCCGGCCGATCGAGAGGAATCCGGACATTTTCCCCAGAAAAGTCCCGCCGCACCGGCCCCGCGCTGCCACTTTCCTGCGGGTATTTCCCCCGATTGAGCGAAAATCCGCGCCTCCAGGGCCGACTCCGGGGTGGTGATCGATGGCAAGCGCCGTATGGGAAGCGGGCGCGCTGGCGGCGCTGCTTTCGGCGGCCGCGCTGGCCGTACTCGTGCGCATCGGCGGCGCGCTGCCCCAGGACATTCCGAATGCCCGCTCGCTCCACGGGCGGCCGATTCCGCGCGCGGGCGGATTCGCGATCTGGAGCGGATTCATTCCGGCGGCGCTGCTGTTTCCACCGTCGTTCCCCGGCGGCGTTGTGGCGTGGCTCGTCCCGTGGGCACTGCTCGTCGTCGTTTCGGCATGGGACGACTGGCGCGCAGTACCCGTCGTGCCCAGGCTCGTCGCGCACGCCGCAGCGGCGCTGTGGCTCGGCTGGATGCTCGCCGGAAACGCCGCCGCGACGTCCGTGCACGTGCCGGTGTGGGTCGCCATCGCCGGCATCGTCGTGATCGTGGTGTGGGCCTCGAACCTGTACAACTTCATGGACGGCAGCGACGGACTGGCTGCGACGATGGGAGTGATCGGATTCGCATCGATGGGCATCGCTGCCCGCCACGCGCCTGCGGCGCCGGCGCTCTTCGCCCTCGCCGCGGCGATCGTGCCGTTCCTCGCCGTCAACCGGCCGCCCGCGTCGATGTTCCTCGGTGATGCAGGCGCGGTGCCCCTCGGTTTCCTCGCCGCCGCGTTCGCTCTCGACGGCGTCGTCGCGTCGCGCTGGCCGGCGTGGTTCCCGCTGCTCGTGTTCCTTCCCTTTGTCGCCGATGCGACGTTCACGCTCGTGCGGCGCTCGCTTGCCGGTGCGCCGGTGTGGGAGGCGCATCGTGACCACTGCTATCAGCGCCTGAATCGCCTCGGCGCCGGGCACGCGGGAACACTCGCCGCGTATGCCGCACTGATGATCGCCACCGCCGCTACCGCCCTCGTCTGCCTCTACGCCGCACCCGATGCGGGCAGCTGGGCGCTCGCCGGCTGGTCGGCTGTCGTGCTCATATTGTTCGCGGCAATTGATTATCATTGGCGCAAGAACGACAAGACCGCCCCCCAGCGATGACCCCCTCCTTCAACTGGCGCTTTGCGCTCGCATTCGTCCACGACGTGTGCGTCACCGCGATCGCCTGGATCGCGATCTACTGGCTGCGCTTCAACCTTGACCTGCGCCAGCCGTTCGCCGACGACATGTGGTCGACGCTTGTCTGGATCGTTCCGCTGCAGGCGACGATTTTCCTCTCGCTTGGGCTCTATCGCGGGCTGTGGCGCTTCGCGAGCCTGCCGGACCTGCAGCGGATCATGCTCGCCGCGGGCCTCGGCGCGATCCTGATTCCGCTCGTGCTCGTCATGCTGAAGCTGCAGACGGCGGTGCCGCGCAGCGTGCTCGTCTTCTATCCGATCGCGCTGATCTTCCTGATGGCCGGATCGCGCTTCGTCTACCGCATTTGGAAGGAGCATCGGCTCTACAGCCCGCTCGTGGCGCTCGGCGAGCCTGTCCTCGTCGTCGGCGCCGGCGAGGCGGGGGAACGGCTGACGCACGCGCTCGCGCGGAGCGTCCAGTGGCGGGTGATCGGACTGCTCGACGACGATCGCACGAAGCACGGCCGCCAGCTCCATCACGCGACGGTGCTGGGTCCGATCGGCGACCTCGCGGTGTGGACGCGCCGCTACGGCGTGCGCAAGGTGATCCTCGCGCTTCCTTCGGCGAACCACGCCGTGCGCCGGCGCGTCGCCGAGCTCTGCGCGGCCGCGGGCGTCGAGGCGCTCACCGTTCCCGCCTACGACGAGCTCGTGACGGGCCGGCTGCCGCTCACCATGCTGCGCAACGTCGAGCTCGACGACCTGCTCGGACGCGATCCAGTCGTGCTCGACAACGCGGGCATCGCCGAGTGGCTGGGCAACCGCGTCATCATGGTGACCGGCGCCGGCGGATCGATCGGCGCCGAGCTTTGCCGCCAGATTGCGCGCTTCCGTCCTGCGCGGCTCGTGCTGTTCGATATCTCCGAGGCGGCCATCTACGAGATTCGCACCGAGCTCCTCGACAGCTTTCCGCAGCTCGGCGTCGCCGCCGTCGTCGGCGACGTCAAGCATGCAGCGCTTGTCGAGGACACGCTCGCGCGCGAGAAACCCGACGCGATCTTCCACGCCGCGGCGTACAAGCACGTGCCGCTGATGGAGGAGACCAACGCGTGGCAGGCGGTGCTGAACAACACCTACGGCACCTTCGTGCTGGCGAGCGCGGCGGTGGCCGCGAAGGTCGAGAAGCTCGTGCTGGTGTCGACCGACAAGGCGGTCAATCCGACATCGGTCATGGGCGCGAGCAAGCGCGTCGCCGAGCAGGTGTGCCAGTCGCTGCAGGGTGGCGTCACCCAGTTCGTGATCGTGCGCTTCGGCAACGTGTTCGGCAGCGCCGGCAGCGTGATTCCGCGCTTCGCCGAGCAGATCTCGCGCGGGGGGCCGGTGACCGTCACCCATCCCGACATCACGCGCTTCTTCATGTCGCTCTCAGAAGCGACGCAGCTCCTGCTCCAGGCCGGCCTGCAGGGCAGGGGCGGCGAAATCCTCGCACTCGACATGGGCGATCCGGTGCGCATCGTCGACCTCGCGCGCGACATGATCCGCCTCTACGGCGCCGATCCCGACCGGATCGCGATCGTGTTTATCGGCCTGCGCCCCGGCGAGAAGCTCTACGAGGAGCCGCTCGCTTCCGAGGAGACGACGAAGCCGACGACACACCCGAAGCTGCGCATCGCGCAGGCGCGTCCGGCCAACCCCGACGCAATCCGCCAGCTCGTCGCGTGGTGCGAGCGCGACCGCGTCGCCGACGACGGCGAGGTGCGCGCGCGCCTGCAGGTCTGGATTCCCGAATACGCACCGCCGGCTGGCGCGTCGGTCAAGCCGATTCCGATCGATTCGGAAGCGGAGACGGTGGCGGTGCCGTTGCGCGTCCCGCGACGGCGCTAAGGTCACGTTCGCGACGGCAGCCGTAGCCGAGCAGCATCGCCGCGAGCGCCCAGAACTCCTTGGCGTTGCTGCGGTAGAGGAAATCGTCGGTCTGGCTCTTGACGACGAAGCCGACGACGATCGCGAGCCCGATCAACCCGGCGACCGCCAGCGCGTGGTCGCGCGAGCGCAGGTAGCGCAGGTAGCGCAGCGCGAGTGCCGCGAGCATCGCCGCGAAGAAGGCGAGGCCAGGGAGTCCGCTCTGCAGCGCCTGGCTCGCGAACACGTTGTGCGCGTGGACCAGCATCGGATTGTCGAGCTCGCGCGTGAGCTGGCGGGCGAGGATCCGGCGACCGAAACCGTAACCGGTCCACGGCCGCTCTTCGATCCGCTGCGCGACGTCCTCCCAGAGGGCCAGGCGCGGATCGTTGGCGAGCGTCGCCTCGGGGCTCTCCTCGCCCTGATAGGCGATGTTCGCACGCTCGACGACCGAGTCGACGAATCCGACGGCGAACGCGCCCATCAGCGCGACCAGCGCGACCGCCAGCACGATCCGCCCGCGCCACATGCGCCGGTGCCAGCGGAGCCCGGCCGCGATCGTCATCACTGCGACGGTGAGCGCAAGCGCGATCCACACCATCCGGTTGCCGGTGAGCCGGGCGGTGGCGAGAAGCAGAACGACGAGGACGGCTCCGAGCGCGAGCGGCGTCCTGCCGCCGCCGAAACCAAGCGGCGGCGGCGCGACGACGCAGACCAGGAGCGGCGCTGCGAGCACGAGCCACGTCGACCACGCGCCGACGCCGTAATGGAATCGGTAGGGAATCCACGTTCCCCAGGCGATCTCCATCGCGATCGCGATCGCGGCGAGGACGCCGAGGCTGGCGAGCGCGGTCGCCATCAGCACGCGTACGCTCGCCGCATCGCGCGCAGCGACGTGGAAGATCAGCATGACGAGGAGACTGTAGGCGACCTCGGTCTCGAGCTGATCCAGCGAATAGCGCGGATCGATCGACCAGGCGAGCGACAGCCACGACCACACCGCCCAGAGCGCCAGCGGAACGAGGATCGCGGGCCCCGCGAACGGGATCGGCGTCGCGCCGGGCCGACGCGAGCGCAGCCACACTGCGAGCGCCAGCACGCCGCTTCCGGCGAATGCTACCGAGCGCACGAATGTCGCCGCGTTGGTCGGCAGCACGAACAGGTATGCCGCCGCGAACACGAGCAGCGCGCGCTCGAAGTACGCGCCGATCCGGCCGGCCCCGGCGGCCGTCACCGCGGCGGCATCCGGCCGAGCCAGGGGTTCAACTCCGGATCGTTGTACATCTTGAACTGGCGATAGACGCGCCAGAATGCCGCACCCGCCGCGGCGCGCGCGAGCAGCGTGTCGAGGCACCGTGCGAGGTCGTCGCGCTGCAGCTCGAGGCGTGCGAGTTTCCCGGTGCACGACGCGATATGCGCGGGCGTCGCATCGGTTCGCTGCGCCTGGATGCGCATGTGGTGAACCTTGAGCGCGAGGATCGACAGGCGGTCGACGATCGAGCCCGCGGTCTCGGAGTTGTGCCACGCGCCTGGAAGCGCCGACACCTCGGCGATGCGCACGAGCAGTGCTTCGTCGATGCGCTCGACCGCATCGTTGCGGAGCTGGTTGTAGCCGTCGATCGCCCGCTTCGATGCCGCGATCGCCGAGTCGGGGACGTCGGTGCGCCGTGCCTGGTCTTCAGCGTTCCACAGCAGATGGTTGCATCGATGATTCGCGGCGATGTGCAGCCACGTGTCGTCGCGCGCGGCCTTGCCGCTGCCGCCGGTGTGCGGCGGCGTGTCGGCGGCGGGCCCCGCGGCGATGGCCGCGACGTGGAATGCGACGATCGATGCGGCGCGAACATCGGCAAACGGGTCGGTCACGGGTGCCAGGTCTCCGGGGCAGGACTCGGCGCCGCGGCAAGCGACAACAGCGAATCGATCGCGCGCAGCACATCGGCGACGCCGATCGCGGGCATGCACAGATGCCGAGGGCACTGGGCCGGCGTGCGCGCGCAGCGGCGCACCCACGCGATCCGGCGCTTGAACAGGAGCGGCTGGTCGCGGCACGGAAAGGGGTCGACGGTGACGGCGCGGTAGGGCGCGTCGCGCCAGAATGCGCCAGCGCCGCACAGCAGCGCCGAGCCCGGACCGAACAGCGCGACGGTGGGAACGCCGACGATGCGTCCGAGATGGGCGACCCCGGTGTCGGGCGCGACGAGCAACCGCGCGCCTTCGACGAGCTGCCAGAGCTGCGCGAGGTCGAGGCGACCCGCGAAAGACGCGAAGCGGTCGCTGCCGTGGATCGCGGCGATCAGCCCTTCCTCGCCGCGGCCGGCGGACCATACCGGGGTCACTCCGCGGGCGGCGAGTGCGGCGGCGACCGCCGCCCAGCGTTCGGCTCCCCAGCGCTTCAGGGGCGAGCTCGCGCCGACATGCAGCACCGCATAAGGCGTGCGCGGGGCATCGAAGGCCTCCGACGGCGGCGCCCGCCATTCGCCGGCGCGAAACGGCATGGGTTCCGGCCCCGATGCGAGCGTCGCGACGAGGTCACCCCACGCCGCGGGCTGTTGCGGGTACTCGATCTCGACGTCGACCGGCCAGCTCTTCGCGGCCGGGCGGTCGCCGCCGAACGCGATGATCCAGCGGGCGCGCATCGCCGCGGCGAGCCACGCATAGCGATTGTCGCCCGGCACGTATGCGACGTCGAAGGGCGCTTCCGCGAAGAGCGGGCCGAGGTCGCCGCGGGGATCGAACGGCAGCGCGCGCACGTCCCACGGCTTCGTCGCGTAGAGCGGCGCGATCGCCGGCGACATCGTCATCGCGATCTCCGCGCCGGGATGGAGTGAGCGCAGCTTCTTCAGAAGCGGCGACAGCATCAGCGTGTCGCCGAGGAGCAGATGGTGCGCGACGAGGATGCGCCGCGGCGACGCGCTCGCGCGGCGCGGGAAGCGGCGCCATGCGAGCGCGCGCGCGACGATCCGGCTGCGGCCCGCGAAGCGGCTTCGCGCCGGCGCCGGCGCACCCGCGCGGGCCCCTTCACCTGCGCCGGCGGACACGGTCATCGCGCGGCCTCCGCGACGGCGTCGGTGAATACCTGTTCCATCCGGTCGAGCATGCCGGAGAGGGTGTAGCGCGGCAACACGAATTCGCGCGCGCGGGCCGCCATCGCCACCGCCTGCACGCGGTCGGCGAGCACGCGATCGATCGCCGCGGCGAGCGCTGCCGGATCCTTCGTCCCGACCACGACGGCGGTCTCGTCGCGATGCGCGATCTCGGGGATCGCACCCACGGCGGTCGTCACGCAGGGAACGCCCATCATCATCGCCTGCAGGAGCGCCTGCGGAACGCCTTCGTTCGCCCATGACGGCAGCGCGAAGACGTCGAATGCCGCCAGCCAGCGTTCGACGTCGTGGCGCTGCCCGGCGAAGATCACGCGCCCGGAGAGACCGGCCGCCGCCACCTGCGCTTCGAGTGCGGCGCGCTGCGGGCCGTCCCCGACGATCGCGAGCCGGGTGTCCGGGAACGCAAGCCGCGGCAGCGCGTCGATCAGGTAGCGATGGCCCTTCCAGCTTCGCAGCGTGGCGACGATGCCGACCCACGCGTGAGCGGGGGCCAGGCCGAGCTCCGCGCGTGCCGCCGTTGCCGGGCGCGGAGTGAAGCGCGCCGCGTCGATGCCGGTCGGCACCGAGACGATTCGCGCAGGATCGATGCCGTTGTCGTGCACGAGCTGATCGCGCAGCGCCTCGCCGGTGGTCACGATTCGCGCGCTGGCGCGGCGGTACAGCCAGCGAGTAGCCGGGTCGTTCGGGACCGCGATCGACACGTGCCGCGTGCGCACGAGCGCCGGCGCCGGATGGTTGCGCACGCGCAGCCACGCGCAGGCGAGTGCTGCGAGCCACGCGTCGGTCGAGCTGTGCGCGTTGACGACATCGAAGCGGTGCTCCGCGAATTCCCTCGCGAGCGCGGCGACGCCGCCGGGGCGTTTCCTGCCGATCGGCAGCTCCGTTGCGGCGAGCCCGTAGCGGTGCGCCTCCATGGCGAGGAGCGCGCCCCGTGCCGCGTAGAGGCGGACGCGGTGACCGCGCGCACTGAACCCTGCTGCCTCGGTCAGCGTACGGATTTCCTGCCCGCCCCAGCCCATCGACGCCTCGGTGTGCGCGACGGCAAGCTGGCGCACCGGCGATGCGGCCATTGCGCGCGTCAGGCGGCGAGCGGCGCAGTGGTGAATTGCATGCGGTGCAGCCGCGCGTAGGTCCCGCCGCGTGCGAGCAGCGTCGCATGCGTGCCTTCCTCGACGATCCGCCCGTGCTCGAGCACGACGATGCGATCGGCGCGCTCGATCGTCGAAAGCCGGTGGGCGATGACGATCGTCGTGCGCCCCTCCATCAGCGTGTCGAGGGCGGCCTGGACGAGGCGTTCCGATTCCGAATCGAGCGAGGACGTCGCTTCGTCGAGGATCAGCAGCGGCGCGTTCTTCAGGATCGCGCGCGCAATTGCGATGCGCTGGCGCTGCCCCCCCGAAAGGCGCACGCCGTTCTCGCCGACCTCTGTGTCGAATCCCTGCGGCGCGGCGCGGATGAACTCGAGCGCGTGGGCGGCGGCGGCGGCGCGCTCGATCGCCTCGCGCGGCGTCGTGGTGAGCGCACCGTAGGCGATGTTGGCGGCGATTGTGTCGTCGAAGAGCAGCACGTCCTGCGATACCAGCGCGATCTGCGCGCGCAGGCTCGCGAGCGTCAGCGTGGTGACGTCGTGCCCGTCGACGAAGAGCCGCCCGGCGGTTGGCTCGTAGAACCGCGGGACGAGGCTCACGAGCGACGTCTTGCCGCTTCCCGAGCTGCCGACGAGCGCGACGGTCTCGCCGGGGCGGATCGTCAGCGACACGTCGGCGAGCGCCTCGCGCTCTGCGCCCTGGTAGCGCAGCGACACTCGCTCGAAGCGCAGTTCGCCGCGCGCGCGATCGAGCACGACGCTGCCCCCGTCGGGCTCGGTCTCGCGATCGAGCAGGCCGAAGATGCTCTCGGAAGCGGCGAGGCCGCGCTGGATCGCCGCGTTCACCCCGGACAGCGACTTCAGCCGTTCGAGCAGCGTCAAGAGCGCCACCACGTACGACGCGAAGGTGCCGAGGTCGAGCTTGCCGGTCCGGCTCTGGCCGAGCGCAACCCAGACGATCACGCCGACGGCGACGGCCGCGAGGATCTGCGAGATCGGCGAACTCGCGGCACTCGACGACGATTGCTTCGTCATCGACGTGCGCAACGCATTGGCTGCCTTCACCGCGCGCCTGCGCTCGTAGTCCTCGCCGCCGAAGACCCGCACGATCCGGTGGCCGGTGATCAGCTCCTCGAGCACGTGCGTCATCGCGGCGGTGCGCGTCTGCACGTCGCGCGCGATCCGCCGCAGCCGCCGGCTGAAGTAGCGGATCACCACCGCGACGATCGGCAGCACGAAGAAGGTCAGGAGCGTCAGCCGCCAGTTGATGTAGAGGAGCCAACCGAGCGACGCGGCGATCGTGAGCGAGCTGCGGATCGCCGTCGTGATCGTTCCCGACGCGGCCGACGCGAGCTGGTGCGCGTCGAACGTGAGGCGGGACTGGACCACGCCGGCGGGGGTCACGTCGTAGTACGAGGTTGGCAGGCGGAGCAGCTTGTCGATCAGCGCGCGCCGCAGATCGAACACGACCCTTAGGCCGGTATAGGCCATGCCGTATTCGGACACATACGAGCCGATGCCGCGGAACACGAACACGCCGACCACCGCGAGGGGCAGCCACTGCGTGCGGGTCGGGTCCGGCGTCTGGAAGTTCTTGACGATGGGGATGACCAGCATCGCCATGGTGAGATCGCCCGCAGCGACGACCACCATGCCGATCACCGCGAGTCCGAACGCCCACCAGTACGGACGCACGTATCGGAGCAGGCGCTGGTAGAGATACAGACCCGTCATCGGCCGGCCATTATATCGGGTTCGGTTGCGCTGCGTGCTCGGCACGTCCGATCGGGCGCC
>Ga0134126_10003933_pt1 | contig 18586 bp, 14 predicted proteins | sample KB31752_FD_96881 | JGI IMG/M metagenome (GOLD analysis project Ga0134126, IMG submission 96881) | Terrestrial soil microbial communities with excess Nitrogen fertilizer from Kellogg Biological Station, Michigan, USA - KB3-175-2 | ecosystem: Environmental > Terrestrial > Soil > Unclassified ...
GATGGAAAAGAAAATTCCTGAACGGTTCCGCACCTGCGCCATGGAATCGTTTGTCCAGAAAGGTTTTTGGAGCTTCAGCACGGTACAGTTTGTATAAAACCCCTGCTTGCAGACCAGACCATGGCCCTGGCCATGGTGCCGCTCATCATAGCGCCGCTTGATTTCGCGGAATGATGTGTCAATCGCTCGCAAAGCAATCATGTTCGGCCTCTCCGGAATATCGAAATCCCCAACACGGATTTAATTGCTGGCCTTTACCGTCAGCGTGCCGATTTTTTTGCAATCGTCGGTTTGCATGATCGGCGTGAGCGTGGCTGTGTCTTTATGGAAAGTACCGTGAAGGACGCACTGCTGGAAGGTCCCGGCGACCTCTTCCGGAGGCGTAAAGCCAAACGCCGAGATTGCTCCGTCGGCGTCCGTGGTCATGGCGCTAAGGCGGCTTCCCGTGCTTTCCACGCGACTGACCTGTTGGGTCTGGCTCTTGCCATCGCTGGTCGTGAACTTCCAGGTCTTACTGTGTACGAATGCGTACATATCGGGCGCGCTTTTCTTCCAATAATCAGGATCGGCAGTATAGGGGACATCAACGGCGGAGTAGGTACCTTTGGCCGTGCTGGCAAGACCAATATAGCAACTTCCATCTTCCGGCTTGGACGGAATATTCAAAGTGACGGTATAGGCGCCATCGCCAGTTTTTTGAGGAGAGCCCTGGATGGTGCATCCGTTACCGCTGCTGGCGGTTACGCCCTTGCTCTCATCCAGATTGGTGACGGTGAAAGAAACCGGCTGGGCCGCGCCACTGTGGTATCTGGGAGTTTCAGCATTTGCTGCGGGAGTAAGTTTGACCTCGGGCGTGGACGAAGACGTTCTGTTGACGTTGGTGTTAGGCCGCGATGAATTGCTTTCCTGCTGGGCGTTTGCTGATTCCGGAGAATGCGAGGTGCAAGCCAGCCCACAGCTTAATGCCAAAACTGCTACGACCAATCCTCTTCTCATCATGTGCGATCCCTCAAAATAAATTTCCAAGATCAATTTCCGCTCGGTACCGATTCCTGGCGTAACTCTTCGGACCAGGGGAATTCCTTACGTGCCCGCGTCAATTCCTCTTGCGCCTGCTGCGTCTTTCCCACCATTGGTAAGACGCGAATGCGAATGATGTGCAACTCCGCTTCATTCACCCAGGCAAGGGCCTTCTCCGATTCCGCCAGGCTTGCCTGATACTGCCCAGACCGCGCCAGCACCCGTACCAGGTTGTAGCGGGCGTCACGCTGCGCCGCATCGAACTTGAGCGCCGCCCGGTCCCAGCGCTCAGCCCGAGTCCAATCTCCGCGATCTTCCGCCCGCTCGCCCGCATGGACCGCATAGTTTGTGAATGCGGTAATTGCCGCTGCGCTGAACAGGAGCGCAAAAATAAGCGGAGCAATTATAGGGAAAGCTTCTGTAATACCCGAGCGCGAGGATTCTATCTTGAAACTCGCTGAATTGTCCGCGAAAAGATTGTCCCGCAAACCAGGCAGCGCAGGCACGGCCAGCCATGCTGCCAGCAGGACCATTCCTTCGGGGCGGGATAGAGGATCGTCACACACTCCTGAGGCAAGAAAGGCGGCGACGCCGGTCAGTGCGGAACATACGCGCAAATCGCTGCGTTTGAGCCAGGCCATACGAAACCATGCGCCAAAAAAAACGAGCATGCCCGCCAGTCCAAGCCAGCCTTCTTCCACCAGCGCCTGTACGAAAATATTGTGGGAATCGGTTTCGTAGTTGATGAAATGAAATTGGCTGGGTGGAATAGCGGCGGCCCCTTCGCGAAGATTCTTGTTGTATATGCGATAAAAGCTGCCGGGACCGCTTCCCAGTAATTTGACCTGATGCAGCGAGTGCGCCCAAAGGAAAATTCTTCCCTGCACGGTTATTGCAAGCGAACGGGGATTACGAGCGCGGCCGGATGCGAACCATCCCGCCAGGACAATCAAAAATGCCAGCATGAGAGCGCGCTGCCGAACAGTCGCCCCGCCGCTCAACGCAAACACAATTGTGCCTGCCGCGAATGCAAAAAGGGCAGTCCGTTCGGTAGTGGCTGCCATGCCAGCAAGAACCATGACGGCTGCCGCAATTCTCCACACGCGGTGCAGCGGTAATGCCATCACGGCCCAGATGGCAGACGACAAAAACGATGCTACGAATAGTGGATTGCCTAAAGTAGAAGCGGCGCGCATTCTGCCGGGTGCGGCAGATTCTGTAAAGAGGCGAGGCAAGTCGTAGCCAAAATGACCAGAAATCGCGAAGCCCGCGACGGCAACCGCACTCAAGCCAATCGCAGCCATCATGGCTTCTGCTGAAATGCGTTGTCGAATAAATGCGATCAGCAGGAATGCTGCCGCTGCGCAAGGCGCGAGCACATGCCATGATTCGGCCCAGTTCCACGCGTGCAGGGTTGAGACCACGACGGCCGCCGCGCAAAGTAGTGCACTCCAAAAAAGAAACTTGCGGAGAGAATCAGGCAGGAAATCTTTGTAGGGGATTCTGTGACCATTTACGCAGCCGAATACAGCGACGGCGCCCGCCATCAGCACCCAGACGGTTTTCGTCCCAAGGAAAGGAGATGCGAATACCGGCATGACTACAAGCGCGGTTCCGGGAAGGACCGCCGGCAAGAGCCATTGCCATCCAGAATTTATTTTGGAGCTGATGCTCACTTGGCTTTTCCGACAACCATCAGGTGGAACACGAACCTCGGCGTGAACCCGAGCCGCCGGTAGATGTCCATGGCCCGGGCATTGTCCTCACGCACATGCAGAAATGGCCGCTCGCCGCGAGCACGGATTCCCGCCGCTATTTGGGCCACAAGCCCGGTGGCGTATCCATGGCCCGTGTGCTCTGGATGAGTGCAGACTGCGCTGATCTCCGTATAGCCGGGCAGCTTTAGCCGTTCGCCCGCCATGGCGGCAAGCTGTCCATTCTGGCGGACTCCGATATAGGAACCCAGTTCGCGGGTGCGCGTGCCGAATGGTCCCGGCTCCGTCAACTTGGCCAGGGCGACCATTTCCGGCACATCTGCTTGGTGCAATTCTTGTCCTGTCAATTGCGCCGAGTGTCCTTTTGGAAGAGAAACCAGTGGACTTTCCTGCCACATCTGCACCAGCGGAAGCTCGCGGACCACTGAAAGACCCTCAGGCAGAGATGCAGGCCGCAGGAGGAACAATCCGACAACTTCCCCCGGAGCCATCACCCGCGCCAGCGCGGCAAGCGATTCCGGTGTTGGCTCCGCGAGGCCGGCCAGCGTGGTGACCTCGGCGGAAAATTTCTTTGCCAGCGCGTCGCCTTCCACGAAGGCAGTTTGCCGGGTATTCAGAGCGTCCCAAATGGGATTGTCAAGAGGATGCATGGGTGCGCGGTTTTGCTTGTTGCGGCATTTTTCCGCGACAAAATAAAAATAGCAGAAAGCAGAAAGGCGATGGTAGGAGGATGCTTAATTACGTATTCGATTTGGAGAGACGATCAGGAACTCTGGCCAAGCCTATCGTTGCAGCGCCTTGTTCTTAAGCCAATTCATCAAATGTTCCCGGCTGCTGCCGTGAAGCAGGCGAAATTCCAGGCCCATCAAGCCGGCGTCGTTTATCCACATTACCTGCGCCTGGCCTGCTACCCGTGGTCCAAAGGGCAACTCAAAGGAAAATTCTGCTGAAGAGGAACGCGCCAGCGGATTGCGCATGGTAACGGCCATGCCGCCTTCGCTCAAATTTTCCATCATGGCGCGCTGGGTTACGGCATCCGCGACGAATGAGACGGGAATCGTAACGTGATGGCGGAAGTAGCGCCGGCGTTCGGACGCCATGATGCCATGAAAGGTTTTTACGCTCGCAGCAACGGCGGCAGGATCGAGTGGTTTCTGCAATATCACATTGGCTCCGCCTTTTAACGCCTCACCGGATTCGGAGCCCGGATCCGAACAAACAAATACGAATGCGCGCCGGTTGGCGCCGGTGCGGCGGACGGTTGCGATCACGTCCAGGGCCGAGGACAGGGGGAGGTCAAGAATAATTCCATCCACCCGGTGGCTGGAAAGGTACACCACTGCCGCTCCACCGGAGGTCGAGCAGGTCATGTTCGAACCAAGCGAGTCGAGAGCGCTTTGCACAATCTTTAGAGTGGAATGGTCATCAGACACAAGCAAAAACTGCAGCGCAACTGCTGTCGTTGTGGGCATCGTACCGGGCTTTCTTTTTGACTGTAAGGAATCACGTGAAGAAATAGAAACACAACATGAGAAAAAAGCTGTTGCAGGTTTGCGAAGTGTTCGGAAAACGGAACAGTCCCGTTCTTGCCCGATCGGAGCAGAGACAAATAAGCATTTCAGCGCGAAGCAAGGCGCTCGCGCAGAATCAGATCAGTTGATGGGTTCTCTTCGGGATAGCGATTCACTACTTCTTGGACGCGTTGACCTCGTCGCGTTCCACGACGCCGTCTTTGATATAGATCGTACGCTGCGCATATTCGGCGATGTCATGCTCGTGGGTCACCAGCACGATGGTATTGCCCTCGGAATGCAAGCGGGCAAACAGCGCCATAATTTCGTTTCCGGTCTGGGAGTCCAGGTTGCCGGTCGGCTCATCGGCCAAAATGATGGACGGCTTGTTGACCAGCGCGCGGGCCACGGCCACGCGCTGCCGCTGACCGCCGGAGAGTTCATTGGGTTTGTGCGTCATGCGCTGGCCCATACCTACCGCAATCAGCGCTTCGGAGGCGCGCTCCGCGCGCTCCGCGGCGGGAACGCCGGCATAAATGAGCGGCAGTTCCACGTTGTGAAGGGCAGTGGCGCGGGCGAGCAGATTGAACGTCTGAAAAACAAATCCAATTTCTTTGTTGCGAATGCGCGCAAGTTCGTCATCATCGAGCTCGCTGACCAGTTGCGCATTCAGCCAGTACTGCCCTTTGCTGGGCGAGTCGAGGCAGCCAATCAAATTCATGAGCGTGGATTTTCCCGATCCGCTGGGACCCATGATGGCGACATATTCATTGCGGGCGATCCGCAGATCAACTCCGCGCAGGGCATGGACCTGTTGCTCCAACCCCATGTCATAGGTCTTCCACAAATCCTGCGTGCAGATCATGCAGGAAGCGGGCGGCGCGGAAATTGCAGGGGCGGAAAGATTCAATGTATCGGCTGTTGCCACGCGGTTCTCCTCGTACTGCACCTACTCAGATGGTCCTTCTGGTTGGACGCACCATCCGGACGGAAGTCACAGGACGAAAACGTCCCTCGCTCCCATATACGGTTTGAGCCTATTGGAAGTTCCCGCCACCCATCTTGCGGGCAGGGGAAAACTGCCAGCGGAGTTTTTATTATAGTCCTGCCCTTTGTTGCGGGGTGGCAAAAAGGTTGCATAAAAACGTCTTTGTTAGCCACAAAATGAACCTGCGGGGGCGATAATTTGACAACCAAAAGGGGCGACTTAATCTTGATTTGAGGATGGTAAAGACATACAATAGTGCCACCATCGAACTGCCCATAGGAGTACCCTTTATGTCCCGGGTAGGTTTAGGCTTACGCCTTATTCTGGCCTGTCTCTTTGCCCTTTTGCTGGTCTCAGCGTCGGCCTTCGCAGCGCAGCAAGATCAGTCGAATTCCATAGGCCAGCCCGATCAACCGAAGGCCGCGCCGGATTCCAGTCAGGATCCGCTCGTCCGTCCCTTGTCGGATAAGCAAAAAAAAGAAAACCAGAAGCGGTTTAAAAAAGAAGTCAGCGACGTATTCAAAAAGTGGTTGGATGAAGACGTGGCCTACATCATTACTGACCAGGAAAAACAGGCGTTCATGCAGCTCTCAAATGACGAAGAGCGCGACCATTTTATTGAGGCCTTCTGGCAACGCCGCGATCCTACTCCTGACACCCCGGAAAATGAGTTTAAGGACGAGCACTACCGCCGCATTGCCTATGCCGACGACCATTTCGCGTCGGGCGTGGCTGGATGGCGGACTGACCGCGGTCGCATGTACATCAAGTATGGCGCGCCTACGGAGATAGATTCCCATCCTTCGGGCGGCAGTTACGATCGTCCGATTGATGAAGGCGGCGGCGAGACTTCCACCTATCCTTTCGAAGACTGGCGCTATCGCTACATTGAAGGCATTGGAAACAACGTCGAAATCGAATTCGTGGACAAGTGCATGTGCGGCGAGTACCACATGACGCTGGATCGCGGCGAAAAAGATGCGCTTCTGGAAGTTCCCAACGCAGGTCTCACCTGGGCAGAACAGATGGGCATGGCCAACAAGAATGACCGCATCGGTGGTCCTGGCCTCGAGCATCTGGGGCTGGATTCCGCCGGTCAAACATCTCTGCAGGCCAAAGAGTTCGATCGCCTGTCGGATTTCGCCAAGTTAAATGCACCGCCTCCGGTAAAGTTCAAAGACCTGGAAGAAATCGTCCGGCACAAGTTGAGCTACAACCTGATGCCCTTCGACGTGCAAACAGATTTCGTGAAGGTCACCGATGACACGATCCTCGTGCCGATCACGATCCAAATCAAGAACCGCGACGTAACCTTCGTTAACAAAGATGGAGTGGAGAAAGGCGTTATCCACATCTTCGGACGATTGACCACGATTGGCGGGGCCATTGCGCAAACCTTCGAAGACACCGTAGAAGAGGACGAGCCGGTAGAATTGCTGCCAAAAGTGGTTGAGTTGTCACACATTTATTCGAAGGCCGTGCCTTTGCGTCCCGGACGGTATCGCTTGGATCTGGTGGTGAAGGATGTGAATGGCGACCGCGCCGGTACGTGGAGCAAAGGACTATTGGTTCCGGAATTCGCGGATGACAAATTGGCCACGTCTTCTCTTATGGTCGCGGACGACATGGAGCCGGTGCCCACCCGTAACGTGGGAACCGGGATGTTCGTAATTGGAGCCACAAAAGTCCGGCCTCGGCTTGCTCCCGCAGATGGAAAGCCAGCCGTGTTCAAACGCAATGAGAGAGTGAATTTCTGGATGCAGGTGTATAACTTGAGCGTGGATGGGAAGACCCACAAACCCTCAGCCACGGTGCAGTATGACGTAATCAATCAGGCGACGAACAAGCCTATTATTCACACCGTCGAAAACACGGAGAAGATGGGCAACGTCGGAGAGCAAGTGACCCTGGAAAAGAGCATTGCAGCCGCAAATCTGAATCCGGGAACATATCGTATAGAAATCAAGGTAAACGACAATTTGTCCAAGCAGTCCGTGGCGCCTGTGGCGACTTTTGCGGTTGAGTAGTTGAGTCGTCAGCGTCACAAGGTGGAACGAATGCTTCGCAAGTTCGGGTTCTTGGTAGTGGTCTTGGGAATGGCGCTGCCCGGCTTTTCCGCCGATCGGTTCGCGTCCGTCTCCGGATACGTGCGCAGCTCGCAAGGCGTGCCCCAGATGGGGGCATTGGTCGAAGTCTTGGGTTCCGCCTTTCACGCCGTGCGCCTCTTCACGGATGAGAATGGCTTTTATTCAGCCACTGGCATTTTGCCAGGCACTTACGACATTAAAGTTTCCGCTCCTTCGTTTCTCCCTTCGCTCCGGGAGCGGATTGGATTACGTCCCGGCAGCGCCGCCACGATCAACGTAACTTTGAGCACATTGTTTGACGCCATTCAATTTGGTCCCGTACGTGACGCAAAGGACCAGGATGATTGGAAGTGGGTGTTGCGCTCCTCCGTGAATCGTCCCGCGCTGCGCATTTTTAGCGGTAATCCTCTGGCAGGATATGACAAGCAGAATTCCGAGCGGGACTTGACGGGAACTTTGTCTTTTGTTGCTGGGAGCAATGCCTCGGGATATGGCAGCAATGGGGACATGAGCGCCGCTTTCCGCGTGGAACGCTCCATGTTTTCCGCAGGAACCGTCGCCATCAGTGGAAACCTGGGCTATGGCGATTCCATTCCTGCTGGCGTGGTCCGCGCTTCCTATACCCACCGCATGAGCAATGGCTCGGCCCCTCAGATGGCCCTCACGGTCCGGCATTTTGCCTCGCCGGACGGGGCGCTGCCTAGTACTTCATTGCAGGCTGCGGAGTTGACCGCTGGCGACGACTTGAACTTCGCCAATGTAGTTCGATTGAAGTTTGGCAGCGAACTGGAAACAGTTCAATTTATGGGACGGGTCACATCGTCGTTACGGCCGTATGGATCGGCTGAAGTGCACCTTTCACCGGATACAGTTTTGGAGTATGCGTACAGCGGTTCGGCTCCCGAAGCAGAGCAGCCAAACGGTTTTGATCCGCTTCCGGCGGAGTTAAGCCAGCCCGGGCCCCGCATGAGCATCATGCAGTTCTCTCCGGCACTGGAGCGAATCCATCACCACGAGCTTTCGGTGTCCCATCGGGCGGGCAAGACCAATGTGCAAGTCGCATTTTTCGCGGACCGCGTCGCCAATCCGGCGCTGGTTGGTGTGGGAGAGTTTTCGAGCGCCGACGGAAATGTGCTGGCCGATCCCAATTCGGGCACCTTTACTTATCGGGGCGGTGATCTCGCCACTCAGGGAATGCGGATGGTGTTGGAGCGAAAGATTGCTGCAGACCTGAAAGCCACGCTCGACTATGAGGCGGGAGGGGTACTCGATGTCGGTGCCGGCGAGGATTCGCTCGACAGCGTATCGTCCTCAATGATTGTCCGTAATCGCCAGAGTGTGGCGGGAAAGCTTACTGGGGATGTTGCCAAAACCAAAACGCGATGGGCTGCCTCCTATCGCTGGATTAACGGCCAGGCGTTGACTCCGGTGGACATGTTTAATGTTTCGCCCGGACAGGCCGATCCTTTTTTGAATCTCTTTATCCGCCAGCCCATCCCAGGTGCCGGTTTCCTGCCTGGCCACATGGAAGCAGTGATTGACTTGAGCAATCTTCTTGCCCAGGGCTATGTTCCGATGATGGGCCAGGACGGGCGGACGGTCTATCTGGTGCAGTCTGCCCGGACGGTTCGCGGCGGTCTGGCATTTAGTTTTTAGGGCAACTCAATCTGCCTGATGGCAAGTTCCATCCTGGGACATTTTTACCCAGTCTGGAATTTCTTTTCCCGCAGCGGCCTCCAAAAATTACTTTAAGCCGCTTTATTTGCACTAATCCCGGTGCACCTCGGTCCTCAGTCAGAGCAAATAAACCGCGAAATTAGAATTTTTCAATATACATGCATCGAATTCAGTGCAATAATTCTGGCCCTTGGATTGCTCTGGCAAAATATAAATCGCACAATTTGGGGTCGAACTGCATGTGGATCGAAAAGCTCTCCAGCGGGGTACTACGGGTGATCACTCCGTTGGGTCCGCGATATATTCAGCCGTCATTTTTCACCCGCCTCTACCTGATGTGGCTCTTCCGAAATTTCCCCAATCTCCCGGCCGAAGTATTGAGCGCGAGTCAAAAGAAACTTATTGACCGCCTCTGCGCCGAGCAAAAGTTTGTCTCCCGTCCGCGGATCAACGCCCTGGAAGATGCTCCAATCCTCGGGACGCTCGAAAGCCGCCCGCCAGCCGCGTCAGAGCAAATGCCTCCACGCCGCCCAAGCGCCAGTATCGGCGAAGCAGTGGCCCCATTCGCAGCGGATGGCCACCGCCGCTCCTGAATTGAGTGCAATTGCGAAAGTGACCTCCGTGGCAAGGACCCAGCAATTGGCGCGGAGAGGAGTTTCGCGCCACAACTCTTTTGCGGCTGTGGATTGGGAATCGAAAACACGTTCAAACGCTGTGTTACACTCGATTCTGGTAAAAACAGTAACAAAATTGCACGCCAGCGGCCTCCCGGCCGCCAGCTAAAAAACAACAAGATTTCTTCCTGGCGGCGATTCAAGCGGGCGCGTAGCTCAATTGGCAGAGCAACTGACTCTTAATCAGTAGGTTGTAGGTTCGATTCCTACCGCGCTCACCACTCCCTTTCAATACTGCTCTTCAATGCAAAAGACGAGATAATTCGCTTTCGAGAGGGGTTACGTCAATCGGCTTGGAAAGGTATCCGTCGAATCCCGCGTCTAATATCTTTTGCCTGTCACCCTGCATTGCGTAAGCGGTTACCGCCAATACCGGCACTTTTGCCCATTTTGGGTTTTCCTTGAACTTTCGGACGAATCCGTATCCGTCCAATACTGGCATGCCAATATCCACGAGAAGAATATCCGGATTTACCTCGTCGATTATTCCCAATGCTTCTTGCCCATTGCAAGCTTCCACGACGGTATATCCACGCACTTCCAAGAGCTCGCGCAGTAATTCCCGATTTACGGGGTTGTCTTCGGCAATAAGTATGGTTTTCATTGCGCCCCTACTCCCTTTGCTAATTTTTTCTTTTGTATAACTCTCCCAATTTCGGCAGTCAGTTGTTGCTGCCAGGTGCCACTCTTGTGGAAGAGCGCTTGTGTTTCATGGTTGAGGATGTCTATTTCGTCGGGCGTTATATGTTTTGCTGTCATAACGAAGATAGGCAGTGCTTTCAACTTTTCCTGCTGGCGTATGTGTTGGATCACCTGGAAGCCATCCATGCCCGGCATTAAAAGATCAAGTAAAACAGCAGCTACATTTTTGCCTGCAATAATTTCAAGCGCCTGTGCGCCACTCTGAACGCTTTGCGTCTCATACCCGGCATTTCGAAGTGTCTCTTCCGCTAATTCCAAAGCTTTGACGTCATCGTCAACAAGCAGTATGGGAGATGCATCATTTCCATTTGGCGGCAGATGCCGGTTCATGGTTTCCAGAAGCTCGGCTTTGCGAATGGGCTTGACCAAATAGTCCGTTGCTCCCAGGGCGAAGCCAACCTGCTTCTGGTCAATAATGGAAAGAATAATGATCGGGATGTTGGCAGTCTCCGCCTCTTTGCGGAGGGCCACGAGGGTTTCGAAACCTCCTCCTTGCGTCATCAGAACGTCGAGTGTGATGGCGTCGGGCCGGAGCTGCTTGGCTTTTTCCAGCGCCTCTGCGCCAGACTGCGCCATGGCGATTCGGTAGTCCTGATCGAGATAACTCGCCAGGAGTTCCCGTGCCGAAGGCTCATTGTCTACGATCAGGATAAGAGGCTTTTTAGGAGAGCTGTTGGTCGTGGTCGCAGCTGAGACGCTGGAATCAGCCACCCCCGGAGCAATTCGCTGAGATCCTTGTCCCTGTCCCTTTGGCAAAGTAAACGTAAAGCAGGTTCCTTTGCCGAATTCGCTTTCCAGAGAAATCTTTCCGCGTTGTTGTTCCACTAGCCGTCTGGTTATTGCCAAGCCAAGTCCCGTGCCTTCGTGAGTGGTTCCTGAAGGACCTTCTACCTGGCGAAATTCTTCGAATACAATTTGCTGGTCTTCTGGTCTGATGCCAATTCCGGTGTCTGTCACCGCTATGGAGACTGAGTCCCCTGACTCATAGCAGCGAATGTCGATCCGCCCGGCTTTGGGGGTGAACTTTACGGCGTTGCTAAGCAGGTTGTAGAGGATCTGCTTAAAGCGAACACGGTCGGCGTGAATTGGCAGCGCTGTTTCCAGCTTTTGCTCTACAGTTATATTTTTGGCCATCGCAAGTGGGCGGATGGTGGACAGCACTTCGGGCAAGGCTTCTTCGATGAGAAAATCCTGACAGTGAAACTCCAATTGCCCCGCTTCTATTTTGGAAAGATCGAGAATGTCGTTAATCAATTGCAGAAGATGACGAGCTCCATCACGAACATGGCCAATGAAGCGGCTTTGCTTGTCGGTAAGAGGCCCAGCGGTCTTGTCAGCCAGGAGATCGGAAAAACCGAGAATGGCATTCAGCGGAGTTCTTAGTTCATGGCTCATGCTGGCCAAAAACTGGCTTTTCAATTTGGTGGCCCGTTCGACTTCCTGGTTTTGTACTTTCAGCTTTCGATTTGCGTCTGCCAATTGGGAGGTGCGCGATTCAACGCGTTGCTCCAGTTCCCGTTGCGCTTCGCGTAGTGCCTCATCTCCTCGTTGAATCTGTTCAAGCATTCGATTGAAGGAGTCCATTAACAAATCCAATTCATCGCCGTTTCCGGTCTGCGTGGCTCGTACTGAGTAGTCCTTCTCCCGGGACACAATTCGGGCGATTTTCGCCAAATGTACTATTGGCTCCGCCACATCGCTTTGAAAGACAGACGCAAGAAGCAGGGCCGCGATGAGAGAAATCAATAGAACGAGCCCTGCAATACCGGCGTATCTCTCGGAGCGTTCATTGATCTCACGCATGTCGGAACGGATCACCACCGTGCCGGTAACATTCCCTTGAAAAATGATCTTGTGGACTACAACGAGTTCGCCGTGCTTGAACCAATAAGCATCCGTTTGATTGGGGCCTAGATGGGGCGCCGGCGCAATTTGACCCTTTTCGTCCCGCCAGTAGGCGGCGAACGGTTTGCCGTCAGGCGTGAAAATCACCGCCGACACAATATTGGGCGCAGCCTCTAAAGCTGACATGGTGCTTTGGGCAGTCTTTACATCACTGAACAAAATCGCGGAGACCGAGTTGTCGCCGATAATTTGCGCTTGGATAGAAATGCCATGTGCTCTTGCTTGCCGGAAGCTGACTACGTCATAGGTGATAAACGCGGCGCAGGCGAGCACCAATGCCAGTCCGCTCACAAGCATATTCATGCGAGTAAGCTTTTTGGTGATTGGATAGTGGCGAGTTTTGGGACTTATGCTCACCGCGATTGCCTCTTTACGGCGGTTGCCACCTTCAGCAGATCGGAACTGAGGGTGAGCCCGGCGCGCTGTGTGGCATCTAAATTAACTTCAAACCGGACCCGATTTTCTTTCTCCACAAACTGAATCATGCCGCCATGTTTCGAGAATTCAGGAATATCGCTCACCGTCAGTACTGCCTCATCATCCAAAGCCTCAATGATCTTATTGAGTTTTCCCTGTTCCTCCGCATCCAGGAAAAGGACCTGGCATCCGGAGGATTCTTCGGCAGTTGCAATCCGCTTCACGGTAATGGCCTTGTTGTTAATGGTTCTTCCTGCAAGCATGTGGTCCAGATTCAGGCCAAAAGGATCGTGGCCGAGGATGCAGAAGGTAAAAGGACCGCCGTTTGGCGAGTCTCCGCCAGATGGCCACTCGACAAACCTGCCGAAATTAAAGAGATAGGCGGCTTTTATGTCATAGTCACTTAGCTTTGAGCTCTGGGCCTGCCCGTTTAGGACGCTGCAGGCGGCAAACAGCAATACCATGGTGAGGCGAAGAATGCCAATACCACGTTCTCTTAGGGACAAGCATCCGTCCTCGGATTCCAGCATGAATGTCCGTCTCATGGGGTTATCGCTCGTCGCGTCTCCAGGTTATTTGTGCATAGACACTTCTCTTGATCCCCACAAGCGGCGCAGGTGAGCTCGTGAATTCATCGTGCTGCGGCTGCAGCAAATTCTCTCCCACAATTGAAAGCTCAATCTGTTTCGTGGCGCGCCATGAAAGATGAGCGTCCGCGGTACTGTAAGCCTTCACGAGGTCGGCGGGTAGCGCGCTTACATACCGGTAGGTCTGGTCGAATTCAAATCCTTTGGGCAGATTGAAACGAGATTCAAAGGAAATCTGATTGTGCGGACTCGATCCTTCATCGCTACTGACCGAACTGGTGTCAACATTCCCCGGCATATTTTTCAGGTCCAAATTCAAATAGGCGTAAGAAGCACGCAACTGCCACCATTTGACCGGCTGCCAGTCGGGGGCGAATTCAACTCCATCCGCATTGCCTTCAATCCCATTGGCCCACGGGAAATGAATGGTCAGGTGCGCTGGAGCGGGATCGGCGTCGGCAGTTAACGTCTCAGCGCCGAGACTCATAAGATTGTTGTAGTTGTTGTGGAAAATCGAAATGTCGAGGTAAAGCTTGGAGTTGATTAATCTGCGATACCCGGCTTCATAACCAAGCAGTCTCTCTGCGCTTAGTTGTTTGTTGCCATCAATGGTCAAATAAACCAGAGGAGCAGGAATAAGGAAATCAGTAATCTCAAAATCCTCCTCGATGCGTGAAGGCGTGCGCACAGCGCGTGCCACCGATGCCCAGAATGTCTGGTGTTTGTCGATGGTCCACAATCCACGAACGCTGGGCTGAATTTCAAACCCCGTGAAGTTGTTATGCTCCAGTTTCGAGCCCAGGGTGATGGAGAATTTTTGGGGAATAAGCGCAATTTCGTCCTGAACGAATCCGCTGTACACATTGTCGGCCTGGCTGTGCGGCAGAACGTTCAGGGTGGGAACGACTTGGGTAAATGTGCTCGGGCTCAAACGTGTGCCAAGCCCCCAAATGAAATCCTGGCGCCACGGCAAGGGCAAATGATGAATGAAGTCAATGTCGAATGTGTTGCGAGCTTCTTGATAGTTTGAGGCTAGTGCATACGTGCGGTCGTAATATGCCTGAACCTGAAGGTCGGAACCTTCACGAAGCTGGCGGTGCCAATGCAACATCAGGTTGCCGCCCGAAACAGCCGTTGCTTCATCCGAAGTAATTTGCGCGGGAGGATCGAAGGATCCAAACTGCACAGTTCCTCCAAGGCCTCCTTTGTATGTATCGCCCTGAATCGTTACTTCATCGCGATCAGTCGGGCTCCAGTCTGTCCGGAAGCCGATTTGGCCGAAACGGGATTCGTCATAGGGGATATTGTTAGAGTGATATTCCCCCCCTTGGCTGACAGCCTTGCCGTACACGCGATAGTCAAAATTGCTGCCATTGCTACTTCCGAGCCGAAATTGCCCCGTCCCCTGGTCAATATTTCCGCCGCCAACCGAGGCAAAGGAACCGTGAGTATCCTTCGCGCTCTTGGTAATAATATTGATCACGCCATTGACGGCGTTGGCTCCCCAAATTGTCCCCCCGGGGCCGCGAATAACTTCAATACGATCAACATCTTCCAGCAATACTCCGTCTTGCAAGCCCCATGCGACGCCGGCAAATAAGGGCGTGTACAGGCTGCGGCCATCCACAAGCACAAGCATGGATTTCGAAAATTGATCCGCGAATCCGCGAATCCCAACAGCCCAGTGATCCTGATCGATTCGGCTGACCTGAACCCCTGGAACCAGGCGCAGCGCTTCTGGAATTGTGGTGGCTCCGGACCGCCGGATATCGTCCTGGGTCAGCACATAAACTGCCGCGGGAGTTTTCCAAAGTTCTTCCGGCTCTTTCGACGTGGAGGTGACCTCGACGTTGCCTAGATCGGCGAGGCTCATGTTGAGCAGTGCGTCACTGTCGCTCGGCGCTTCGGCAAAACTACGAAGGCTGAATTCTGTGAAAAAAACCAAAATGATAATGACAATATTTCTAAAAAATTTCTTCATGTTAACTCTCCGCGCCTGCGGCTGTGCTGCGAGAAAGCAATTGCGTACCGCTATTTCTCACGAGCTGCTCGAATTTTGCAAAAATATTCGGGTCCCACCATCCTTTGGCAACTTCCTCTTTCATGGTCTGCAAAGTGTCAGCACTTGAAAGTGCAACCTTATAAGGGCGTTCCGTGGTCAGCGCGTCATATACATCCACGATCTGGAGGATTCGAGCGGTGACGGGGATGTTCTCGCCTGCCAGTCCGTCTGGGTATCCGCTGCCGTTAAATTTCTCGTGATGGTGACGGATGATGGGCAGCACAAGCCGAAACGATTTCAATGGCGCGCAAATGCGTTCTCCGGTAATCGGATGCTCCTGCATGATCTTCCATTCATCAGGAGTGAGCTTGGCGGGTTTAAGTAAAATTGCATCCGGAATCGCGATCTTCCCGATGTCGTGGACCACGCCGGCGCGGCGTAGGGCCACAATTTGTTCTTCCGGCAAGCCCAGATGCCTTCCCAGGGTGGCAGAATAGTCTGCCAGCCGCTCGCAATGACCATGCGTGTAGGGATCTTTGCCTTCAATGCTTCGCGCCAGAGTAAACAGAACGGTCTCCGCCCGTTCAAGTTCATCCGTCCGCTGTTTTAGTCTGAGTAGCGACCGCACGCGAGCCAGCAACTCGCTATGGTCAACGGGGCGCTCCAGGAAATCATCTGCTCCAGCCTTAATGCCTTCGATCCGGTCCTGTTTTTCCGAAAGCGCCGTGACCAGGATCACAGGTATCAAATAGGTATTCGAATTGGCTTTGATCTTCTCGCAGACATCGAATCCATTCAGGTGAGGCATCATCACATCGAGAAGAACAAGATCAATGGGATTCTGATTGATTTGCTCAAGGGCTTCAGCTCCGTCCCTTGCGGTAATTACCTTGAAGCCTTTCGAAGTCAACAGTTCGTCTAACAGCTCCCTGTTGGAGGCCTGGTCATCAGCGACCAGGATGGTGCCAGTAGGCGCGGGATTTGATGGCAATAGCACATTCACCTGCGAAGTCCGGGGGAAAGCTGAAAATCGGAAGATCGGACAAAAATCTGCAGAGTACGGAAGGATGATGGGCTTAGGTTCATCATGCTTTCTCCACCTGATCGATGAATTGACGAATACTTTCTTCGGTCTTGGGCGGAATGCTCGTGAAGCGAATTCCTTGCCTGTCGCGACTGGTCCACACAACTTTCCCCAGAACGTCAATCTCAATCATCGAGCTTGGAAGTTTGAAGCTGAGGCGAACACTTTCTCCTGCTCCCAGGCCATCGACTTCAAGCTGTGCGCCGCCTTGACTTAAGTTCCAGGTTTTACCCCGCATCTCCCTTGTGCCCGTTTTGCAAAGGGCATCGGCTTGTATCGGTACCCGCAGCGATCGCCGCCTGTTTGTGATGAACGAGCCTCTTACCGTCCGGAATAGGGTGTTCAGTTTCTGCCGGTCGATTGGCTTTTGAAGATAGAAAGTCGCGCCGGTCGAGAAAGCCTTAGTCATCGTTTCTCGTTCGCTCCGTCCGGTCACAATCACAATCGGCGTAGATTTGTTCCAGGACGACTCACGAATAATTCGCGCCAGTTCAAACCCATTGATGTTGGGCATTTCTACATCGAGGAAGATTCCGTCGAATTTTTCCTGGCTAACCAGATAAGCCGCCTCTTCGCTGTCCGGTATGGCTCGAACCTGCGCTTCAAGAGACACAAAGATTTCGGTCATCAGCTCAAGGTTCGGAATGTTGTCTTCTACGACCAGTAACTTGAGCGAAGCCATTCAATCTCCAGACCGTTACAGATTCGTGTCAGATTCCACTATCGGCATGTTCTTGAAAAAAAGTGAACCTTTGCGCACTCCGACGGTAAAAATTAGAAACATCCCGGTTCTGGACATCGGGGAATGGCGAGGCGAGCAATGACGAGGATTAACGGATTGTATGTATTACCCCGGTAACTTTCCGAACTAAAATCGCCGTTTCTGAAGCGCTTTAAACATGGTCAAATCGGAATTGATCTTCAAGTCAAGGCAGTTATGTCCACAACACCCGCCCAAACCATCCATGACATTCGCAATGCGTTGAATGTCATTATGGGCAATGCCCAACTGCTCCAGGGTCCGGATCCACTTACCGCCAAGCAGAAGAAATATATAGAGAGAATTCTCCACGCGTCGCGCGAAATGTTGTCCGCGATTCAAACCACGCCGCCGGAACCGAAAACAGAAAAAAATGAGCTGAAACTCCGCATATCGGTTGTCGAAGAACAAGCTCAGCCAGAAATGCCTGCTCCGATCGGTAGTGAAAATAAAGTCCTCTTTGTGGACGACGATCCCGCGATACTGGAGCAATATCGCGAAATGGCGCAACCCGGATTCGATATTGATACTGCGATAGGCGGAAAAGAAGGGTTGGCGGCGGTAGGGAACCGCGGCCCTTATACGGTAATCGTGTCGGACATGGAAATGCCGGGCATGAGCGGCGTGGATTTCCTGTCGCAAGTGCGCGTGATCGCGCCGGATACGATTCGGATCATGCTCACAGGGCATGCGGACGTGAATGTCGCCATGCATGCCGTGAATCAGGGGCATATCTTTCGGTTTCTCACCAAACCCTGTGACCGTGAATCGCTGACTTCCTCGTTGTCTGCCGGACTGGTTCGCTACCGATTAGTCGCGGCGGAAAAGGAAATCCTGGAAAACACCTTGATAGGCAGCATCAAAGTTCTCACAGATGTGCTCAGTGCTGTGAACCCCGAAGCCTTTGGCCGGTCGCTTCGAATTGCAGACTATGTTCGTCAGTTGGTCGCGAAGTTTAAATTGCCGGCGCCTTGGCATTTTGAAGCCGCCGCCATGCTTTCGCAGCTGGGCTGCATCACTCTTAATTCCGAAATTTTGCGGGCAGCGTATGCAGCAGCCCCTCTGTCCCCGGAAGACCAGGCTCGCTTTGACGCGCATCCAAAAGTTGCTGAAGATCTTTTGTGTACGATTCCCCGACTGGAAGCGATTGCATGGATGGTCGGGCAACAATTGATGGTACAGATCCCGCCGAGCGCGCCTGAAGTAGCTGCGCTTACTTCTGACGTTATTGTGGCGGGCGCGAAGATATTGAAACTTGCGGTTGCCTTCGACGGTTTGAGAATGAAAGCTCTATCGAACGAAGAAGCAATTACACAGCTTCGCTCACGTGTTGGAGAATTCGATGCTCAGTTTTTAGATGCAATGATGAGTCTTAAGTCCGAAGGTTCAAAGATGGTCTCACGCAAAATCCCTGTGACCAAACTAATCCCGGGCATGGTCCTGCAACAGGAAATCAA
>Ga0134126_10003934_pt1 | contig 18585 bp, 20 predicted proteins | sample KB31752_FD_96881 | JGI IMG/M metagenome (GOLD analysis project Ga0134126, IMG submission 96881) | Terrestrial soil microbial communities with excess Nitrogen fertilizer from Kellogg Biological Station, Michigan, USA - KB3-175-2 | ecosystem: Environmental > Terrestrial > Soil > Unclassified ...
GAGCCTCCAGCTCCACTCCAGCACAGCATTTTTGGCCACACCCCGCCAGCTCAACTCAGCTCCAGCGTCAACGCAACTTAACTCCAAACCAGCGCGTCACGTCATTGCGCCAGATCAACGCAGCTCCAACTCAATCCGTCACCAGGGCGCCTCAGTGCGTCACGCTGTCGGCGCTCCTGGTGAAAATGCCTCTAGAAGTCAGCTTTTACGACTTAGTTACTAGAGATGCGTCACTTTGAAGTGCTATATCTCCTATCCCCTCCCCTGATTGACCCCTCCATCACCGCCGGTCTAGACTCGCTGCCGATGGAGACTTCCATGAAACGCGCGGGCTTGGTGTTCGCTGTAGTGTCGCTGTTTGGCGTTCTTGCGCTAGCCGATGAAGGTCATCACCATGAAGATCTGACAGCCGAGCAACTGGGGACCGTGCACTTCCCGGTTTCCAGTACGGCTTTTTCGCAGAAAGCGTTTGAGCGCGGCGTCGCGCTGCTGCATTCGTTCTGGTACGAGGAAGCGGAAAAGGAATTCGTACAGATCTCGAAAGATGATCCAGCCTGCGCCATGGCTCATTGGGGCGTCGCCATGAGTTTGTGGCATCAGCTCTGGGACAGTCCGAACGCAGCCACCATCAAGCGTGGCATGGCGGAACTGAAGAAGGCGCAATCGATGCACCCGGCGACCGATCGCGAGCGCGAATACATCTCGGCCTTGGGCGCGTTTTACCGGAAGAAAGGCGATCACGACGAACGCGCCAAAGCATACTCTCAGGCGATGGAGGGCGTCTATCGGCGTTATCCCAGCGATCGAGAGGCGGCGGCATTTTACGCGCTTTCACTGCTGGCGTCGGAACCGGACGGCGATACCACATTCGCCAACCGCAAGAAAGCGGCTGCCGTGCTGGAAATCCTTTTCAAGGAAGAACCGAACCATCCCGGCGTGGCGCACTACCTGATCCACAGTTATGACAAGCCCCAACTGGCCGCCTTGGGACTGCCCGCCGCCCGCAGCTATGCCAAGATCGCCCCCGCTGCGCCGCATGCGCTGCATATGCCGTCGCACATTTTCGCGCGGCTCGGCTTGTGGCAGGATGATATTGCTTCCAACCTGGCATCGATCGCCGCCACGCGCAAAACCGCGGCCATGCACATGGGGGGCGAAGGGCATCAGTTTCATGCCATGGATTTCCTGGTCTATGCCTACCTGCAAAGCGGTCGCGAGGCCGATGCCGAACGCGTGATCGAAGAGGTGAAGGCCCTGCCTCCCATGAAAGACATGTACGACCAAGGCTACGACCAGCACGCCTATGCGTTGTCGAAATTTCCAGCGCTCTATGCTCTCGAACTTCGCCACTGGACGGAGGCTGCTGTCCTGACTCCCGCGCCCGGCACCGATTCCGGCGACAAGGCAATCACCTACTGGGCACGGGCCATAGGAGCGGCGCGGTCGGGAAATGTCGCTGAAGCGCGGAAGGATATCGCCGAACTGGAGTCGCTTCGTCAGGAAATGCTGAAGCACAAGAAGACGTCCTGGGCCCACGTAGTGGAAGCTGCGCAAAAGGAAGCCGGAGCGTGGGTGGCGCATGCCGAGGGCAAAGACGACGAGGCGGTCAAGACGTTGCGCGCCATCGCCGAGAAAGAGGAGTCGACCGGCGACGAACCTGAGGGCATTCCAGCCCGAGAAATGTTGGCCGATCTGCTGCTTGAGACCAAGCATCCCGACCAGGCGCTGGCGGAGTATGAGACTGATTTGAAGTTCAATCCTAATCGCTTTAATGGGCTCTACGGAGCGGCCACGGCTGCTGAAATGGCAGGGAACAGCGAAAAGGCCTCGGCCTACTACGCGCAATTGGTGAAAGTGTGTGCCGGGTCGAATTCCGACCGGCCGGAACTCGGCCGGGCCAAAGCGTTGCTCGCGAAGAGCTAGTACTGCATGTCTGGGGACGGGTCTTTGACCCGTCCAGGTGGAGCGAAGCTCGGCTGGGGTTTGTGCATACAAATTCTGAGCGGCCTGATTGTTGTTACGAATCAATACATTGCAACAACTGATAAGTCTCCCATCGCAAATCTTGCCGAGCCTTGCTCGGCCGGACGGGTCAGAGACCGCCCTTATATAGGTATTGCCGATCCGCTAGTGCCAAATCAGCATCTTCGCCAGGAGAGCCGCCAGCATCCCTGCCGCGCCCAGCGTTGCGTTGTATTCGCGATGCTTCCAGTACAAGTCCCAGGAGAAGGCTCCACTATTTTTCTCAAAAGGAAGTAACCGCGGGAACAAACGGGGTACCTGGCGGGCGTAATCTTCAAACTGCGGGAAGCGCTGGCATAGAAATATTTCCTCGGCACGGATCACAGGAACATAGATCGCAAAGAAGAGAAGAACGATTCCCGCGGCAATCCACCAGCTTCGCGAGGCCACCGCGAACCCTATCGCCAGTATCAGTGAGCCGAGGTAGAGCGGGTTCCGCGTGTGGGCATACGGGCCTCCGGTGGCAAGCCGCTGGTTCTTCTGCAGCTGTCCGGAAGCTAGGGCCCGAATCAAAAGCCCGGGAATCACCAGGGCTGTGCCGATCAGAATAGATTTCACGGTGGGCTTGGCCAGCCAAAAATAGAGCAGGGTAAAAGCGAAGCCCAGCGGCACCCGGATCCGGCGCGCAATGGCAGACCAGCTAGCCATGACGCTCTCCCAGCAGTTGTCGTGCGGCGGCAACCACCTGCTCAACGCCGATCTCAAGCAAGCCGTCATCCGGCCGGGGCACATGGCTGTAGCTGGTGTTGCTTGCAGAACTGCGGAGCACGATACTTCCGCTACCGAACGGGCCGTTGCGCGCTGGATCAGTCGGCCCGAACATACCCACCACCGGCACACCCAGCGCAACTGCCAGATGCATGGGGCCGGTATCGCCGCCGATGAACACCCGAGCGCGACGAGTGAGTGCGATCAGCTGTGTAAGTGAGCCCGTAAATATTTCGGCCCGGCCGCCGCTCGCGGACTCAACCGCGCGTCCGAGGTCTTCTTCTCCGGGACCGACATTGATCAGCGATCTCAGACCGTTTTCCGCGAGCCGCGTTGCCACTTCTCCATAACGTTCGGCCGGCCATTGCTTTGCCCCCCAGCCAGCGCCCGGATTAAGCAGCGCGAAGTCTGGCGTGCCTTGCGCTTTCAGCCGGCGATCACACTCCTGTTCACTTGCGTCGTCGTGGGGAAAGTCGATCTTCGGGATTTTCAGCGTCTGCTGAGCAACGGCCTCGGAGAGAGACAAATTCTGCTCCACAACGTGTTCGCCACCAGCGATGATCTGGCGCGTGTAAAACATGCTGGCCAGATTCTCGCGAGGTTGGGCCGCGCCGTAAATGACAGACGCTCCCGACCATCGCGCCAGCAACGACGACCGCACGGCGCCCTGAAGGTCGAGGGCAATTTCGTATCGTGCTGCCCGCAAATCGCTCAAACTGGCTGCGATGCGCTCCCAGGTAGCGACGGAAAAAGGCGCGGTTCGCCACTGCCGAGTGTTCACGGTGTGGACCCGGTCTACCAGCGGACGTTGCGCCGAACGTGGGCCGGTGCGCGGTGTGGGCAGAGTACACAGCAATTCCGCCCAGCGCTCTTCGATGAGCCATCCCAAGATGGCTTCGGGAAACGCCACTCGCAGCGCTGTCACGGCGGGAAGACTATGAATGACGTCGCCCATGGCGCCCAGGCGCACGATCAGCATGCGCTTGATCTTTGATCCGACGAGTGATGATCGGGCAATCGTTGGCCCGACCATCGCTGACCCGGCCGCGTCGTTGGGAGAGGATTGGGGTGGCGATGACATGGTCACGAACGCGTCCGCCCCAGACGCGAGCGGATCATCGCGGTAGTGGAATGGGTTTTGGGATCGCCCACAATCTCCACTCGGCCGCCGCAGGCGATCACTTCGTCGCGCTCGGGAACAGTCTCGGCGGTGTAATCCGTGCCTTTCGCATGTACGTCAGGACGGATTTCACGAATGATCGCGCGCACGTCCGATTCAGAGAAAATGACTACGGCGTCTACATCGGCCAACGCAGCCAGAATTTCGGCGCGTTCATCGGCCGCGACCAGCGGACGGCCTTCGCCTTTCAGTGCGCGGACGGAAGCATCTGAGTTAACCGCCACGACCAATCTTCCGCCCAGTTGCTTGGCCGCACGCAGGTAGCGCACGTGTCCGACGTGCAGCAGATCGAAGCCGCCATTGGCCAGAGTGATGGATTCGCCGGCGCGGCGCCATTCCGCCACCTGCGTTTGCAATTCATCGCGTGTGAGGGTCTTTTTTGCGATTGCCTTGTCCCTGGGCGCCGTTCCCGCGGGGAAACCGGATTCGAACGTCTCTTTCGCCCCGATGGCTTGGTCTTTTTCGCGTTGAACCCGAGGCTTACGCCCTGGGCTCTATTCTTGCCACCGCTTCGTTGGCTTGGGCAGTTTGCCCGACTGAGATCTAGATACAGAAATCAGTGCGGCCGTGTCGCTGGCGGCACTTGATCCAGCGCGATTAATAATTCCTGCTGGGATACGGTTGCCGTGCCTCGCTTCATGACTACGATGCCACCGGCATAATTCGCCAAGTGGGCTGCGTCCTCGGCGGCGGCTCCGGCGGCCAGGGCAGCGGTGAACGTGGCAATCACCGTGTCGCCGGCGCCCGTGACATCCGCCACCTGATTGGACCCGAAAATCGGAATGTCGGCCGGCTTGTGACGCTGGGTAAACGCCACCATGCCATCGCGGCCGCGGGTGATGACCAGCGACTTCAGCTTCATCTCATCCATCACTTGCTCGGCCGCGGCGCACAGCGTGCGCCAATCGTGGCCGATCTTGACTCCGAGCGCTGCTTCGACCTCGGGCTCATTGGGCGTGGCCGCAGTCACACCGGAGAACTGGAGCATGCGGTAGCGCGAATCGAGTACCACGGGCACTCCACGCAGCCCGCCCTTGTAGCGGACCGCATTCAGGATTGCCGGAGTGGCTGCGCCGTAACCGTAGTCTGAAACAAGCAGGACGTCGGAGGCGCGAGCGTACTCCCGTGCGGCCAGGACCAGTTCGCGTTTCAAGTGACGATTAGGTTCAGCCTCGGGCTCGCGATCCACACGCACGACCTGTTGCCGCGCTGAGTGCGTCGAACCTGCCAGAATGCGGGTCTTGGTCACGGTCGTATATCTCTTGTCTTTCAAAACACCGCTCACGGCGACGTGTTTGTGGCGAAAAGCCTTGAGCAGCAGCCGGCCCGGTTCGTCGTCGCCGACCACGCCGACGGGCAGCACATTGACGCCTAAGTCCGCGAGGTTACAGACGGCGTTGGCGCCTCCTCCCGGCACCACGCTGCGCTCGCGATGTCTGAGGATCAGGACCGGAGCTTCGCGCGAGACGCGGGAAATTTCTCCGAAAATAAATTCGTCAGCTACCAGGTCGCCGAGAACCGTGACCGTGACTTTGGGAAAGTCTTCGACGATCTTCCTTAGGCGCTCGGTTTCTTTGAGATGCTTGCTCATTCGTCTGGTCAGGCCGCAGCGCCGAACGCGAGCCGTCCTCGGGACAGCCGGCGGGACGCCGGCGCTACACGACCTTTCGATTTTCTCATGGCTGGCGTCTTCTCTCCGCGATCCTGGCCAGCATGGTATCCACAGCGTTAGCTGCGTCGGCCAATTCCATTTTGACGGGGACCACGGCCAGCGGGGCCAGCGCGGACAAATATCCTCCCAGATTGACTGCGTCTTTTTCTGTAGTCACGAAACCGTCTGCCTCGCTGCGCTGACGCAGGTTCAGCAAATCACGGATGTCCTGATCGGTGTAGGCGTGGTGGTCGCGATAAACCGCTTCGGCAACCGGCTCGATGCCGGCGGTCCGCAGTTGCGCGACAAAATGCTGCGGCCGTGCGATGCCGCAGAACACGACCGGCCTGACCGGAACATTGACGGGAACAATTCCGCGACGTGCTTTCCAGACCAGTTGCTGATGCAATGGAAACCCCTCCGGGGACGCCCCGCTGGTAAGCACGGCCGCGTCGGCGCGGCGAAGTGAAGACAGCGGCTCGCGCAGTCTTCCTCCCGGAAGAAGGTGATCGCGAGCGTCTTCGGGAGTCACCAGCACGATGTCGAAATCGCGGGCGAGAGAGCGGTGCTGGAACCCGTCGTCGAGCAGATGGAACTGCGGTCCAAATTTCTGCTCGGCAAATACGCCGGCAGCGTGGCGGGACTCTCCGACAATGACTGGAACGCCCAGACGGCGGGCCATCAGCAGGGGTTCATCGCCGAAATCATGAGGAGAACCGGCGGGGTCGACCAGAGCCACGCCGCGGGTCCTGCGTCCGTAACCGCGCGATAGGATATCGAATTTCAATCCGCGCGCTTTCAGTAAGTCTCCCAAGAGCAAGACAAAGGGCGTCTTGCCCGATCCGCCGACGGAGAGATTTCCGATGCTCACCACCGGTCCGCTGAGTCTCTGGGCGCGTGCGACACCACGGTCATAGAACGCGTTGCGCGCGCGAACCCCGAGCCCGAACAGTGAGCTAAGCGGATTCATCTTTGTTCACTACCACAGGCTCTGTGGAGACGGTGCGGAGCCTGCCCGGAGCGAAGTCGAAGGGCCCCGTCCAGGCCGCGGCCAGCCGCGGCGGCTAAGTTTGGCAGTTTCGCATACATCTCTGCCATGGCTTCGCCATGGCCAGGGCGGGTCAGAGACCCGCCCCCACGCGGTCTGAGGCGGATTCCAGTAGTTTTTCTAAGGCTGCTACGGTTCTGTCCGTTGCACCCAATTGCGATCGCAGCGCTTCGGCTCCGCGGCGCCCCAGCGCGATTCGCTCTCCTTTGTTAGAAAGCAAATCGGTAAGAACCAGGGGAAACTCCGCTGGCCCCACTACCCGAACGGCATCCTGACTCTGAAACCAACTGACAATATCGCGGAAATTTTCCGTGTGGTTGCCAACCAGAATCGGTACGCCATAATGTGCCGGTTCGATGATATTGTGTCCACCGCGAGCGACAAGGCTTCCGCCCACGAAAGCTATGTCGGCCAACGCATAGAACGACGCGAGTTCGCCGATGGTGTCGACCAGAAAGGCGCCGCCTGCGATAGCGTCGCCACTCCACGAGGAACGCCGCCAAAAGCGAATGCCGAGCTGCTGCAGCAGCAGCCCAACTTCGTTGAAACGTTCGGGGCGGCGCGGCGCCAGAATCATTACTGCCCGGGGATGGCTGGCCAGCAGGCTTCCAAAGGCGCGCAACAGCAGTGCTTCTTCGCCTTCCACCGTGCTCCCGCAGACCACCACCGGCCCGGCGCCAGCTTGCTCAAAGTTCATGCGCAAGCTGGCGACAATCGGCGGAGGATCGGGCGCGCTTATATCAAATTTTAGATTGCCGCTGACCTGCACACGATCGGCGGGCGCCCCAATGTCGCGCAGACGGGAGGCGTCCTCGCTGGTTTGTGCCAGAAACAGATCAATGTTTCGGAGAACCCTCTTCAGAATGAAACGGAAGCGACGGTATCCGGGGCGCGAGCGGTCGGAGATACGGGCGTTCACCACGGCAACTCTGGCGCCACTGGCGTGCGCCAGTCGTAAGAAATTTGGCCAGAACTCAGTTTCTGCGATCAGAACCAGCCGAGGCCGCAGTACCGACAAATAAGGTTGAATGGCAAACGCGAAATCCAGGGGAAAGTAGAAAACGTTGTCCTCTCCAAAATGCTTCGTTGCCAGCCTCTGGCCAGTGGCCGTTGTAGTCGAGACCACGACTCGATATTTCGGGAAGCGCCGGCGCAACTCCCGCACCAACTCGCTGATTGCCAACACCTCGCCGACCGAAACCGCGTGCACCCAGATAGCAGGCGCGGGTTGTGCTTGCAGACGCGGCGGGACTTTGCCCAGGCGCTCGCCCAGGCCTTCGCGGTGCCTACCGTGGCGCCTCTTTCCGAAAATCCAGTAGGGCAGGCTGACCAAAAGGCCTGCCGCCAGCAGCGCGCTATAGAGCAAGTACATGAAGGAAGAGATATTCTAACCGCAAGCCGCACCGGGCTTCTTCTGCAAACTCAGGGCACCAGCACGCGGGCCGGGCGCATCCTATAATCGACCATCATGGTAAGAGGGACTTTGCGGATTTTCGTGTTTCCAGCGCTGGCGATGGCTGCCATCGCCCTGGTTCCTTTGCTGTGTCGGGCGGCAAAGGAGTTCGCCATGCCGCAAGCCCAGCCCGCCAAGACTTATCCGGCGCACGACCAGCACCCCCTGGAGGCATTCACGGTCGCGGTGGATCCTTACGATCTGGCGGAGAAGACGACTATCTTTTCCGTTCATTACAGCGAGCTGGGTTTTCTTCCAATCTTCGTGGTCGTCACCAATGACGGCAACCAGCCGGTCGAGTTGGCCGGCATGAAGGCGCAGCTGGTGACGGTGAACCGAACCAAACTTTCTCCCGCGACCCAGGAAGACATCGCCCGCCGTCTCACCCGTCCCTCGGCCAGCACCAGCCGCTATCCGATTCCGTTTCCCACCAAGAAAGTGAAGGGTGGGCTGAGCAAGCAAGCCGTTGAGGAAATACAGAATGCTCAGTTTGTCGCCAAGGCGGTTGAGCCCCATAGCTCGCAGTCCGGATTTCTGTTTTTCGATGTCTCGGGAATTTCCGTGCCTCTGGCCGGCGCGAACTTCTATCTCACGGGCGTGCGCGATTCCAAGGGAAGCGAACTGATGTATTTCGAAATCCCTCTGGAAAAGTATCTGAGCGCGACCCATTGACCGCACGGGTGTGGGGCGGACACTTTGTCCGCCGCTTTTGACATGGACCCGTTCGAAATCGCCTCGTGATCAGACTGAACCGTCAAATACAGAATCAACTTCAAAAGCGGCGGACAAGAGTGTCCGCCCCGCATGGGCCTGCATTTATAATGACGGATTATGGTAGCCACGCCTGAAGTCTCTATAACAGCGGCCTCGAAATATGAACCGGTGATCGGGCTGGAGGTACACGTCCAGCTCCTGACCGCGACCAAGATTTTCTGCTCCTGTTCTACTCATTTCGGCGATCCCCCCAACACCAACGTTTGTCCCGTGTGCCTGGGCTTGCCGGGAGCCTTGCCTGTGCTGAACCGGAAGGCAGTGGAGTTTGCGGTGCTCGCAGCCATGGCGCTGAATTGCCAGATCAACGAGACTTCGATCTTTGCTCGCAAGAATTACTTTTATCCCGATCTGCCCAAGGGCTACCAGATTTCGCAGTACGACAAGCCGCTTTCCGAGCATGGTTTCATCGATATCAAGGCCGCCAGCGGGACTAAGAAAATCGGCATCACTCGCCTGCATCTGGAAGAGGACGCAGGCAAGAGCCTGCACGAAGGCTTTGTGAATTCTTCGGAGACCACGGGTATTGATCTGAACCGCAGCGGTGTGCCGCTGATCGAAATTGTCAGCGAACCTGATATTGCTTCACCGGAAGAGGCTTACGAATACCTCACGCGCTTGAAGGAGATCATCCTGTACACCGGGGTCAGCGACTGCAACATGGAGGAGGGCTCGCTGCGCTGCGACGGCAATATCAGCGTGCGGCCGCGCGGACAGAAAAAGTTTGGTACGAAAACCGAAGTGAAGAACGTCAATTCGTTCCGCTTCATCCGCGAGGCGCTGGAGTACGAAATCGAGCGCCAGATCGGCGTGATTGAATCGGGCGGCAAGATCACGCAGGAAACTCGCCTCTACAACTCGATCGAAGGCAAGACCTACAGTATGCGGTCGAAGGAACAGGCGCACGACTACCGCTATTTCCCCGAACCCGACCTGCTTCCGCTGGTCGTAGATACGAAATGGCAGAGGGAAATCCGCGACAGGCTGCCCGAACTTCCTGAGGCCCGGCGCAAGCGCATGGTTGCGGACTACGGCATTACCGAGCAGGACGCGCAGGTGCTGACGCTCAACAAGTCCCTGGCCGACCAGTTCGAAGCGGCAGCCAAGGCGGCCAAGAGTCCGAAGCGGGTCGCCAACCTGGTACAGAGCGAGTTGATGGGACGCTTGAAAGCGAAAGGCTTGGAGATCGAGCAGTCGCCGATCTCAATGAAGGGCGTAGCCGCATCGGCGGACCTGGTGGAAAGCGGCGCCATCTCGGGCAAGATGCTCAAGGATCTATACGATCTGGCCTTCGAGCGGGAGAAAGATTTTCCCGTTGTTTATGAAGAACAGGGCAGGCCGGAACAGTCCCGCGACACATCGGCGCTGGAGAAAATGATTGACGAGATTATCGCGGCCAATCCCAAGCAGGTCGAACAGTATCGCGCGGGGAAGAAGACGGTGGTGGGCTTTTTCGTCGGCCAGGTGATGAAGGCGTCGAAGGGCCAGGCGAATCCGCAGATGGTGAATGAGTTGCTGACCAAGAAACTGGAGTAAGAGCCGCGTCTGACTGCCATTCCCACCTTCGTTGACCATGCGGTCAGTACCTTCCGTTACGTTCAGCCTTTCGGCTCTGCTTCGATAACATGTAAGCGATGACGAAATGGAAGATTGACCGCATCATCAGCGTGGCCACTTTGGTCACTTCGCTGGTTGCTCTCATCCTTGTTCTGAAGAAGCCGGCGCCGGTGGCGCAACCGCAGCCGGCTGCGACCGCCGCGGTCAATGCGGAATCTTTTCAGCAGAAGGTCCAGCAGTTGGAACAGCCCAAGGAGCCGGGACAGCCTCCGGCTGAAGTTCGCATCAATTCTGACGAAGTGGGCGCAGCCCTGGCGCAGGCGGCCGGACAGATTCCGCTGACGGCAGCCTTACCGGCGATACCTGGCGTCGGGTCGCCAGAAACTCCGCTCGCGCCCGGGCAGGCTGACGTCAAGGATTATCAGGTGAGTTTCGACGGCGATGTCGCGCATGGCCAGTTTCTTACCCAAATCGCGGGCAAGGATGTGTGGGTCACGCTCTCAGGTCATCTCGGATCCAAGGACGGCTATGCCACATTCGATCCCACAGAATTCAAAGTGGGCGATCTTAATGTGCCTGTTTCACTGGTGAACGACGCCTTGCAGAAGAAACTCAACGAACAGCGCGACCGTCTGAAATTACCGGACAACGTAGGCGGAATGAAAGTTGAGAACGGCGAACTGGTGATGACCCAGAAGTAGATTGGCCCGGCCGCATTCCTGCAACCGGGCCGTAGCTTCCCAACCTGTGCTATTTCAGGTTAACTTCCCGCAAAATCATGGTGCTGACAACTTCACGCATCTCGACTCGCTTCTCACCGAGCGTTTGAGCCGCTTGCTTGGACCCCAGAATCTTGTCTCGTATGGCTTCATTTTTTGCGGTCAAACCATCCAGAGCGCCGAAATTCTTGTACTCAACTCCGATCGCAATGTCCCAGTCCTGCGGGTCGTGTTTGGTGGTATTCAGATACACCTTGTAATCCAGGATCAGATTTTCTTTCTTCATTTCGTCATACAGCAACTTGGTGCTGGTCTGCAGGGTGGTCAGATAAGCATCCATTTTGGTTGGCACAACGCGGATGAGGGTCACCTGCCAGACCGGGCCCTCGGTGTAGTGCTCCTGAGCAAAAGCTTGCAGCGTGAAAAACAGAAATAATCCCAGGGCCGATACGGTGTATTTCTTCATGGTGAAGCTCTCCTTTGAATTGGACGATGCCGGGAGAATGATACGCCGTCGCGGTGGGGCGTCAAGTTCGGAGGAGATATGGTAGTGGCTCAGCCGGAAAACAACTCTACTGACCCGGTGTTCCCTGGAACAGCGGCCACAACCGATCACCGATCACGCGATAGAGGACAAACGCGCTGCCCGAGTCAGAAACCTGCCGGAAGAGCAGTTCGCCGCGCCCGTCGCCGTCGGCGTCCACCGCATCAATCAGTTCCAGGCGCGAGAGCACGTCGAAATGATTCGTGTCGGTCACGCTGGCGAACACCTTGTGCAGGTCGCCATACATATCGCCGCGAGCCACCTGCGTGATGATGTATTGCAGATCGGATGAAGCACCCGGACGGACCGGCAGCCGCGCTTTCGCGGTCAACACAACGATTGGCTCGTTGCTATTGGAGAGATCGAACGTGTGCAGCTGGACATCTTCGAAGCTGGGCTCGGGCGGCTTTGCCTTGCTCGCCGGCCGCGATGCTGCGCGGGCCGCGGGCTTTGATCCGGCCGACTCCGGCTGCGCGGCCCACGCCCGCACCTCGTCCGCGGCCAAGGCCAGAATTTTCTTGCGCAATTTTTGTTCTTCTTCAGGCTTGAGGCTGTAGGCATACGGGCGTGGTTCGGGGCCAGCAGCGTCTGAAATAGCAGGAATCAGCTGCACCGGTTCCGGCGCCGCAGACGGTGAGGCCGACGGCTTGTGCAAGTCTTTGGGTGTTTTCGTTGACTCCAGCGCCGTGACCGCAGCATTTCGCTTTTTCAACTCAGCCGGAGTCGGTGCCCCCCGCTTCAACACGGGACGATCCGGATCTGCGGCGGGAGCTGAAACTGGCGGCGAAGACGCGGAAGCCCCTTCCGTGGTGGCCGCGGCGGGCCGCTTCAGCACCGGACGATCCGAATCTCCGTCGGCCTCTGGAGCCGTTGTGGGCGCAGCCGTGGACGCGGCAGGAGTGCCGGCCGGCGCAGGCCGCTTCAGGACAGGACGGTCCGAATCTCCGTCGGCTTCCGGAGCGGGCGTCGGGGATGCGGCAGGAGCGGACGCGGGCGCCGGGGAAGACGCAGGGGCAGCAGGGTCCGGGGATGGAGCATCCTCCGGCGACCTGGATTTCGGGCTCGCACGTCGCAACACGGGCGGACCTTCCGGCGGCTCGGGCGCGGGCTTCGACATGACAGCCCTCTTCTTGGCCGCTGCATCTTTGGCAGCTGCAATCGCGCTCGCCGACTGCCAGGTTCCGGCTCCCCTCCAAGTATTGTTTCCTTGCAGGGCGCCCGTAACCGTAAACAGTCCCAGGGAAACGCCGGTGCGGAAGCCTTCATATATCGTGCCGCTCTCAAGTGCCATGGGCACCGGCGAGGCCTTATACGCACTGGCGTCGTAGTATTCGCCATCGTACAGGATGGTGATAGGGACCAGGCGGGCTTTGCCGCTCGCGGTCAACTCAACCAGGCCCAGGGCGCGAGGCCCCTTGATCGCCTTCTTGGTGCCGGCCGATTGGGCCGGGGCGACTGGAGCCAGCATCAAGGCCAATCCCGCCAGGATGACGGCCCGCCGTGCGGTGCGATATAACATGGTGGCACCAAGCTTTGCAGAAATAGGAGACGCTGCCATGGCTATCGATATCAATGATAAAGCTCCTGACTTTACCTTGCCCGACCAGAATGGAGAAGAAGTTTCGCTCAAGGCTTTTCGTGGAAAATACGTAGTGCTATTTTTCTATCCCCGCGCCGATACTCCGGGCTGCACCATCGAGGCCTGCGAGTTCCGAGATTCCTATAGAAAGATGCAGAATACCGGCGCCGTGCTGCTGGGTATCTCGCCGGATACGCCGAAAGCGCAAAAGAAATTCGAGGAAAAGTACAGCTTGCCTTTCACGTTGCTGGGCGATGCCGAGAAGAAAGTGTGCAACGCCTATGACGTGATCAAGGAGAAGAACATGTACGGGAAGAAAGTGATGGGAGTGGCGCGCACCACTTTCATCATCGGCCCGGATGGGAAGATCAAGCACATCTTCCACAAAGTAAAGCCCGAGGGACACTCCGACGAGGTACTGGCGTACCTGAAAGGCGTCATCAAAGGCGCCGCCTAGGTCAAAATGTGAGGGCGCGAGCGTCCCGCTCGCGCCTACATTCCTATTTGCTGACTGTCGTGAAGGTCAAAGCCGTCTCAACCGGAATTACGGCCTCTTCCTTTCCCGTTGCGACCGCCACCCCGGTTCCGGCTCCGGCACCAACGCCCGCGCCGATCGCGGCGCCTTTGCCGCCGCCCGCTAACGCGCCAATCAATGCCCCGGCCGCGGCGCCACCGCCAATTTTCGTGGCGTTGCTCTTGGTATGGCCCTTGCCCTTAGCAGAATAGGCATGGGTGGCGATGGGAACCATCCGTCCGTTGACTTGCACAGATGTCAGCCGCAACGTTAGTTCTCCCGGCGCGTGCAGGCGTCCGCTGGATTTAGCGGACGTCACCTTGCCGCGTACGGGCGCGCCCGTCCGGGCCAGGGTTTTGCCATTGACCACCAGCGGATGAGCCAGTGTAGCGTCGAATCTGTCGCCAGCTTTCGCGGTGGCGGAACTGATCTCCGATCCCACTCGAACCGTCATCCGGGTGCCCGCAGGAATGGTTTGCGCCGCTGCGGCCAGCGCCATCAACACCAGTAAAGAAACAATCTTGAGCGATCTCCCCAGCATGAATCCTCCTTCATGATTGTGACCCGAGGCACTATTATGCGGTGAGGCGATGAGGATAGCCAAGAGCAGAAATTCGTCAGCCCTGGTTCCGCTCACCAGCAAGTTCTACGCCCGCGATCCGCGCGCCGTCAGCCGCGGCTTGTTAGGCAAGGTCTTGGTACGGCGCCAGCACAGAAAGCTGCTGACCGCACGGATCGTGGAGGTGGAAGCCTATCTGGGAGTAGCCGATCCCGCCTCTCATTCCTTTTGCGGACGCACCGGCCGCAACTTCGTGCTCTTCGGCCCTCCCGGCGTTTCTTACGTGTACTTCATTTACGGCAATCACTATCTCTTCAACGTCTCCTGCCTGCCCGATGGAGAAGCCGGCGGTGTGCTGTTCCGAGCCCTCGAACCAATCTCCGGAATTGAGCAGATGGCACAGGCAAGAGACGTCTCAATGGAGGAGGACGCCGACCTGCGCATCCTGACCAGCGGGCCGGGGCGCCTCGCTGAGGCCTTCGGTATTACTCGCGAACGCGACAACGAGAAAGACCTGACCAACCCGAAGTCAGACCTCTTCATTGTGGACGATGGCTTCCGGACGGGTCGCATCGAAGTGACGCCGCGCATCGGTATCACGAAAGCCGCGGGGCGTCCCCTACGCTACATAATTGCGGGGAACAAATTCGTATCGAGAGGCTGACCACGAACCACCGAAGGGCGGGTGCCCTCACCCGCCCAGCCAGGCTTTGGCTGACGACCATGAACCAGGCGAGCTTCGTTCGCTCACCCGAACGAGGCGTCCGGGGCTACGCGTGCCTTGGCTTACGCAGGTCGCAGAACGATGTTATCGATCAGGCGCGCTTTGCCTACGAACGCTGCCACTGCCACTAGCGCCGGACGCGAAAGATCGTCAACCGGATCAAGCGTCTCTGGATCCACAATCTCGAAGTAGTCGAGCTGCACCGAAGGTTCTTGCGCGACAAGCCGGGTTCCAGCCTTGATCAGCGCGCAGACCTTGCGTTCTCCCCGATCGAATTGCTCTTGCACCGCCACGAGTGAGCGATAGATCACCCGTGCCGATTCTCGCTGCTGCGCGTCAAGATAGGCGTTGCGGGAACTCATGGCCAAGCCATTTGCTTCGCGCACGATCGGGCAAACCACAACCTGCACCGGAATATTCAGATCGCGCACCATCCGCCGAATGATCGTTGACTGGGCCGCATCTTTCTGCCCGAAGAATGCCCGGTCCGGTTCCACGATGTTGAAAAGCTTCGCGACCACCGTGGTCACGCCGCGAAAATGTCCCGGACGTGAACGGCCGCAAAGCTTGTCGCTGAAACCCTCGACGCTGACGTAAGTGACGGCGCCCGCCGGATACATCTCTTGCACGCTGGGCGCAAAAATGAAGTCCACACCTTCCTGCGTGAATAGTTCGCGATCGCGATCAAAAGTTCGCGGATACTTGGCCAGGTCCTCGGTGGGACCGAACTGAAGGGGATTCACGAAGATTGAAGCCGCGACCAGATCGCACTGCGCCTTGGCCGCACGCACCAGCGAGAGATGACCTTCGTGGAGCGCTCCCATAGTGGGCACAAGCCCGAGGCGCTTGCCGTCGCGCCGGGCCGCGCGACTGGCCGCGCGCATTTCGTCAATGCTATGGCAGATTTTCATGACTCGACGGCCAGGCCCATCTCAGGCTGACGGAACCCAATTGATGAGCACGTGCATGCTCTCCAGAGTTCCGGCGACGATGGCGCGGTTGGTGCGAATCTTGACGTCGTCGTCGGCGGAACTTTTTATGGCGTTTTCAGTCACGGCGACTACCCGCCCGTAAGGCCACGCCGACGGCGGCAGATTGCCTAGCGCCTGAGTCAATTCTCCCGGCTTGAGTATGCGCTCCAGATGATCGTCGGGATCGAGAAGCCCGACGCCGTCCGCTCGAATAATCAAATAGGGATTCCGCCAGCCCTTCATATGAATCAGACTGCGATATTTTTCCGGCGTGGGCTCGGGGATCGCAAGAATGCGCGCCGTTGCCAGCGCTGTGGGATCGGGTGCTTTCGGGGCGGCGGAGCAGGAAGCCAGGACAGCGACGGCTGCCGCAAGAAGACCGGGACGCAAATGTCTCATTCGGCCTTTTAGCGCCTCATCGCCCGCTTGCGTTCGAGAACCGTGTCCAGCGCCGCCCGCGTTTCTTTTGGCAGATGATAGGACTCTTCGTTCGAAGGATATTGTCGCGAAGCGACGTCGGCACGGAACGCCTCTACCGCGACGGTGATGGCCGCGCCCACGTTCGCGTACCGCCGTACGAACTTCGCCGGATGTCCAAAGCTTAGGTTCAGCAGGTCGTGGAAGACCAGTACCTGGCCATCGCAATCCGGTCCGGCACCGATGCCAATGGTTGGCGTCTCAACCTCGGCCGTAATCAGGGCCGCAACTTCCCGCGGGATGCCTTCGAGAACCATCAAAGCCACGCCTGCGCGATCGAGTGCAACCGCATCGCGCATGAGCTGCTCTACACCGCTGAGATTCTTGCCCTGCACCTTGTAGCCTCCCATCATGTTGACCGACTGTGGAGTGAGGCCGATGTGTCCGGCCACAGGTATTTCGGCGTCAATGATGCGGCGGATCAGGTCGGCACGCTTCTCGCCGCCTTCGATCTTCACCACTTCCGTCCCCGCTTCTTTCACAAAACGGGCGGCATTCCGCACCGCCTCAATGGGGTCAGACTGGTACGACCCGAACGGCATGTCGGCGATCAACAATGCATGCTTCACGCCGCGGTGGGCGGCGCGCGTGTGGTGCAGCATCTCGTCAATCGTGACCGAGAGCGTGTTTTCGTAACCCAGCATGGTCTGGGCCAGCGAGTCGCCGACCAGAACAATGTCGATGCCGGCCTCGTCAATCAGGCGGGCGCTTGAATAGTCGTAGGCGGTGAGACAGGTAATCGGTTCGTGGCGGAGTTTCTTGTCGCGGAGTGAAGATACGGTAATCTTGCGGCGAGGTTCGCCGACGGGAACCAGACTCACGATGTCCTCCAGTGCCCCTCCGCAACCCCGCGGATAGAGCCTGTCTACATCTTGGATACTACCGAGCTTATTGTAACCGCAAACAGCTGTCAGGTCGATAGGAGCCATCAGGGCCAGGCAGGGGCAGACATCCCCATTGCCCAGCCGGGCAAAGCTCGGCATTTCTGCGAGATAGCGTCAGCGCGAAACCATCAAGTGAGACAATATTCAGGTTGTTATTCCTAGGCGCTGGCCGCTTCCTGGCTCCCCAACGGCAAGAAATATTGCGTCCCCTTGATGGGTGCCGAAACCTTCCGCAATAACTCCTGCAAATCCTGATTGCGCTCCACGAAATCAATCTCCGAAGTATTCACGATCAACAAATCCGACGATGTGTAGTGAAAGAAAAAGTGCTCGTAAGCCTTGATCACTTCTTCCAGATAGTCTTCGTTGATTGCTTTCTCTCCCGGCGCATTCTTCTTCTTCAGGCGCTTCTTCAGCACTTCGGGGGTGGCTTGCAGGTAGATGACCAGATCGGGTGTGGGCAGTTGCTCGCGAAAATGGTTGTAGTAGCGGTTATAAATTTCCAGTTCCTGATCGCTCAGATTCAGGCAGGCGAAAACCTTGTCCTTCTCGAAAACGAAATCGGTGACCACGGTTTTCTGTGAACGCGGGCCCAGGTCGAGGGCGCGCAGCTGCTCGAAGCGGCGAATCATGAAGGCGAATTGCGTCTGGAAGCCGGCGCCGGGCTCGCCTTTGTAGAAGGCACCGAGAAACGGATTGTCCTCCGACTCCATGACCTGCTGCGCGTTGAGACGCTCGGCCAGGATGCGCGCCAGCGTGCTTTTGCCGACTCGTATGGGGCCTTCGACTGCGATATAGCGGGGCAGCTCAAAAAGATTAGCCATTGGTTAGAGAGTCGAGGAATTGAAGTTCCTTCGCAGCATATCTCGCTTGCGGCCGGGAGGCAATTGTGGAAAGAGTTAACAGGGCAAATTTCAGATTGAAGATTCAGATTGAAGATTGATGATTGCACTCCAGAGCGGATGATCTGAAAATCTGCGATTTTGAATCCGCGATGCATTTACAATCGCGATCAGCATGTACCCCTACATCGTCACCGCCGCCGTGGCCGCAGCCGCTTCTGCCGCGGGCTACCAATCCATGGCCCCGGCCGGGCAATGGTTCGGCCATACCTTCACCGGGTTGGGCCGCGGGTCGAAACAACTGGCGCTGACTTTCGATGATGGCCCCAACGATCCGCATACCCAGCGCTTGCTGGACGTGCTGGCCCGACACGAGGTTCAC
>Ga0134126_10003935_pt1 | contig 18582 bp, 14 predicted proteins | sample KB31752_FD_96881 | JGI IMG/M metagenome (GOLD analysis project Ga0134126, IMG submission 96881) | Terrestrial soil microbial communities with excess Nitrogen fertilizer from Kellogg Biological Station, Michigan, USA - KB3-175-2 | ecosystem: Environmental > Terrestrial > Soil > Unclassified ...
CGCCAAAAGTGCTGGTGAGCATCCACGCGGCTCACGGTATAAGCGCTCCGGCTGCAAGGAGACCCGTCTCCTTGAGCTTGCGCCAGAGCGAGATGGGAACCGGCGCCTGCATCCGCGCGATGGCTGAGGAGACCTCCGCTGGCGAGCGCATGCCGGCCATTACCGACACCACGGCAGGGTGACCAAGAGGGAATTGCAGTGCGGCTGCGCCGACGTCGACGCCCTCAGCCTCGCAGACGGCGTAGAGTTCGCGAGCGCGCTTCAAGTTGTCGGGATCAACCGGCCGATAGTTGTAGGTGGTGCCGGGCGACTCCGCCGAGGCCAATAGCCCGGAGTTGAAGGGCGCCCCCGCTACGATAGCGATGCCGCGATGCAGCGCGTCCGCCAGGACTTCGGCCGCAGCCTGCTGCTCAAGCAGCGTGTAGCGGCCGGCGAGGAGTATGCAGTCGAGGTCAAAGCGCGGCATGACCTCGAGACACACCGCAGGCTCATTGACGCCGAGACCGATCGCGCGGCAGGCGCCGCTTGATTTGAGGTGCGCCATCGCCGGCAGCGCCTCCTTGAGCGCCTGCTTCAGGATGGCCTCGTGCTGCTCACCGTGAGTTTCGCGCCCAATATCGTGCAGTAGGAGAATATCCACGCGGTCACGCCGCAACCGCCGCAGGCTCGACTCGAACGACTTGAGCACGCCTTCGCGAGAATAGTCGAAGACCGCGCGCCGTCCGCTCACGGCAAAGCCGTCGGGCGAGACCTCGGCGCCGTCCTGGGTCGAGACGATGAGGCGCCCCACCTTCGTTGAGATCAGGACATCATCAGCATACATCGAACTGAGGGTGCGGCCCAGGCGTATCTCACTTAGGCCGTATCCATAGTAGGGCGCCGTATCGAAATAGCGGATACCGCGCCGGAATGCTTCCGCGACGGCAGCTTCCGCTGCCTCGTCATCAACGGCCGTGTACAGATTTCCTATCCCAGCGGCGCCGAATCCAAGGATCGAAAACTTCAATGGAGTTCGCGGCGCGGAGCGCCTGCCATTCAGAGTGGGTCCAGCGAGAATATGGTCTCGTCCTGATGATGTCCAAATCATCTGTCAGTTTTATCCCATCAACAAAGCTTAGTACGCGTCAACCTGCGTAGGGCACTTTTGCACATTAGGAGCGTCAAGAAGGTTGGCGAGGTTAAACGAGGGCTTCCAAAGGATCGCCTGACCCGAAATGCCTTCTGATTCCGCGATTCTCGTGAATGAGTATCCGTCGGCAGTTTGGGCCATTGACCGAAGCAGGCATGTTCTCTACAATTTTTCTTCAATGAAATGCAATCCTACCTATGAAATAGCGCACATGCAAGATGAACAATCTACGTCTTATCCGCCCAGGCATCGCGCGCGCGGGCCGGTCTGTCTGACCGCTGATCGGCGACCAGGTGCAGCTTGAACGGGAGACTTGCGGGCAAGGTTTGCCTAATCACAGCCGCCGCGCAGGGCATCGGGCGAGCGACGGCCCGCGCTTACGCGGACGAGGGCGCTCGTGTCTTGGCTACCGATATTGATGAGGCCGCCTTGCGCCATCTCTCTCGCGAGTCGCCGGATATCGAGACCCGGGTACTGGACGCGACGAACGCTGCAGCTGTGGAAGACTTGGCACTGGACGCTCGCGGGGTGGACGTCTTGTTCAACTGTGCAGGTGTGGTAGCCGTGGGACCGCTGCTCGACTGCTCCCACGCTGATTGGCGCCGTTCCTTCACCGTGAATGTGGATTCGATGTTCTACCTCTGCCGGGCGGTGCTGCCGGGCATGCTTGATCGCGGAAGTGGATGCATCATCAACATGTCCTCAGTCGCCTCCAGCATCAAGGCCGTCCGGAACCGGTGCGCGTATAGCGCTAGCAAGGCAGCTGTGATCGGGCTGACCAAGTCGATTGCAGCCGATTACAGTTCGCGCGGCATTCGCTGCAACGCGATTTGCCCGGGCACGGTCATGACACCGTCGTTACGAGAGCGCGTCGAGGCCAGTGGCGTGGAAGAGAGTGTTGCATGGCAGGCCTTCAAGATGAGACAGCCTATCGGGCGTCTGGGGAGTCCTAGCGAGATCGCAGCCCTGGCCGTCTATTTGGCGTCTGATGAATCAGCTTTCACGACGGGAGCTGTGCATATAATCGACGGAGGGTGGACCGCATGAGACTTGCGCGTGTGGGTTTACCTGGACGAGAGCGTCCGGCCCTTGTTGATGATCAGGGCCTGCTTTACGATCTCGCCGGGGAAGTGGACGACATCGCGGGAGAGGTACTGACGACTGCCCTATTGGACAGGGTGCGAGGACTTGATCCCGCCAAATTACCAGCGATCACCGGGAAGACGAGACTCGGTCCTCCCGTAGGGAGTATCGGCAAAATCATATGCGTCGGTTTGAATTACGCGGATCACGCGGCGGAGTCTGGACTCGACATCCCGAGGAGCCCGGTTATCTTTATGAAGTCGACAACGGCGATCTGCGGGCCAAACGATGACGTGGTCATTCCTCGAGGCGGGGAGAAGACGGACTGGGAGGTCGAGCTTGGTGTCGTCATCGGTGATACCGCGCGTGACGTCCTCGAGTCCGAGGCGATGCGCCATGTAGCGGGCTATCTAGTCGTAAACGATGTTTCAGAGCGCGCGTTTCAGCTCGAGCACGGAGGGCAATGGGCAAAAGGGAAGAGTTGCGATACCTTCGCTCCCCTTGGTCCTTGGTTCGTGAGCGCCGATTCCGTTCTGGACCCTCAGAGATTGAGAATGTCGCTAAAGATCAACGGCCATCTTTACCAGGATGGTACGACGGCAAACATGATCTTCCCAGTTCGGAAGCTCGTTACTTACATCAGCCGTTACATGACGCTCCTGCCTGGAGACCTAATCAGCACAGGGACGCCTGCCGGCGTGGGCTTGGGTCAGAGGCCTCCCGTGTATCTCAGAGCCGGAGACGTGATCGAGCTGGAAATTGAAGGTCTAGGGCGCCAGAGGCAGAGCGTAGTTGCTCTCCAAGATTCCAGATGCAGAGCTGTCGATTAGCTAAGTAGCAGGCCGCTGAAAAACGGCCGTTGAGATCGGCTATTTGTGCCGATAGAGCTCGGATCAGCGGGGTAGGCCTGCGAGGCGAGGACTCTGGACAGCACGGAATGTTCTCCTATGTCAGCCTGGAAGATCGGGCGAGCCGGTTCGCCGGTTCACCCGTTGCGCGCGGTCAAGGTGCGCACCGAGGCAGCCTTTAAGGCGCTCAACCCTGTGGTTTTCGAAGATGTAGGCAGCCGGCGGCAGGCCGTCGGCACAGCCCGCACGGAGCTATACGGGTTGATCGCGATGGGCGGTTGCAACTTGGTCCGGATGAGCCGCCAGCGAACAGCCTGGGATCCTGGTCACTTACAGCCATTTTCCACCTGCCTGCTAATTCTCGATCGGGATCACCGAGATCAAAACCGAGTCGCGGCACCGCCGCGGGACAGCTACGCAAGAACTGCCCGATTGGAACGATGGTATACTGGGAGAAGCTCCACTTCGATCCCGTAGGTGCAAACTCCCGTGAAGATGTCGAACCGGTCCAGCACACAACGGGGCAAGGAGCCGGAGGGCCTCAGCGGACGAAGGCGCCTCTATTCGGCGCCGGCCCTTGAAAAAGGGCTCGACATTCTGGAGCTGCTGGCTGGCGTGGATAGCTCTCTCTCGCTGCGAGAAATGGCTGCTAGACTGAATCGCTCCACAGGCGAGATATTCCGGATGCTCGCAGTTCTCGAGCAACGGGGGTATATAGCGCCGTCTCCGAGCGATCAAGATAGCTACAGTCTCACCCTGCAAATGTTCGAGCTTGCGCGGCGACATCTGCCTCTCAAGCGGCTTAGTGTGGCAGCGACTAGCGAAATGCAGCGACTTACCTCGGCCGTCGAGCAATCTTGCCACATCGCAGTTTATCACCGTGGGCGGGCACTCATCGTTCTACAGCAGGACAGCCCATCTGACCGGGTGTTCAGCGTCAGATTAGGTGCCGAAGCGCCGCTCCTCACGACCTGTTCCGGACGAATTTTGCTCGGCTTTTCCGATCCGATACTGCGAGAAAAGATGCTGCGCGACCAGCCGCTGCACATGCGGGCGGAAATGTCCGAGAAGAGCCTCGAGCGAATGGTGGCACGCATTCGCAACCAGGGATATGAGCGGGTAATGAGCACCCTCATGCAAGGCGTGCAGGACATTGGGTTTCCCATCTTTGACCATTTGGGACGAGTCCAAGCAGCGCTCGTAGTCCCGTATTTGGCTCATCTGGACGGCGCGCGGCAGCTCAGTCCGGACCAGGTCCAACAGAGCTTGGAACAGACAGCTCGAAACATCTCCGAGTCCCTCGGGTATCGGCGCCAGCCAAAAATAAGCGCATAACTTCGGGGCAGGCAACGCTGCAGATGCCCGTTCGCGAGTCGCCGCTACTCCGGCTGTCCCCTTCGTAATTGGAGCGGCATCCGGATCAGGACTCCAGCTTTCCTCTGCTCGCACGACGCACATGGGTCCAGCGGGAGACCAGGGGACCGCTCATTCAATTGTCCATCGCCGCTGCCTTTGCCGCCCAGCCCGTTCGCTCCTTGCATATTGCATACATGCAATGCTATTATGCTAATGAAATAACCGAGAGGTATGCATATGAGGCTGCGACTGACGGCTCGCTCCATCCAGCATTACAATGACCCACCGGTTCGTAGGAGGCGCAGCAACGCCCTAGCCGCAAGCCTCCTCTCCCTACGGGAGTGCGGCGCGCTCGTCATGTGCGCCTTCCTCATCTACGCGCAGCCCTCTCTGGCCGCGCAGCTTCCGTACAGCGTCGACAAGATCCGGCAAGCAGCGCAGCACATGCCGCAGCACTTCGTGATGCTCAGTGCTCACCGGGGATATTGGCGAAACGCTCCGGAGAACTCCGCCGAGGCGATCGACGCTGCCATTGCGCAAAATTATGAGTCGATCGAGGTCGACGTCAGGCTCTCATGGGACCGCACCCCCTGGCTCTTCCACGACGCAACATTGGAGCACGTGACCGACGGCACCGGCTATATTTCTGATGCCACGGACGCTTACCTGGGCGGACTGCTACTGAAGGATCGCCAGGGACAGAAGACAAACGATCATCCCCTGTCGGTTCGCGACGCGCTAAACATCCTCGCGGATAACCAATGGACCGACTCGAACGGGGTCCTCCGAGGCTTTGTGTTGGTCCTCGACTGCAAAGCGGGTGTTTCCTCTGACCCAGGCGGACCATCAGTGTCCGGCTACGAGGCCTTGAAGGCTTCGTGGAGAATCCTCAACGAGGTAGCTCGCGCTCGCAACAGGGCTGACTTGAGCCGCGCTGTTATTTTCAAGATGAAGGCAAAGGAATTTCCGGCACCGAGTCAACTTGAATCGGACTTGGGTATAGACGCTAAGAATAGCCAGCACTTCTACCTGGAGGCTGTGCTGCAACCGGACGACTCTAGGGCGGCAGAAGTCTTTACAACCTATAATACGGAGTACTATCTGTCCCGCTATATGGTCGGTTTCGAGCCGAATCCCGCTTATGTAGACCAACCGGTCAGCATGGCCTGGCTCAAAGCGCTCAAGCAGGCGGGACAAACTGTGCCGGGATTCCCCTCCTGGAACGAATTTCCCGAAGGAGTCGTTTACTCGAGCGGTATCTGCTGTCTTGAGCGAAACACCGATCCGTCAAAGCCGAACCTGGATTACAACGGAAGCGCCGAGTATTGGCTCCAAATCGGCGCCAACTGGCTCACGACAGACAACCCTGATTTTCTGAATACTTATCTGCGCAACATCGGCATGAGAGACACACATGTACTCGAATAATGCGCCCGATCGAAGGGGCAGCGGGACACTCCTTCGTTCCTTCGCCTTTGTCGCGATGGTGAGCCTGATGGGAATAGTCCGCGCCCAGATCGCAACACCAGCACTGTTCCTTACCAACGCACTCTCAAAATATTGCCCAAACCCTTCCAGCGGCTGTTTCTACGATTCGGTGACCGGGCAACACCTCTCTTGGCCGAAGGGAGCAGTGGCCTCAATGATCGACGGCAGCCTGTCGATCAATCTCGGGGAGACGGCTGCCATCTTTCCCTGGCCGAAGGCTCTCGACCCCAGCAATGGCTTCACGATTGCCGCACGCATCCGTTGGACATCACCGCCGGTTGGTCACACTGCGATTTGGTCGATCGGGACTCGGTCTTTCGGCGAAGCATACGGTACTCTCAATTCCCTTGGTGCCGTCGGCGGCACAGATAATGATACGAGTTGGACATTCGGAAAGCATCGTTGGGATGGTCAGGCTGACGATCCCACCGGCGCCAACACCAGCTACTGGGTGCCACTTTGGGAGCCAGCAACGCCAAGTGGGCCAACGTGGGTAACTCTGTTTGTCCGATTTTACCCGAATAGCAAGGCGACGATTGACGCGTTTTTTACCGCGGATGGACGGAGCGTTCGCTGGGAGGAATCGCTGCTTGATTTTGGGTTTCCCATCAAGGGTTATCCGTCCGGCTCTAGCTCGCCGAACGTGTTTATGACGCCATCCGTGCTTATGCTCGGTGTTCCGCCGGAAACCTACCCGCAGCACGTATTTGCACAGCCAGCGGTAAGCGCGATCGCGGCGTATTCCCATGCTCTATCTGATGATGAGATGGTGGGTATAGTAAATTCCGCGCTTCCTGTGCTACCCGATTTCCAGCTTGAACCCGGACTCCAGCCTTGCAACACGGGCAAATATCTGGCGCAGGGATGGGACTCCGTTAAAACGGCGTGCGGGGTAGTTCAAGGAGCTCTGAAAGTACCCCCGGATAATGCATGGAGTTCCTACCGGCGGAGCTGCAGCGAGCTCTCCGTGAATCTGGTGAGCGAGAGCCTGCCAGTCACAGCGACGCTTAACGCCGTATGTTCCGATGGCACAACGCGAAAAACGTCGCACTTGTGGGACTTTCGGCGCTGCGCAGGCGCCGGGGACATCTGGCAGTTTCACGGTAATCTGACCTGTGTGCTCCCTCCCGGGAGCTACCGAGATTCCTGCGATCCCACTACATTGCAGGCGGACGGGCAGACGTTGGCCGCGAAGTGCAGTGCGCGAGACGGCTCCTGGTTCCAAACGGAATTGCCGGGATACCGAAAATGCAGACTCGCAATCTACAACTTTGATGGGGGATTGACCTGCGGAGAGCCTCCGGGTGGAAGCTACCAAAAGACATGCCACGCAATCACTGCAACTCCAGCTGGAGACCTGGCGGCATACTGCGAACAACGTAACAAAACTCTAAAGCGTACGACCCTTGCGAGCTACCGTGGATGCAAAGGTGACATCAGGAACGTCGACGGCAATCTCCAGTGCGACCGCTGAAGTTCTTTGGGCATAGGCCTTTCGCGAAGTGTCGCGGCGGCGTTGGCTCCATTGCTCCTTTGAGCGCGTGCACCGTGTGGGCAGTTGCACCGGCGGGTTCACCACTGGTGAGGAGCAGCGCGATCGGGGCAGCCGGACAGCATACACCGTGCACAATGCCGTTGGCGACGCCCGGGTCTGGTTGGGGGCCTGGCGGGGGTGCGTCGGCGCGGCCCTGCCATCATCCTTCATTTGAAGGGGCATGACATCCAATCGTCCCTACAATCATTACTCGCTGCTACGCACGCTGGAGATCTTTGGTCTCACGCCGCTCGGATATGCAGCAGTACTGCGCGGACCGCCCGAAGCAAACCATAGCTGAGCACGATCCCGCGCTCGCAAACGTTACGCTCAGCGGCGACGGTCCGCGTTGACGCGCGACGGCCTTTACAGCAATCCAGCGCCCCTATCAATTCTCGCGCCGGTTGTTTCGAGCCGAAGCCGGTCCGGCTGTGGTAATCGTGCGCCGGAAGATCGGATGATCTCTGCTTAGAAGCCTGCTGGGTACGAAAATAGCGGTTGACATTCTTTCGAGGCTGTCATTTCATATATCACACGCTGTCTCATACGTAAATTCGGACTAGGCGGATCACATGAGGACTGGCAGCGCGAACGCCTATTCCAAGAGGGGGCTCCGCAATGCTCAGAACACCTGCTACGCACAGGGCTGCACTTTCATCTGCTCTCGTGGTCCTCACGACGATTGCACCCGCCACTGTCGTTGCTCAGCAGACAAGCACGAGCCAGTCGGCCACTGCGGGCGTACTTCAGCCGGCCGGCTCCTCGAATTCGGATGTCGGTACTAGCGAAGTAAAGCTCGAGACTGTCGTCGTGACCGGATCGCGCAACGTCATCACTCCGCCGCGGGAGATTAAGCTCAAAAGTAAAGCAATCGTCGATTCCATTACTGCAGGCCAACTCGCCGGGCTTCCCGACATGACATTGGCTCAGGCCCTCGATCGGGTTGTCGGCGTGAGCTCCGATCTTGGCTACAACAGTAGCCAGCCTCGTACCGTGACGATCCGTGGGTTCGACGCTCGATACAACAGTATGGATGTCGATGGGAACCCAATATGGAACGCGAGCCGGAACAACCGGGGCACACAGCTCGACGTGTTTCCGGCTTCCGTGGTGAGCCAAATCGATGTCTATAAGACGATATTGCCTGATCAGGATGCCAATTCAATCGGCGGTCACATTACCCTCCGCACTCTCAGGGCGTTTGATGGAGGCTCGCAGCCATATTTATATGTCCGCAGCGAGCTCGGCCACTATGAACAGGGCGAAGTGGGGCAGAAGAGTACGGGTCCATCGTTTCACTTCGCCGGTGTCGGTAAGAACACCTTCGGACCAGGAGATCGGTACGGATATGTGGTCGGGTTAGACGCGGAACGAGACAAGTGGGACGACATTTATAACCAGGTCACTGGATATAGTCAGCTCAACGGGGTGGACGTCGTAAACGGTAGTCTTCTGCGTGGCAATTTCGATCACGACGTCAAGAGGGTTGCGTTCTACGGAAAGCTCGAAGCCCACGCAACGAATCAGCTGTATGCCTTTTTGGACGCAGACTACTTCGATGAGAAGAATGACGAACATGACCACCAAGCTGGCCCTTTCGTGACGGCCAGTACGGTCCAGAACGCCTCGCCAGATCACGGCCAATTTCCCGCGACCACCTCAGAGACCTTTCCGCAGGATTATTATCTCGGCCGCGCCACCGTCATTATCGGCTCCGGCCTGGACTACAAAGTGGGCTCATTGGCCGCAGTCACATTCCGGGCCGGATATACCAACTACGAGCACAAGGAGAATCTTTCGGTTGGCGAACGCTTCGAATCGCCGTTCATCATGGGCAGCTACAGCCTGAGCGGCACCGACCCAGGAGTAATTCTCAATTCCATTCCTGGTCTGGATGACCCAACGGATTGGATATATCGCAACAAAAAGGTGTCCTACATAGTGGCGTTTCCGGACATCGACAATGTCTATAGCCTTAGGACCGACTACAACTACAACACGTTCAGCGGCGCAGAGGGATTCGGCTTTTCGGCGGGACTGAATTGGCGTGAGTTGGACAGGAACTTCAACGAGACTCAGTGGTACTACACTTTGCCAAAGGGAACACTGCTTGACCTTGCGCAGGTCATAGGTGCGGATACCCAAGTGAATGGTGTGGTGCCGACCATTTTTAATTCTGAAGCTTTCTGGAATGATCTCGAGGCGAACGGACAGGTGGCCGTAAATGACGAACCTACTGCGGATTACCACCTGATCGAGCAAGTGTATGCGGCATATGCGGATATGACCTACGCAAAAGGCGGCCTACACGTGCTGGCAGGCGCGCGTGTGGAGCACACTCATTGGTCGGATGTGACGGGCGAAACACAAGCTAGCGGCATGACATCGCCTGAGAAGTATTACTTCGATTACACCAATCCGCTTCCAAATGTCCAGGCATACTATGATTTTGACAATGGAGTGCGCATTCGCGCCGCGTACACTCAGGCCCTTGCTCGGCCGGATTTTTCAGACTTTGCTATGGGTCAAACGGTCAGTCTGGACAGCAACGGATACCCAGTGATTTCAGGTACGAATCACTACCTTAAGCCGCGAGAGTCCTCGAATTATGACGTGAGCATCGAGTACTATTACACGGATGGCTTTGGCTCGTTGGGCGCGTTTTACAAGGATATGCGGAACGAGGAATTCTCGGAAGTAACGCAAACCACGAATCCAGCGGGGAACGTGATCTTGACCGAAAGCATTCCGCTGAACAGCGGCCACGCCACAGATGAGGGCGTGGAGGCGAACCTGGTCGTAAATAGGTTTAGATTTCTGCCGGCGCCGCTAGATGGGTTTGGATTGTCGGCGAACTATACATGGATACAAGGCAAGTGGAATGTTGTCTTGAGCAACGGTTCAGAACGCACCATCAGCGCATTGCGGAATCAACCACACTGGCTCGCAAATGCAGATCTCAATTACAAGCTCGGCCCGGCGCGCATCGATGTTGACTGGCGCTTCAGGGGGCGTGCCTTCACCGGAACGTTTGGGGCGACCCCCGCGCAGGACATTTGGATCGCGGACTACAAGCGATTGGACGCGCAATTCAGTTGGCATATCGCTGACGGCTTTGATGGCTACCTCAGCGGGGTAAACCTGAACAACGCCTACTGGGTCCAGCAGGAAGGGGTAGATAATTCTTTGCAGAGTGCGATCTCGCCGGGGCGCAGCTACTGGATTGGCTTTAAGCTCAAGCAGTAGGCGAGCCATGGCACGTCTCGATCGTCGAAGGTTCATGACAAGCGCCACTCAAGCGGCGCTCGCGCAATCTCTGTTCGCAGGGGCGATAGAGAGGGCGCTCGCTATTCCTGCCGCTAGGCGCAGCGGTGCTCTGGAAGACGTCGAACATATCGTAATCCTGATGCAGGAGAACCGATCTTTCGATCATTACTTTGGTACCCTCGCTGGTGTTAGAGGATTTTCGGATCCACGGGCGATTTCGCTCCCGGGGGGTACAGAGGTCTGGAGGCAGCAGGGCTCCGGGGGCAGGGTGGTGGCTCCGTTTCACTTCGATGTCGCCCATACGAGTTTTCCGATGATGGGGAGCCTCGATCATACCTGGGAGAGCGGCCACGCGGCGTGGAACAAGGGTCTGTACGACGGATGGATCGACGCCAAGTCCGGTCTCACGATGGGCTATCTTGCGCGAAGCGATATGCCATATCACTTCGCTCTGGCCGACGCGTTCACGGTCTGCGATTCGTACTTTTCCTCGGTGCTCGGGCCTACGTGCCCCAACCGCCTCTACCTCTTTACGGGAAGCGCAGATCCGGCCGGAAAGGCTGGAGGCCCCGTCACAGCGTGCACGGACATCACGCAAGTTGCAGGCGGGAAGGTGTTCGGACGCGAATGGAGAACTTATCCGGAACGGCTGCAATCGGCAGGCGTATCCTGGCAGGTTTATCGCCAAGGCGCCGATCCGGCCAGTGATGACGATAGTGACGGAGGGATGAATAGCCTGCTGTCATTCGAACAATTTCGCAACGCGTCGCCCGGAGACCCGCTGTATGAACGCGGGGTGCGTCCTCGACGCCTTTCAGATCTCAAGAAGGACGTGGTGTCTGGTCGATTGGCCCAAGTCTCGTGGATAGTGCCGCCGCGCCTCTTTTGCGAGCATCCGAAGTGGCCACCCGCTTACGGCGTCGAGTATATTGCGCGCATCCTCGACGCGCTCACTGCCAATCCGGATATCTGGAGCAGAACGGTGTTTCTGCTAATGTACGACGAGAATGACGGTTTCTTCGATCATGTCGTACCTCCTGTTCCGCCGCTATCTCCGAACGAAGGGGTAAGCACGGTTTCGGTGGAGGGTGAGATGTGCAGCCATGACCGGCGGCCCTTTGGCCTAGGCGCGCGCGTTCCCATGATCGCTATCTCGCCCTGGAGTCGCGGCGGGTGGGTCTGCTCTCAGGTATTCGATCATACTTCTGTGATTCGCTTCATCGAAACCCGCTTCGGAGTGCGCGAAGACAACATCAGCCCTTGGCGTCGCGCCATATGCGGCAATCTCATCAGTGCATTCGATTTCGATACCCCCAATGAGCGCCTTCCGAAGCGACTTGAATTGATTGATGCCGCGAGGCAATTGCCCGACGAGGCCTCGTTCGATGCTTACAGCGCATCGCTATCAGGAGAGCCGAAGCCCACGGTTCCGTCGTCATTCCTCGCGCCAGCAGTCGAAGCTGGTTCGCGAAAGGCACGGCCGGTGGCCTACGACTTCCTGGTGCGAGAGCGGCTGCAGGTTGGGCGGATCGAACTCGAAGTCCATAGCCGAGGCGAGGCTGGGGCGGCGTTTTACGTTTATGACCTGAAAAGGTCCTCGGCCGCGCCCAAGCGCTATACCGTGCACGGCGGCGCATCGGTACGTGATAGCTGGTCACTAGCCCACGGCGAAGCTTATGCGCTGCGGCTGCTCGGCCCGAACGGCCTTGTGCATGAGCTCAAGGGGACCACAGATTCGCCCAGGCTTGAAATCTCGGTATCGCCGGAACTTCCGGCAGGAGTTCTGGGTGTGGTAATCGCAAATAGCGATTGGGTCGATCGCAACGTCACGGTCTGGGATGCTTATGCCGCGCGGCATTCCCATTTCATAATAGCGGCGGGTCACAACCTCAGGCTGTCTGTTTCCCCGGCTTCCTCCGGCCACTGGTATGACCTCACGTTTTCGTGCGGTGCATACGTCAGGCGCGTTTGTGGCCATCTGGAGACTGGGGAGGCATCCCGGAGCGATCCTCTGATGGCCGCACACGCATAATGCGGAGGTTCGAGAATGACCAAGGCGACCGAGACTTATGGACAGGCACGAATCAGATCGCAGCTTCAGAGGGGCGGCGACAGACTCCAGGACTCTCGCTAGACCGCTCCGGGAGATCGGTAGTATGAATGGAACGGACAGCGTTGCGACCGCTCGTAACATACCTTACGCCTCGGTAGCGCGAAACGCCGTGCTGCCGATCGTTCTCGTGTTCAGCCTCTTTTTCCTGTGGGGTGTGGCGAACAACCTCAACGATATCCTCATACGGCAGTTCAAGAAGGCATTCGAGCTGACGGACTTCGAGTCCGGCCTGGTTCAATCGGCATTCTATCTCGGCTATTTCCTATTCGCAGTTCCAGCGGCCCTATTCATGCGCCGCTACGGGTATAAGGCAGGTATCGTTCTCGGGCTTGCGCTCTACGGCGTCGGCGCGCTTCTCTTTTACCCGGCGGCGGTCGTGCGCACCTATGGATTGTTTCTCGTAGCGCTCTTCGTGATCGCGAGCGGCCTGTCGTTTCTCGAAACCTCCGCCAACCCTTTCGTGACGGTCCTCGGGCCTGCCGAAGGAGCGGAGCGCCGACTCAACTTCGCCCAGGCCTTCAATCCGCTAGGGTCGATCACGGGTGTCGTCATCGGTCGGTTCTTCATTTTTTCGGGAGCCGAATACACAAGCGCGCAGATGCTCGCGCTGCCTCCTCAGGCGCGTGCCGCGTACTACGCCTCGCAGTCTTCCGCTGTCGAAATCCCGTACGTGGCAATAGGTACGGTAGTGGTGGTGCTCGCTCTGGTCATTCTGGCGACGCGATTCCCGGCTGCACACGGATCGGACAGCCCGCGGGCGAGGGAGGAAGCGAGATGGCGGCAGCTCCGCGGAGAGCGGGGGCTGCTTCTTGCCGTCGCGGCGCAGTTCTTTTACGTGGGCGCGCAGGTCGGTATTTGGAGCTATCTCATCCGTTATGCGGAGGGAACGATTCCTGGCACGACCGACAGGAGTGCGGCGAACTATCTGATCGTGTCACTGGTGCTCTTTATGCTCGGGCGGTTCGCCGGCACAGCTCTAATGCGGATCGCAGCACCGGCGGTGCTGCTCGCTGTCTTTGCCGCGGTGAACATGGCGCTCACGGTTCTCGCCATTGCAGCCCCCGGCCGGGTAGGGCTCGATGCGCTGATCGGCATCAGCTTTTTCATGTCAATCATGTTCCCGACTATTTTCGCACTAGGGGTACGTGGGCTCGGCGAGGTGCGCAAGCTCGCCTCGTCTGCCCTGGTGATGGCAATTATCGGCGGCGCACTACTGACCCCTGCGATGGGCGCGATTTCCGGCTGGGCCGGCATAAACTGGTCGATGACAGTGCCACTCTTGTGCTTTTTCGTCGTGCTCGGCTTTGCCCTCTTCGCCTCCCGGCAGTTCTCGCACGACTCATGAGGGCATAGCGGCCGATTGTCGCGCTTGGCCCAATTACCTGGCCTGCCGCATTTTGCAATTGGAAACGCGGCTTGTGCGCAGTGGCTGGACGAGCGAGTCGCTGGTTGCTCCACTCTCCGCATTTGGTCCAACTTTTATGGCGGTAGTTACATGTATCGAAGATTTGCGCCAGCTCGCTAAGAAGCGCATTCCACGAGTGTTCTACGACTACGTGGATTCCGGATCGTGGACGGAGGCGACGTACCGCTCGAATGAAGCTGATTTCGGCGCTGTCAAGCTACGCCAACGCGTGGCTGTAGATGTTTCTACACGATCTCAGAAGACACTGATGTTGGGTCAACAGGTCGCAATGCCCGTGGCACTCGCGCCGGCTGGATTCACGGGGATGATGCGCGCCGATGGTGAGATACTCGCCGCTCAAGCGGCTGCTGAATTTGGCATTCCGTTCACGCTTTCAACCATGAGCATCTGCTCCATCGAGGACGTCGCGGCGCACAGCCCGACACCATTCTGGTTCCAGCTCTATGTGATGCGCGACAGGGAGCTCATCCTTCGGCTGATCGAGCGCGCGAAGGCGGCGCGTTGCTCAGCGCTTGTTCTCACTTTGGATCTGCAGACGCTCGGCCAGCGGCACAAAGATTTGAAGAATGGACTATCGGCACCACCCAGACTAACGTTAGCCAATTTGTTGAACATGGCGGCCAAGCCACGCTGGGCACTCGGCATGCTTGGGACGCGTAGGCGGAATTTCGGCAATATCGTAGGCCACGCCGAGGGGATCGTGGACATGGGATCACTGTCGGCGTGGACACAGCAGCAATTCGATCCCTCGCTCAACTGGACGGATGTGGAGTGGGTCAGGCGTTGCTGGGGTGGAAAGCTGATACTGAAGGGAATCATGGATGCCGAGGACGCCATCCAATCGGTGGCCTGCGGGGCGGATGCGATTGTGGTATCCAACCACGGAGGGCGGCAACTTGATGGAGCGTCAAGTTCCATCTCCATGTTGCCTCGGATAGTCCGAGCGGTCGGGCCGCAGACTGAGGTCTGGGTGGACGGAGGGATCCGAAGTGGGCAGGACGTATTCAAGGCACTAGCGTTGGGCGCGAAAGGGACTCTAATCGGAAGGGCGTTCCTGTACGGCTTGGGTGCAGCGGGCAGGGCAGGCGTGATCCAGTGTCTCAAGCTCATTCGCAACGAACTCGACATCACAATGGCGATGTGCGGCAAGAGGAATATCCGCGAGATCGATCGTAGCGCGCTCGTTTGAAGTAGATTCCGCTCCAGACCGGGAGGAAGTCACCGGATCAGGGCCCTTTTGGCCTTACCGCATCGGCTGTCAACACGTAAGCTTCCCCGCCTCGGACCGTGCGCACGCAGATTAAGCCACCCTGCATATTACATAATATACATTATGCGTAGGATGTAGGATACCTGCGCGGGGTTTCTGGACCCCGAAAAAGTTGAGCCCGCGAGCGTTGACGCGCTCCGGGCTCGTGTCCGACTTGCTACTTGGTGGGCGGAAAGCCGGCGTGCTGATCATAGCACCGTCGCGTTCGCCACGTCCTGTGGTGGACCATGCCTTCTATTGAGGTCTCTTGCTCCCTGGGTGGCCCGGTCGCGTGCCGAGCGGAGCGAGGCACGCCTGGGCTTGTCGATACAGCTACAAGTCACGTACAGCGCTTCGAGATTCGTGGGTCGGATGTGCGATCGATCCTTCGTGGGCTCTCGCACCAGCGGCGTCTGACCCGGATGCGTCGGACCGTGTTGCGCTTCGTGGATGTGGCTCGGGACGGCCTGTCTGTTCCCGGGCGCTTGCCGCCGGAGCTCGTTATGGTGACGTTGACTTACGCCGATGCCGGGGCATGGGAGCCTCGGCACATCTCCGGCTTTGTCCAGCGGGTTTCGGAGTGGTTTGAGCGTCGGGGGCACTCGTATGCGTACGCCTGGACGCTCGAAATGCAGCGTCGTGGCGCCCCGCACTATCACGTCTTGTTTTGGATGCCTCGGGGCGTTCGGCTCCCAAAGCCCGACGTCTGCGGGCCGCGGCAGCGCACTCCGTTGTGGGGGTTCGGGATGACGCGTATCGAGCGTGCGCACAGCCCCGGGTACATCGTCAAGTACACCAGCAAGGGGGACGATGCAGCCTTCCCGTTTCGTGCTCGTCTTTTTGGTGTTGGGGCGTCGGTTCGTGGCTGGCGGCGTGTGGCGCGTTGGACCGCGCTTCCTCGGTGGCTTCGCGAGTTGTCGTGCGAGGGGGATATTCTCTCGCGCGTTGTTGGTGTTGGTTGGGTAAATCGCAATACGGGAGAGGTTTATGGCTCGCAATGGCGGTTCGGGTTCCATCGCGATGAAGTCGGGTGGGTCGTCTGGTTTGAGCGCATTTCACCTTTCGATGGCGCGCAACTTGGTTCGGAGTCTGGCGGGTCGTGTGGTGGGTCCGCACTCGGCGTGGCGAGGTCTCGCGGCGTGGTCGGTTGATACCGCGTCGGAGCCCGAGCTGTTTGATTCGCTTCAGCCGATCCGGTTGGAGGATGATCCGCTCTTCCAGTACCGGGACGGTACGTGGGGTGTTTGCGGTCGTGTTGGTGGTCGCTTAGTGTCGATGACGCTCGTCGAGTTCTGTCGGTCATTTTGCGCGTGCGGGTGAGTTGTGTCGCGTGGGCCGTGGCGTCGTGGCCGGTTGAGTCCCGAGGAGCGTGCGGCGCGTCGGCGTGAGACGATGCGGCGGAATTATGAGCTTCATAAGGCTGAGCGCGCGGAGTATCGGGCCGGGAGGCGTGCTGAGATTCTCGAGCGTCAGCGGCGGTGGCGTGAGGCTCGTAGGCGTCGTGGTGCCGTGTTCGGCCCCTTGGTCGCGCCGGTTCGCTTGTCCCGGTGGGCTGGGCGGCTTCGTTGGGATGGGCTGAAGGGTCCGTTGCGTGCGGAGCTTGTGCGTGAGGCACGTGCCGATCATTTGGCTTGGCTGGAGGAAGTTGATGCTGAGGGGTCTTTGTGGTAGCGTCACGCGTACTAACCAGATTCCTCGGGCGGTTTCAGATAGAGGCGCGGCTGAGTCCGCGTGGGCACGCACTGTCAAGAGCCGGGGTCGCTCTCTCGTGAGTTGACCCGTGCGTCGCGCCGTCAAATCGTCTGTTCCTTGGACCCGCCCGGCTCAGCGGCATCCTCGCCCGCCAGAGAAGTCCCGCCGCTCGCGCCCTACCCCGTCGATGTTCTTGGGTGTCAGGCTTGAGGATATCGTGCGGTGGGCCGGGGTTTCCCCTTCTCATGCGCGGTTGGTCAAGACGGGGATTCGGAAGCCGTCTCTTCAGGTGCAGCGGCTGGTTACCCTGCATGACGGGGGCCAGGTGCTCCGGGGCCGGTGGGAGGGCTGGCGTTGTCGGGGGGATAAGCTCGTCAGTCCTGAGGGGGTTCAGTTCGACGCGAGCGCGTTGGAGCATCATCGGCTGGTTCTGCAGTTCGCACGCGAGCTGGCGGCCCAGTCGGGCGGCGGGGCGTATGAGCGGTTTTGGGAGCTGCTCGCGTGAGCGTTTTGCACAGGGCTATTTCGGCGTGCGGGTTGCGGGCAGCCAGCCCGCAGCGAAGGCAGGGACGCCTGGAAACCTCGGGGATGGACCCGGCCGCAGGCCCCCTCGCTAAACCTCTTCTCGCGGATCTGGGGCGCGTGCCTTGCTATACATTATGCGAAGTACGAGTATGGTGAGCTCGGGTAATTCGCAGAAGATCACCATTCGTCCATATGCCGTAACAGACGCCTCTGGGCTGACCAGCCTCTTCCGGTCTTCGGTGCGCGAAACCGCATCGCACGATTACACAGCCTCGCAGCTTTCGGGCATGGGCTCCGGATGTCATCGAGGAGAGCAATTCGGGCAAAGATGCGAGTCGAAGTGGCCCCCGTCCAATGATGAGGCTTAGGCCGCGCCGGTGTCGAGGAGCTGCTCATCCCGATAAGTGACCGTCAACTCGGAAGGAAGCAAGACCTGGCAGCCAACTCCACATCGAGGTCCCGCGAGACGTGCTCACCGGTATACAGCGCCACGAGACGGATTCGCGGCCATCGGGAGGTCGCCGGCACTCTTCCGGGGCAAATGCCCTCCCCGCACCCGCCATACCTGCTCCTACGACGGCGAAGCAAGTCGGCAGTGCCCCCCCCTCTCAGAACCAGTTATAGCTCACATGCAGCCCGACCACCCGCGGCTGGTTGGTCGTCTGGCGGGTGTCGTAATTTCCGGTGTTGACCAGGATGATCGCGTCGGTGTTCCAGAGATTGCTGACGTAGCCTTCGATGGTCCAGGCGCCGCCCGCGCCGCTCACGCCGAGGCGCACGTCCGAGATGTTGTATTCAGGCTCGATGACGCGCGCCGAGCCCGCGCGGCTGCCGAGCGTGGGATTCGCCAGGGCGCGCAGATCGCTCCAGCG
>Ga0134126_10003936_pt1 | contig 18581 bp, 20 predicted proteins | sample KB31752_FD_96881 | JGI IMG/M metagenome (GOLD analysis project Ga0134126, IMG submission 96881) | Terrestrial soil microbial communities with excess Nitrogen fertilizer from Kellogg Biological Station, Michigan, USA - KB3-175-2 | ecosystem: Environmental > Terrestrial > Soil > Unclassified ...
GAGTCGCATGTGACTTACGCCCTTCACATCTTGGCGCACGTCCTCCCGCTGAAAAGTCGCACCCCTTGGGCTGAATACGAATTCCTGCACCAACAGTGCGCGAAAGCTGAGCCCACCATCGCATGACACTTCGAGGCGGACCTCCTGTGTGCGCTCGAAATGACGTTCCTCAGCTTCGAAGATCAGGCGTGAAATGTTTTGTGGCCGATCGAACTCGATCAACAGTGTCTCCGTGGCATTCTCACGCGCGCTCTCCCAGTGCGTTCCCCCGGTCCCATTCCGCCCATCGAACATGTTATCCACGGGGTGCGCTGGTTCCTCCGACGAGTAGGCGATGGTCGCGCCCGCGGTGACATCGAGTTCCGCACTGGAACCGCCAGAAAACAGGCAGGCCTCGCCCAGGAGGCGTTTACGTATTTGATCCATGTTAGCCCTTGCTCACCTACCGGGCACCGGGCGGCACCCTCAACGGTGCACTCTCCACAACAAGCGGTTCAACTCCGTTAGCCTCACCGGCTTGGTGAGGCAGCCAACAAAACCTGCCGCTCGAGTGAGTTCCCGGTTCCCGAACACAAGTCTTTCCGCTACGGCCAATAAAGGGACTCGCCGGACACGGGTCAGTAAATGCGATCGAAGCTGGTGTGCGAGTTGGAAGCCTGTCATATCCGGTAGCTCGAGATCGAGCAGCGCGACTGACGGGGAAAAATCAGCCGCTGCCTCCAGCGCCCGCTTGGCGGAATATGCGGTGAGCGTCGTGTAGTAACCCAGTTCGCGCAGCGTGCGCTTCAACGAGTCCGCTGATTGCATGTCCTCATTTACAATCAGGATCCTGAAATCTGCAGGAGTCAGACTGAACTGAGCGATATCCTCATCGCAGATCTCCGGGGGGCGGCGGTTTGCGGCCACGGCAGAATGAATTTGCACCATGCTTCTCCTGATCAATTTACCAGTGCGACCGAGACGTCTATTTCGGCTTCGATGATGTCGCGTACCAACTGGGCTGACAGATTGAATCTGGCGCGTGAGATCCGCTCGCCGAAGCTGACCCACATGCCCCCCATCTCGAGCTCCGACAGGCCGGTGACAGTAACGCAACGAACATGGATCCCGTCGCTGGCGATCCAGATCGCGCACTGCGTGGAGTCGTCCCAATGCTGGAACAACAGCGGCTCCGCCAGCTTCTCACTCAAGGTGCCCGCTGCCAGGGGCACGCATGCCAGAAGGCGGGTAGTCTCAGGAACGTCGCAGATAGCTGCCGATAGAGACGCGACTCGCGCCTGCGAGTTGCTCTTCAGCGGGTGTTCTGGCGAGGAAGTCAGAGGTGTACCGATGCGCGGCAGGTGGGACGCAGCCGCGATCGTTGGTGTTTCAGTGAGGCCGACGTGATCACCGAACTCATGAGCGGCTCCTTTGAGTAGCATCAAGCGACAGCGGGCGCTGCGTTCGCGCATGGAACCTGACGGATCGACCGTGCTCCCGGCGCGAATGCACCAGGAGCACGACTCGCTCAATAGCGAGGCCGGCCGCCGCCGCCGCCGCCGCCCGAGCGGGCCTTGTCCTGAGCTTCGTTGATCTTCAGGGCACGACCGCCGAAGTCCACGCCGTTGAGCGCCTGCATTGCGCGCGACGCGTCCGAACTCGACATTTCGACGAATCCGAAGCCACGCGGCTGCCCGGTGTCGCGGTCACTGATCAAGGAAAGCTTCTCTACCGTACCGTGCGGAGCGAAAAGATTGCGAACCGATTCTTCGGTGGCGGTGAAGGGAAGGTTACCGACATATAACTTAGTCATTGAGATCTCGCGGAAGAAAAATAGGAAGACGCCGGCGTGCGAATTGCAAGCTGCAGCGGTTCGAGAGGCTTCTGAGATGGCGCCCCGGCATGTTGAACGCGCCAGAGCGGCGCTGCGCCAAGGAGGCAAGGCGAAAGGATCACGAGCAACCGGAAGGATAGCACGAAGGCAGCTCGAAAGCTCGTGAAATCGCGGTGAGAGGGGGAGGGGCCGGGACGCCGGCCATTCACTGCAGGTCGCGAGAGCGCTCGCACGGATGCCGGGCGACAGGGTTATTCCAGAAGCTGAGCCCCTCGAATCGCGTGAGACTACGCGGAATGTTGGAGCGCGGATTCGTCTGCTGCCTAAAAAAAGCGGCGTGGCCCTGGCCAGATCCGCGTGCTTGCCGCAAGCGGCTCGGCATCCCGGCTCTTCACCAACTTCCGAGCGCGACCGTCCTAACGCGCCAGGTGCGGCAGCAGGCGCTCGGTCTCTGTTTTTACGACTCCGTAGCATTCACAACAAAGGCGCTCGAGCTGCGGGCGATTCAACACGGTGATACGTCCCCGACGATAACGGATCACGCCCAGTTTCTGCAGCTTACCCGCGGCATCCGTCACGCCTTCGCGCCGCACGCCGAGCATGTTGGCGATGAGCTCGTGTGTCATGACCAGCTCATTGGAATAAAGCCGGTCGAGCGAGAGCAGCAGCCATCGGCACAGTTGCTGGTCGACGCTGTGATGGCGATTGCATACTGCGGTCTGTGCCATTTGTGTTATTAGGGACTGGGTGTAGCGCAGCAATATGTACATCAGGTCACCGTGCAGCGCGAACTCCCGCTTCAGGCGCGATCCGGTCAGGCGATATGCGCAACCCGCGCTCTGAACGACCGCCCGGCTGGTAGTAGTTTCTCCGCCCATGAAAAGCGAGACGCCCACGGCGCCATCGTTACCTACGACGGCGATTTCGGCAGAGGCGCCATTATCAAGAACATACAACAGCGACACGATCGCGTCGGTCGGGAAGTAGATGTGCGGCATGAGGCTACCGGACTCGTGCAGCACAGTGCCCAACGACAAAGTCACTGGCTTCAAATGAGGAAACAGCCGCTCGCGCACCGCCGGCGGCACTGAGCTTAGAATGTGGTTTTGCTCAGGAGATCGAATCCGGGGCATGACTTAAGCCCACTACACTCCGCCTGGTCGACGCTTCGGAGTGTAGCTCGATCCGAGCCGCAATAGCGCGTAAGTCATTGAATGACTGCGGGCAAAGGTGTCGATTGCGAGCCTCCGTGGTCCAGCGCACAGACCCAGACACCCCCAATGTGGAAGCTCCTCACACTATGAGACGAAAAGCCCCCCTACCCGGGCAATTGTCACGACACGCGTCGAGCACTGATGGCTGTGTGCCCGTTCCGCTCGAGGTCTTCTACGTCGTGCAAACAACAGGAGACGTCATTGGCAGCCGGCATCATCGAGTATGCCCACCTTTGTACGAGACACGGCACCAGGCACGCAGAGAGCTCGTGCATCTGCAGGCGGCGAGGACTGGCTGCGGGACCCTTAGCATCTGGAAGGCTACGACGTATGTCGAGCCAGCCGAGTGGCTCTATGATGTCGTGATAGCCGACGGCTCCATAGTTCGTCTAAGAGACCGCCATCAAAGGCGGATCGATCGAGTCGCAGCTCCCGCTTGATGTTGGCCTGCCGCGGCCATTCAACCTGCCGGCATGCCTCATCCTTGCAGGCTCTCGATCAGCGCCGCAATCTCCATCGTCGCCACACTGCAGAATGTGTCCGAGACAGCGTACGGCAATACAATGTGTCGGTTGTGCCGCATACCGCCGCACGTATAGACGACGTTGGGTACATAACCTTCGCGGTTTGACGGCTCGGGTCGGACCAGCGGCTCGCGCGAGCGTGCGAGAACCTTGGCGGGATTTGCCTTATCGAGCAGCACTGCACCGATCGAATATCGGCGGACAGGCCCGACGCCGTGAGTCAGCAGCAGCCAGCCTTCGTCGAGCTCGATCGGCGAGCCGCAGTTGCCGATCTGCACGAACTCCCATGGGAACTGCGGTTTCAAGATAGCGTCGCCACCATTCCAGCAATAAAGATCGTCCGAGTAGATGAGATAAAGGTTTTCGTTATCCTGCCGCGCGATCATGACGTACTTGCCGTCGATCTTGCGTGGGAACAGAGCCATGCCTTTGTTGCGAGCGGCCTCGCCACGGAGCGCAGTCATACGGAAACTCACGAAGTCGCGAGTTTCGATCAACTCCGAGCGGATGCTCCTTCCGGTGTACGCCGTGTACGTGGCGTAAAACATCTTGGCGCCTTGCTCCTCAAACTCCACGAAGCGCGCATCCTCGACTCCATTCGACTGGGACGGGAGTACCGGAAAGATTACGCGCTCGCTGATGTCCTCATTCGGATTGAAGATCAGCTCGGCGCGGTCCGGATCCGGCGAGGACTGCGCACTCACTTTCGGTATGGACGCAAGGCGCGCGGGTGAATCGACGCTGACGCTGCCATCGGCCGCAACGAGGCCAGAGCGGAAGGTGAGGGAGGAAATATGCCCCTCGCCAACCGCGCGCAGGCTGAGGACGAATCGGCGCGCCCCCGTTGGAGTCCCAGTTTGATCGGGATGAGGCACGATACTCGGATTGAACAGCGCAGCCGCCTCGAAGGAGTATTCGTGCAGGAAGTACGCGCCGACGAGCCGGCGCTGCTCCTGTGTGAAACTCGGATGTCCGGCAAAGGCCCCTTCCATCTCATCCGCGCGCGCCTCGAAGGTCTTGAGCAGATTGCGGTGTCGCCCGACAAAGTTCTCCAGGACCTCCGCAAGGAGGCTGGCAACGCTGGTCGCATCCAGTGCCATGACGCGATCCACAATGTGGTTCGCACGCTTCTTGTCCGTAGGATTGAAATCGCGCGGCTCGGTCGCTGGCTTGAATGGTCGCACAACGACGCGCGCCGGATCCGGGCGCAGGTGGAGTGCCTGTCTGTTCAGAAAAGTGTCTTGTGTCAAGATGCCTCGAAGCGTTGTCGAGTGTTAGTGGATTCGGTTGCGTAGAGCGCGCAACGGCACGAGGTTCGCTCCCATGTCAACGCAACGGTCGAGGCGGTGCATTTCCACGAGGCCGAGAAGGTAAGAGACGACGGACTCAGCTCCCCTGTTCTCGTTAGTGCGGTCAGGATGCAGCCCGTCACAGCAACTTCCGCTGTCCGGATCGATCAGCGGCGTTGCAAGGTCATTAGCGCCGAGGAACCACTCGAAGGCGCGCAAGGCATGAGCTTTCCAACTTGGAGCGCCATCAGCGCGCCACGCGGCAAGACAGGCCGAGATGCTCGCAGTCGCCTCCAGCGGTTGCTGATCGAACGCGAGCGGGGGGCGGCGCAGATCACCGAAGCTGTGAGAGCCAACGGGCCGGAAAAATCCGTTCTCTGCGGTTTGCAGCATCATGATCCAGCGCAGTGCTCTTAGTCCGGCACAAGTGTAGTGGGGCACGCCCAAGGAGACTCCCGTCACAATCAAGGCCTGCGGCAGTCGTGCGTTGTCGTAAGAAAGCCCCTCCTCGAACCACACCCAATCCTGCGTCTCGACCGACCCCAGGATAGACAATAACCTGGCGGCCAGTAGATGTTTGAGCTCCAGCGCTCGCGCGTCCTGCGGGAAGGGGACACAGAAGGCGTCCAAACCCAGCAGTGTAAAAGCCCAAGCCCGCGGAGATCGGAACGCTTCCACGGACGGTGCCGCTTCGGCAAACAAAGCGGCCGCCCAGCGCCGGCGCGACAGGTTGGCGTCGTTGCGTGCGCATTCCCCCAGCGCCCAGAGCGCGCGACCGTGACTATCTTCCGAACCGCTATCTTCCAGCCAGCGACGCTCGAAACTCATGAAGTTGCGAAAGCGCAAGGTTTGAGGGTTCCAGGCGTTCTGCAGAAAAGCCGCAAAGACGCTGGTGAGCCTCTCGTCCAGGGGTTCCTCGCCGGGCGTATTCAGGGCGCAAGCCAACAGCAGCGCGCGCGCATTGTCATCGACACAGTAGCCATGCGATCGGTCCGGCACGCAGTGGATGGCGTGCTGCAACAGACCCGTGTCGTCGCACATCGACAGAAAATGAGACAGACACAGCCGGGGCGGGCGCTGGCCCGGCTCCGAAGGAGTAGTGCGGTTACTGACCCGGATGATCGAGCTAGCAGGACGACCGACCGCTGTTTCGAAGGCGGCGAGGTAGCGCTCGGCAGTACGCTCCCAGGTCATCGATCGACTGTGCTCGTATGCGACCCGACGCAAAGCTTGTCGCCGCGAGTCGTCAGAGAGCAAAGCCGCGATCTCGGTACCGATGGTTGCAGAGTCGCCGAATGGCACGAGAACACCTCTGCCGTCGGCCAGGAGTTCCCGCGCGTGCCAATACGGGGTCGAGACGACTGCTTTACCCACGCCGAAACTATAGGCCAGCGTGCCTGAGGTCATCTGTGCCTCATTGAGGTAGGGCGTGACATAGACGTCGCACATTGAAATGAACTCAACCAGTGTCGCTTGATCCACGAACTGATCGAGAAAGACCACCTGTGCTTCGATGCCGAGCTCCCGCGTGCGCTTCTTCAAGCTCTCCCGATAGCTCTCACCTTCGTTGCGAATGAGATTGGGATGTGTTGCTCCGAGCACGACATATACAGCGTCGGCGCGGGTCCTCAGAATCGCCGGCATCGCCTCGATCATCACCTCGATGCCCTTGTTGGGCGAGATCAAGCCGAAGGTGAGGATGACGGCTCTGCCGCCGAAGCCACGGGCGAGCTTGGCTGCGTCCGGCTCAACAAAAGCGCAGTCGGGAATACCATGCGGAATCGTCAGGATTTTCGCCTCCGGCACGCCATACTCGGAACGAAGCAGTTGCCGACCCTTCTCGGCCATGACAACCACGTTCGTGGAGACCTCGGCGATCTCGCGCAGCACTCGCCGTTGCACCGGACTCGGCTGTGCCAAGACCGTGTGCAACGTCGTTACGATCGGCATTGCCAGACCCCCTAACAGGGTCATGATGTGGCCGCCCGCATCACCGCCGAATATTCCAAACTCGTGCTGCAGGGACACGACATCAAACGCTTCTGTGTTGAGGAAGTGGGCAGCACGCTCGTACCCGCCGAGACTGTGTTCCTGCACCTGAAAGCGGACAATTGGTGGGTAGTCGTAATGACGACCCTCGTCGGTCATTGCGACGATAGTGGTGTCAAAGGTCGCGCCGTTGGCGGCGATAGCCTGTTGCAGGTCGGTGGTAAACGTCGCGATTCCACAGCGGCGCGGAAGCGAATTGCCGACGAACGCCACACGGCGAGGTAGTATCAATAGGTTCTCCGCAGGAGAGAGGGACCGCCGTGACCGGCAGAAGCGCGACCGGGCGCATTGGAAGAATGGTTACTCCGCAGAGCGCGGAAACCGAGCAGTCGCTGCTAGTTAGCGCCGGTGCTCAGGCCCCTTCGCACTCGGTCGAGAGCGATGCATAACGACTCTACAGGGATCCAACATACGGTCTGTGCGCCAGCGCACGTACAGTCGGATTCCGGAATCGAATCTGGCGCGCTACGCGCAGTCCGCACCTTGAGAACAGAGATCTCTGGTGCAATCCCACGAGGTGTCGGCGAGTGTGGAGCGTACGGAGTTCCGTGCCGGGAGTCTGTGCGTCAGCGTACCGACTCGGCGCATGGACCCGTGTAGGATTCCTACCGCAGTATGGCCCAACGTTCTTTCGAGGAAATTGCCATGAAACGCGACTGGATTGAAGACGGATGGCGGCGCTTTCTCGATCGGCTGAAGGGTTTCTGGGGGAAGCGCACGGATACTGAGCCGGTAACGGCCTGATTGCCTCATAGGATCGAGCTCACTCGGGCAGGCACACCTGGCCCCGCTTTCGGAATCCGTCAACACAGCGCCATTCACCACCGGAGTAGTCGATATAGGCGTTCGGCGGAACTACCAACGGCACACAAGTAGAGTCTGCCCGCCGAAATCCCCGCTCGCATTGCCAACGGTTGCCATCGCTCTCCAGATACCCGTTTGCCGGAATGGCAATGGCAACGCAGGTTTTGCCTTGCTTAACGAAGCCCCGCTCGCATTTCCAGTCATCGCCACCGCCCGTCAGATAACCGTTGACCGGAACCTGCACGGACACGCAGCGGTCCCCGGCAACGCGAAAACCCCGCTCACATTCCCATTCGCGACCGTAGGTTGAATCGCCCAGGTACGCGTTGGCCGGTAGGACGATCGGCGCGCAAGCATTCCCTACCTCGCGGAAGCCGCGATTGCATTGCCAGCCCCCGTTGCGCCACGAGTCCAGGTGAGCGTTGGGGGGTACGTATATCTTTACGCAATTCTGCTCTTTCCTGGAGAATCCGCGATTGCACTCCCATCCTCTGCCGGAGGATTCCACATGCCCCTCGGCCGGCGCCCTGACGGCCTCACAATGATCACCGACCTGGCGGTAGCCCCACACACAATCCCAACCCGCGCCGAATGCGCTCGCTCGAGCGTTGCTCGGCACCGCAGCACCTGCAGACGGAGCCATAATGATTCCACAGGCCGCGATCAACGCCACGCCAACTAGCAGTGGCGCCGCCAACGTGCGTGTCGCCCATTCTGTTCGCATGCCCATGAAACCTCACTGTCCTACAGAAACTGCCTCAGGAAGACACTTGAACGGCCCTACTTGCGCCGGGCGGAGACGGCCGCAGGGCGTATCTTCTCGGGCCGTGTGAAGTCGATGATGAAATGATCTCCATCGAACTCGACTAACTTACCCACCAGATCCGTGCGGACATGAAAGCTTCGGCGGCCGCGATCGTCGCCCGCAATCGATGTCACGATCATCCGTACGGGGAGCGCGCCATCCCGCGCAAGCGTAAGATGTTGGCCGAGGTACGCGCCCTCCTTGGAGTGAGCGGGCTCTCTGGAGAGTCTGTCCTCATAACGAAGTATCCCTGGGGAAGGGTGTCCGAAGTACGCTTTCGAACAGTTGAGCACCATGGCTCCGTCATTTGCCATTGCCGACAGGCCGTACACTCGATTACGAGGTTTAGCGCCGAATTTTCCGAAAGCATTGACCAGGCTGAGATCCATAGCGTTCCGCCTTCCGCGCTGATGCGCGATAGTGAGTGAGCGAATTCAGTACGGCGGTGAAACCTGGCACTCATTGCCAGATCTGGAAGCAAAGGCGACGGACTCAGGCCGATTGCGGAGTCACTCCGGGCGTGAAGTCCACGACATACGATGCCCGCTGCTGCTACCCGAGCGCCACACCGTCACAAAAACTTCCGCCAGCGTATCCACCCGAACGACCCGACGACTCACCGCGCCAGAGTGTCGCCGTGATGTGGTTCATGCGGTTTCCCGTCTGGTCCTGGAACGCTGGCACCTCGGGCGTCAATTCACGGAAACGTTGCGCCTTTGCGCCGAAGAACGCAATGTCCATTCATAGCAATACGTAAGCACGCGCCAAACACGAAAGTCCAGCAGAGCTGCTCTGCTTCCTGTACTGTACATGTTGGCTCGTATTCTTTCCGGCTTGACTACCTTGGCCTCCATGCGTCGCACGGCGCGCCTTGCCGGCCAATGTCTGCCACCCACGCAAAGCTTGGCGAACCATCAGGCAGGCTCTGCCTGCCCGCTCCTTTCATTGTTATCGCGAGTAATCAAAGTGACCAAGCTATACGTCGGTAATCTCCCTTTTACTGCGACGGATGAATCCGTGCGCACATTGTTCTCCAAACACGGAACCGTCGAGACGGTTGCGCTGATCACCGATCGCGAGACGGGTCGCGCGCGCGGCTTTGGATTCGTGGAGATGCCGAATGCTGACGCGTCGCGCGCCATGCAGGCGTTGAACGGCACTGATTTTGATGGTCGTGCCCTCAAGGTCAACGAAGCGCAGGATCGCGAGCGCTCTGGCGGTGGCAACCGCGGACCGCGCCGCTTCTAAAGCGCAACATACAACAGACGCCGCCCCCCGGCCGACCCGCCTCCCGGGGGCGCTGCGTTGTTGTATCCACGGTCATGTCGAGCGCCCCGTGAGTACATACGAGCTCACGGGCTCTCTACCGTTCTCCACGCGACGATAGACCTTCCGGTTGCGTTCCGAACTGCTCGACGTCCTCCGTCTCCAAGTTATCCAGAGGGCCGCCCAAGTCTTGCGGCGCCGCGACAGCTTCCGGTGACGGAGCCCGCCACGTATCCCTCGTCGATTTCATCGAGGCTGCCGTCAAACATCCCTCTGGCCGGCCGCAATCGCCTCGCTCTGCATGACACTCACTCCAATGCGAAGAACTGCCGGGAGGAATTCCGTGACATCCATCAAGCTGAACGGATGTCACGGATGGATGTCAACTCCTCACTTCAATCCGGCGAGCGCGTAACTCCGCGTGCTTGGGTATTCGGATAGTAAGCACGCCATCCTTGAGGTTCGCATCGATCCTGTCCGCCTCCAGCTCGTTGCTGAGTGAGAAGCTTCTGCGATACACGGTAGACCGCACCTCCGCGTACAACGCCGTCATCTGCTCTTGCGGCGCAATCCCGATCGATCCCTCGACCACGAGGTTGTTACCTTCAACCCGCAAGTTGAGTCGTTCCTTTGATACACCGGGCAGGTCCGCCTGCAAAACGATGCCTTCACCGGTCTCACAGATGTCCACCTGCGGGCGAAGCACCGACTCCGTGGCGAGGGACCGCCGCGAGGGCGTAGTCACCGTGCTGTTGTCCTTGTTTTGCATCAGTTCGGTCTGAGTGATCATGCGTTGGCCCTCCCTTGTAAATTCAGTGAATCTCGATCTGCCGTGGTTTTGCGGCCTCACGACGTCGCACCGTGACCTGGACAATGCCTTCGCGGTAAGTGGCCTCCACTTTGTCCGGATCGACGTTCTCGGGCAGGCTCATCACGCGCCGGAAAGACCCTCCGACGCGTTCTTGGCGGTAGTAGGTCGCGTTCTCCTCCGCCGGAATATCACGCCTCCCGCTCACGGACAGAATATTTTCCTGCAGCGACACTTCCAGCTCTTCGGATCGATGCCGGGGGCAAACACATAGACAGTCACACTGTCCGGGTTGCTTCCGACATTGATTGCTGGAAAGGTTCCCGCCGGAAGTGAGCGGATCCCTCCCGTCCAGGGAGTCCAACCTGTGAAAAACTCGTCAAGCTCTTGTTCGATGCGGCGGAATTCCGCAAAGAGGGGACTCTCGGCATAGCTCGGGCTGCTGAACATATCCGTACCTCCTGTTGGTATTCCCCAGGCAGCCAGGCCATGGGAGCGCGCTGGCTGCCATGCAAGGGGAAGCGTTACTTCACTGTGATTCGCCGAGGCTGCGCCTTCGGCTGTTTCCGGATTACAATTTCCAACACACCGTTGCGGCCTGCAGCGTTTACGTTCTCGGCATCCGCTGTATCCGGGAGGATAAAGCGCCGATGGAACCGGCCGGTCCGGCGCTCGATACGCTGTTGCTGAGGCTGGTCTGCTCCATTGGAGCCCGCGCCCTTCTCCTCACTCCGATTCCCCGAGACGGTCAAGACTCCATTGTCCAGGGTGATCTCCACATCCTTGGGCTCAACACCCGGCACGTCCAGGAGCAGTTGGAAGCGATCCGGGTACTCGCGCACATCGACTGCCGGACTCCACTCCGACGTCGCGCTACTGCCTTCGGTTTCATTCAGATTCCCAAAGACGCGATTGATCTCGCTCTGCAATTGCGACACAACGTTCCAGGGTTCATAACGTGTAACAGCCATGACTTAGTCCTCCTCTGGTTGGCGCGCTGTCATTCAGGCAATGTCTGAAACAAACACATGACTCTCTGGGGCGCCATATAGGGGGTCCTCGACCGGCTTCAAGAGGGGCATGGGCTTATTTCTTCCTTTCGCCAGTTGTGTCCCTCTTGCAGATTTTCTCGCCATGAATATTATTGGCACTCGTGCATGCCGAGTGCTACTAAGGCAGGTAAACCCGTTTTTATTCAATGACATAGGAGGTGCCGTGAACATCCGTCCATTGCACGACCGGATCGTCGTGAAGCGCGAGCCTGAGGAGCGTAAATCCCCCGGTGGAATCGTGATCCCTGATACTGCCAGCGAGAAACCGACCTTCGGCAAAGTGATCGCGGTGGGCCAGGGAAAAGTGCTCGAGAGCGGACAGACCCGCGCCCCTGATATCAAGGTGGGCGATCGGGTGCTGTTCGGCAAATACAGCGGGACTGAAGTCAAAGTCGACAATGAGGATCTCGTCGTCATGCGTGAGGACGACGTTATGGCCGTGGTCGAGCGGCAATAACCCTCGACACGGCCGAACCTATACACCATCAACCATTATTTATTGGAGGACGAGTAATGGCCGCCAAAGAAGTGAGCTTCAACGATGAAGCCCGCCAGCGGATGTTCCGCGGCGTCAACGTTCTGGCCAACGCTGTAAAGGCGACTTTAGGGCCCAAGGGACGTAACGCGATCATCGAAAAGAGCTTCGGCGCACCGACCATCACCAAGGACGGGGTTTCCGTGGCCAAGGAGATCGAGTTACAGGATAAGCTGGAAAACATGGGCGCTCAGCTTGTCAAAGAAGTTGCGTCCAACACCGCCGACGAAGCCGGCGACGGCACCACCACGGCAACGGTCCTGGCGCAGGCAATCATCCGCGAAGGATTGAAAGCTGTGGCAGTCGGGGCCAATCCCATGGATCTGAAGCGGGGTATCGACAAAGCGAGCACAGCGGCCGTCGAGGAACTGCGCGAGCTATCCATACCGTGCAAGGAATCGAAGGCGATTTCGCAGGTCGCGACCATCTCCGCGAACGCGGATGAGGACGTGGGTAAGATCATCGCCGATGCCATGGCGAAAGTCGGCAAGGAAGGAGTCATCACCATCGAGGAAGGTTCCGGGCTCGAGAATCAGCTCGATGTGGTCGAAGGCATGCAGTTCGACCGAGGATACCTCTCGCCCTATTTCGTCAATGATCAGCAGGCGCAGAGCGCCGAGCTGGAGAAACCTTACATCCTGCTCGTCGACAAAAAGTTGTCGAACATCCGCGAGTTGTTGCCCATCCTCGAAGCCGTTGCCAAGGCATCCCGGCCGCTGTTGATCGTAGCGGAAGATGTAGAAGGCGAGGCGCTCGCAACGCTGGTCGTCAACAACCTGCGTGGAATCGTGAAGGTAGCGGCGGTGAAGGCGCCCGGCTTTGGCGATCGCCGCAAGGCGATGCTCCAGGACATTGCCGTACTCACCGGCGCAACCGTGATTTCCGAAGAGCTGGGGCTCACCCTCGAGAAGGCCACGATCGACAGCCTGGGTGAGGCGAAGAAGGTGGTGGTGGAGAAGGAGAATACGACCATAATCGATGGCGCAGGAAAGGCATCCGACATCAAAGCCCGTGTTGCCAGCATTCGCCAGCAAATCGAGGAATCCACTTCCGACTACGACAAGGAGAAACTCCAGGAGCGCGTCGCCAAGCTCTCAGGCGGCGTAGCGGTCCTGAAGGTCGGGGCCGCGACCGAGGTTGAGATGAAGGAGAAAAAGGCGCGCGTGGAGGATGCTCTGCATGCAACTCGTGCCGCGGTAGAGGAAGGTGTGGTGCCGGGCGGCGGTGTTGCATTGGTTCGCGCGGTAAAGGCGGTCGAGAAGCTTTCGGCGCCGAATGAGGACCAGGCGCACGGGGTCAAGATCCTGGCCCGCGCCATGGAAGAACCGCTGCGGCAGATCGTGGCCAATGCCGGCGATGATGCGGCGGTGGTCTTGAACCGCGTACGTGAAGGAAAGGGCAACTTTGGGTACAACGCCGCCGACGGGGCGTTCGGCGATATGATCGAGCTGGGCATTCTCGATCCGACCAAGGTGACCCGACTGGCGCTGCAGAACGCGGCGTCGGTTGCGGGGTTGTTCCTTACCACCGAAGCCTCCATTGCCGAGGCAGCGAAGGAAGAGTCTCACGCAGCGGGGCGTGCTCCGCCGGGAGACTTTGATATGTGACCGAAGGGGCGGCGGGCGAATGCCCGCCGCCTGGACTTGAGTACCGGCGGTATTCGGTCCAAGTCAGGCTTGGGCCCGATACCCGGTGTATGCAACACATCGAATTGTGGAGGACAGTACGATGGACAGACGCCGCTTTCGTCACCACTCCGAGTCCGTTGCCGCATTCCGCTGGCTGGGTTGGGTGATGCTCATGATGTTTGTGTTGGTGCAGTCTGTATAGCGACGGCCGGCAACACCCGAAATCCGGCTGCCGCACCAGATCCACGGGCTGGTGGCGAGCCCGCGCAGGCCAGCGCGCAGTTTGACCCTCACACCCATCAGGTCACCGTGGAGGCTTCTCCTGCGCCGCCGCAGTTATGGTACGCGACCCCCGGATATCAGCGCGCATAGCTTAGTGGCCCACGAGGACAACGTGCGCCAACGACTCGAGGACGTGAAAGCGATCGATGGCGCAGCGTGCACGCCGTCACTCAACTGAGAGCACTCGCCACTTCCGGTCAGTATTCGGCGTCGTTCGAATACTGACGAAGACTTTCCGCGTGCCATCCCCAACAGTCGCCCGCACCGGTATCGGCGACCGTAGTCATCCCTGGCCAGCCCCCGAAGCAATGGCATCACAGCGTCTACGGGGTAACATCTGTGGCAATTCCGCAACAATGCGAGCTGTCCCGCATTCAGGCTGGAACTTCCATGGAACACCACCGACCGACAGCGGTTATTCAGTCTAAGTCACAGGTTGAAGGGCCTGGCCTTATGAATAAAGCTCAACGATTGAAAACCGGCATCGCCGCTTTGGATGACGTCCTCCACGGAGGATTGATCCCAGAGCGCCTCTATCTGGTCGACGGCAATCCCGGCTCCGGTAAGACCACCTTGGCTATGCAGTTTCTGCTGGAAGGAGCTCGCCAGGGCGAGAAGTGCCTGTACGTGACCCTTTCCGAGACCAGGGAAGAACTTGCGGCCGGCGCCCGCTCCCACGGGTGGTCGCTCGATTCCGTCGATGTTGTGGAGCTCATGCCTGACCAGCAACACGAGTTGGATGGGCCCGTCACCATGATCCAGCCTTCGGATGTAGAGCTCTCCGAGACGATGCGCAAGATTCTGGAGGCCATCGAGCGTAGCAATCCCGCACGGGTGGTCTTCGACTCGCTATCCGAAATGCGACTCCTGGCACAAAGCTCCTTACGCTACCGGCGCCAGATTCTGGCCCTCAAACAGTTCTTTGTCGGACGCAAGTGTACGGTGCTGATGCTGGATGACCGCACGGCCGAAGGGCCGGACTTGCAGCTCCATAGCATCGCGCACGGCGTCATGGCGCTTTACGTGGCGGCGCCGGCATATGGCCACGCCCGACGACAGTTGCAAGTGCTGAAATTCCGTAGCAGTGACTTCGTCAGCGGTTACCATGATTTCGTCATCCGGCAGGGAGGACTCGCGGTATTTCCGCGCCTGGTGGCCGCCGAACACGGCTCGCAATTCGACCAGTCTCTCATCAAGAGCGGTGTGGCTTCTTTGGACGCACTGCTCGGCGGTGGCATCGAGCGGGGCACCAGTACTTTGTTGGTCGGACCGCCCGGCAGCGGAAAATCAACACTAGCCTTGCAATACGCATGTGCTGCGCTGCATCGCGGGGACCACGCAGTCAGTTTTGTGTTTGATGAGACCAAGGCGGCACTGCTAACGCGCTCGCGGGGGATAGGCCTCGATCTTCGCGAGGGCTCGGGCGCTGGGGAGATCTCGTTGCGGCAGATAGACCCGGTGGAGATCTCCCCCGGCGAGTTCGCAGCCATGGTCTGTCAGTGTGTGGAGGAGGACGGCGCGCGGGTGGTGATCATCGACAGCCTGAACGGCTACTTGAACGCGATGCCCCCGGATAGCTTCCTGGTCGCGCAGCTTCATGAGTTGCTCTCCTATCTCAGCAACCAGGGTGTCACCACGTTTCTCGTCGTGGCTCAAAACGGGATGTTAGGCGCCTCCATGACCTCGCCCGTCGAGGCGAGCTACCTTGCGGATACCATCATGCTCCTGCGGTATTTCGAGCACGGCGGCAAAGTGAAGAAAGCCCTTTCGGTCCTGAAGAAGCGCACCGGTGCGCATGAGGGCTCGATTCGCGAACTGTGGTTTGACAAGCTCGGCGTGCACCTGAGCGAGCCATTATTGGGCTTGCGGGGTGTACTCACAGGCGTGCCAGTCGACCTGGGAGGCCGCCTCGACTAACAAACAGCCCTGGCCGCCGCGCATTTGACGAGAGCTGTGAACAAAGAGCGTGTTCTGATATTTCCGCCGAGCCGCCGCGATGGGGAAGTCACCCGCGAGGTACTCCGGCGTGCCGATCTTGCCTGCACTATCTGCCACGACGCGTCGCAGGCAGCTCGCGAGATCGATGCCGGTGCAGGCGCATTGATCATGACGGATGCGGCCCTTGCGGCGGCGGGCATCCAAACTGTTCTCACCTCGTTGGCGGGACAGCCGGCATGGTCTGATCTTCCTGTCGTGTTGCTGTGCCAGTCGGGACCCCAAACCCCCGCTGTCTCGGGCCTTCTCAAGGCATTCAGCAACGTAACCCTGTTAGACAGGCCGACTTCCGCCCGCACCCTGGTCAGTACGGTGCAGGCGGCATTACGGGGACGACTACGCCAATATCAAACACGCGATCAGCTCGAGGCGCTGCGAATCGCCGAAGAGAATCTGCGCAATGCCGATCGAAGCAAGGACGAGTTCCTCGCTATGCTGGCTCATGAACTGCGCAATCCCCTCTCGCCCATTCGCAATGCCGGCGAACTGCTGTCGCGGATGCTGCCCGAGAATTCGCAGGCACAGACCATAGCGGCCATCATCAAACGGCAGAGCACCCATCTGTCACGGATGGTCGACGACCTGCTCGACGTGGCGCGGATCACCCAGGGACGGATTGAGCTGCAGCAGGAGCCTGTGAATCTCACTTCGGTGATCTCCCAGGCTCTGGAAAGCGTTGAGCCGTTGATGCGCGATCATCATCACAGGGTTTTCGTCGCAGTCGGATATAGCCCGGTGTACGTGCAAGGTGATCATGCGCGGCTGGTGCAGTGCCTCGCTAATATTCTGACCAACGCAGGCAAGTACACCGATCCAGGAGGTGAGATCCGGCTCGAGATGCGTATCGACGGCGGCGAAGTCGCAGTCGCCATCACAGACAACGGGGTGGGCATCCCTGCAGAGCTCCTGCCACGCATCTTCGATCTATTCGTACAGAGCAACCGGTCGCTGGATCGCTCGCAAGGCGGCTTGGGGATCGGCCTCTCGGTGGTTCGGCGTCTCATCGAGATGCATCACGGACGCGTGAATGCCGCTAGCGACGGCCCGGGAAGAGGCTCCCGGTTTGAGTTGGTTTTGCCGCTTATTGCCCCGCCGACCCAGATGAGCGAACAACAGGCCGAGCGGTCTGGCCTGGCACGGCGGATCCTCATTGTGGATGACAACGTCGATTCCGCGGACTCACTGGCGATGATCCTCAATCATTCCGGACATCGGGCAGAGCCGGTGTACGGCGGGGCGGCCGCGCTGGAGCGGGCTGCCGCGTCCGATCCCGAGTTCGTTCTTCTGGACATCGGCCTGCCCGGTATTGACGGGTACGAAGTCGCGAGACAACTGAAAGGCCGCGGCAGCAAGGCGCGCCTCATCGCGCTTACCGGATACGGTCAGCCGGAGGACGTCCGCCGGGCGCGGGAGGCCGGCTTCGACGGGCATCTGGTGAAGCCAGTTGACCTGCAGCGGTTGCTGCGAGATCTGGGGGCAGTCGACTAACGATGGCTTGGTACAAAGCGCTCAAGCGCGCCGGTATCGAGAATTTCCGCTGGCACGATTTACGGCACACCTGCGCGAGTTGGCATGTGCAAGACGGAATCCCCTTGCGTGTCCTGCAGGAACTGGGCGGTTGGGAAACTGCAGCGCGCGTATCTTGGTACCTAACATCTCGTTTATGTTATACGACACGATAGTGCTTTCGAGACTCTGACCTCGAATGTTCAGCGCGAGAGGTAACCGCTGTAACGGGTACTTCGGGAGCCGTCCGGACACGTTGGTCTCGGCCTACGGGGGTGATGGGCCACTCGCGATTACCAACTTCTCCATTGCCGTGCCCGCTGGGCATCATGACAGACATCGGACAGAGCGGCACCAACACGATGCAGTAGCAGGGAACACCAACAGCCCCTTAGGTTGTCTCAGTGAGGGGTCAGCAGGGCCGCGACGTAGAGAGCGACCAAGAGCATTCGATCACCCGTCCCAAGCACGCTCCACGCAAGCAGCGCGACTGCGCCATCCGCCGGGGCCGCGATGATCTACTTTATTCACGACACCCAAGAGAAAAGCCTGTTACCGCACCCCGGGGGAATCGCGCCGTGGACATCGACGAACGGATTAACAATCCGACGTCTCCCGGCCCGAGACTGAAAGCGGTCACTGCAACCCCAACCCCGCAAGCAGTGTCTCGATCTGTTTTTCCACTTGGGAGCGACTGTGCAGGACTCTAACGACTCTAAAAAGGCCCTGTAGATAAGCGACAAGTATCTGGGCAGTGGCCTCAACATCCAGATCGCGACCGAATTCCCCCAGATCTTTGGCCCGTTGCAATCTGGCGATGAAACAACAACTAAACTTTTCCATATCGCGGACGACGATTTTCTTAAGATCGCGTTCACCGAGCACGTCCGCCGCAAGACTGCCTGCAAGCAAACATACCCGTGGGGTTTCCGGACTATCCAAGTCATCGAGAACTACTTTGAAGAAGGCCCGAATCCCCTCGCTCGCGGTCGTGCCGGAATTAAGTGCGGA
>Ga0134126_10003937_pt1 | contig 18580 bp, 16 predicted proteins | sample KB31752_FD_96881 | JGI IMG/M metagenome (GOLD analysis project Ga0134126, IMG submission 96881) | Terrestrial soil microbial communities with excess Nitrogen fertilizer from Kellogg Biological Station, Michigan, USA - KB3-175-2 | ecosystem: Environmental > Terrestrial > Soil > Unclassified ...
CGTGAAAGGGAAACGGAGCGCCGCCTGCCCGGAGCCGGCGCTCGGCTACCGGCACGCCAAGCGGAAGGCCGAGCTCGCCGGCACCTACACGCTCACGCTCGTGCCCGATCCGGCGGCGCGGGTCGAGCTCGAGCACGGCGCGGTTCTCACCGAGCGCGTCACGCTCGTGCTCCGGTCCGGTCCCACAGAGCGTGTTCGCAGGACGCTGCTCGTGAGGGTCTCGCTTGCCGCAAGCCACCGCACAGGCTCACATGGCTGAGGCCTCGCCTTCGGCGGTGCCCGGCGGGCGCCCGGCCTCGCGCGCTTCGTAGACTTTCCCGCGTGACCGGGCCAGACAGCCAGACCGCTCCGCCCGGGGCGGCGCGATGAGCGTCAACGGGCACGGCGGCCGCGAAGCCGTCATCTGCGAACCGCTGCGCACGCCGGTCGGCCGCTTCGGCGGCATCTTCCGCGACCTCGAAGCCGCGACGCTCGCCTCCACCGTGATCGCTGCGCTGATCGAGCGGACGGGGCTCAGCGGCGAGGACGTCGACGACGTCGTCCTCGGCCAGTGCTCTCCCAACGCCGAGGCTCCCGCGATCGGCCGCGTCGCGGCGCTCGACGCCGGCCTGCCGGTCGACGTGCCCGGGGTCCAGGTGGACCGGCGCTGCGGTTCGGCGCTGCAGGCCGTGATCGACGGCTGCATGCGCGTGCAGACGGGCGCCGCCGAGCTGATCCTCGCGGGCGGCGTCGAGAGCATGAGCCAGACCGAGTACTACTCGACGTCGATGCGCTGGGGCGCGCGCATGGGCGAGGTGGATCTCACCGACAGGCTCACGCGCGGGCGCGTCACGGCCGGCGGCGTCAACCACCCGGTACCGGGCGGCATGCTCGAAACGGCGGAGAACCTGCGGCGCGAGTACTCGATCCCCCGCTCCGAGCAGGACGAGCTGTCGCTGCGCTCGCACCAGCGGGCGGTGGCCGCGCACGAGGACGGCCGCTTCGCGCAGGAGATCGTGCCGGTGAAGGTGCGAAGGAAGCGAGAAGAGGAGATGGTCGAGCGCGACGAGCACCCTCGCCCGGACGCCACGCTCGACTCGCTGGCGGCTCTGCGTCCGGTGATGGGCAAGGACGACCCCGAGGCGACCGTGACCGCGGGCAACGCCAGCGGCCAGAACGACGGCGCGGCGATATGCATCGTGACCCACGCCGAGAAGGCCGCCGAGCTGGGCCTGAAGCCGCTTGGCAGGCTCGTCGCATGGTCCGCCGCCGGGGTGCCGCCCGCGACGATGGGGATCGGTCCCGTGCCGGCCACCGCGCGGGCGCTGAAGCTGGCCGGGCTGCAGATGGAGGACATCGGGCTGATCGAGCTCAACGAGGCGTTCGCGGCGCAGGTGCTGGCCGTGCTGCGCGAGTGGGAGCTCCCCGACGGTCTCGACCGCGTCAACGTCAACGGCTCGGGCATCTCGCTCGGGCATCCCGTGGGCGCGACGGGCGCCCGGATCCTCGCGACGCTCCTTCGCGAGATGGACAGGCGCGGGGTCCGCTACGGCCTCGAGACGATGTGCATCGGCGGCGGCCAGGGGCTGGCGGCGGTGTTCGAGCGCGTCGCCGCCTGAGCCGCGCGCCTTCTCTCCGGGCCGGTGGCGCGGCGACGTTAGACTTCGACGCTCTGCGCCCGTAGCTCAGCTGGATAGAGCGTCGGTCTACGGAACCGAAGGTCAGAGGTTCGAATCCTCTCGGGCGCGTTCAGGACTCCCGCTGTGTCAGCCGTTGCCGGTCGCCCAAGAGCCCTCGCTGTCGTCGGATCGCACTTCATCGTCTCGATGCGCCAGAGATTCCTGTTCCACTTTCTGGCCGGTCGCTGCTCGGCAAGATGAGCGCTGCTCGTGCCCTCGCCCGATCGCGGCGTCCTTGTCACCGCCGGCCTCGTCTTGGACGACGAGTTGCGCCCGCCGCGAGGCGTGAAGGCCCGCGTGACGCCGGGAAACGGAAAAGTCCCGCTTTTTGCAACTTTCGTATCAATCGTATGTCCATGACATGTTGACTTCCGAAAACTGCGCGAACTAGGTTCTCCAAGACCGCCGCGGGGGCGACCGCGGCGGCGCAGTGGGGCTAGGGGCACGACGACCGGAGCCGCTTTCGAGCGGGCACCCGCGTGCCCGACAACAATCAGAGAGGGGTACTCGCATGAGACGTATGCGGCTTAGCCTCGCCATGTCCGCGACCCTGCTCGTGCTCGGGTCGTCTGCCAGCGCGACGTGGGGGAGCACCGGAGCAACGGAATGGGGCAACACCGTGTCGTTCGGCAAACAGCTGATCCCTACCGGTGTCAGCGGCATCAGCGGCATCAGCGCCGTCTCGGCCTCTCGCGGCTTCCCGGCGACGAACCTCGCTTTGACGAGCGGTGTCGTGCAGTCGTGGGGATCCAACACCAGAGGACAGCTCGGCAGCGGCGCCTGCTGCACCTCGCGGACTGTTCCGGAAGCCATTCCCAGCTTCTCGAACGTGATCGCGATCTCGGCCGGCCGCGAAACCGGTCTGGCGATCAAAGAAGGCGGGACCGTGTGGGCGTGGGGGACCAACGTTCACGGGGAGCTCGGTCAGGGCACGATCTCGGGCCCCGAAACCTGCAAATCCGGCCCGTGCTCGACAAAACCGATACAGGTCCCCGGTCTGGAACACGTAGTCGGCATCGCGGCCGGGAGCGAATTCGACCTGGCCGTCACGGAATCAGGCACGGTCTACGCGTGGGGGCTGGCGACGAGCGGTCAGCTGGGCGACGGCTCGACTGAAGGAACGGTTACCTGCGGCGGCGTCGCGAAAGCATGCGAACCGACGCCTCAACCTGTCAAAGAACTGGAAGGGGCTGTCGCTGTGGCCACCGGCGCGCTTCACGGAGTCGCGTTGCTCGGCAGCGGAACGGTCAAGGCGTGGGGCGCGAACGAAGACGGCCAGCTCGGCAACGGCACGACCGAATTGAGCACGGTGCCGGTGTCCGTCAGCGGCCTGAGCGAAGCGACAGCGATCGCCGCCGCCGCTGACGTCACACTCGCCCTCCGGAGCGACGGCACCGCAAGGAGCTGGGGCGCTAACACTCGCGGCGCCCTCGGCGTCGGACGCTCGGAAGCCGAACTCGGATTCAGCGACGTCCCCCTGACGGTGGGCGGCTTCTCGCCGCTGAAAGAAGCGACCGGGATCTCCACGGCGAACGGGCATTCCCTGGCCCTGCTCTCCAACGGCACGATGAAGGGGTGGGGCTTCAACTACGCCGGGCAGGTTGGGGGCGGCTTCGCCTCAGAAGAAGTCGTGCTGCCGACGGCCGTGGTGCATGCGAAGGAAGTCTCGGGCATCAGCGCGGGAGGCGACTGGTCGTTGACCTTCGGCGGTGCGGCGCCGTCGCTGTCGTTCCTGTTCCCCGCCGGCGGAAGCTCCGAAGGCGGCAACGTCGTCGAAATCCACGGCGCCAACTTCACGGAAGTGGAAACCGTCGAATTCGGCAACAAAGCGGCGAGCTTCGAAGTGGTCAGCTCGACACTGATCCGGGCGGTTGCCCCCGCGAGCACGCCGAGCAAAACGTCCGTCTCGGTCATAGCGGCGCGGGGTCAAGGCGTTCCGCTGAAATATCGGTACACGGCGCCGGGAATGCAGCCGGAACTCGGCCGGTGCGTCAAAACCGCCAAAGAAGCGGGCAAATTCAAAACCAACGGCTGCACCGAAGAAGCGCCGAAAAGCAGCTTCGAATGGCATCCCGACGCCGTGCTTCGGGGCTTCTCGGGAAGCAGCACCGAAACGGTGCTCGAAACCGTCGGCAAAGCCAAAGTCAATTGCAAATCCTCGACGATGGCGGGCGAATACGACTCGCCACAAACCGAGGCGGGCGTGAAACTGGCCCTCCTCGAATGCGAAAAAGAAGGGGCCGGCAAATGCTCGACCCCGCTCGCGGCCGAAGGCGAAATCGTGACCCACGCGCTCGAAGGCGTGCTTGGGTTCGAAAGCAAAGAACTCAACAACGTCGCCTACCAGCTGCAGCCGGAAGGCGGGGGCCAGGTCGCCGAATTCAACTGCGGTGCGACGAACGTGAAGGTCAGAGGGGCGGTCGTCGCCCAGTGGTCGCCGCCGAACAACATGCGGGCGTCGTTCAACGTCAAATTCAAACAGGGCAAAGGCAAACAGAAACCCGAATCGCTCGAAGGCGGCCCAACGGCGGTGCTCGAAGCATCGATCGCCGGCGGCGCCTATGAACAGATGGGGTTGTCCTCGGTGGGGACCGTGACCAACGAAGAAGAAGTGGAGATCAACACCGTCCTGTGAGAACTGACGCGCAGGCGCGCGGGCGACTTGGCCCGCGCGCGCTGCGCGGATGTTGCCGGCGCGGCCCGGAGTGGCAGGCGCCGTGCGCGAACCACCGGGCGGCCCGACCCCGCTCCTTAGCCGCCCTGGGCGAGAGTGGACGGCGAGACGGCGCCGAAGCGCAGCGTCTGGTCGGGGAGCGCCGGACGCAGATCCCCGGCGGCGATCTCGTTGTTCTGCTCTGCGGCGGTTACAACCGCGGCCGATGCAGCACCAGCCGCCGTCGCCGGCGCGGGAGCCCATCCGGGCGCCACTGCGGGAGCGGGCGCGTCCTCGCCGGTCACGGGCCACGCCTCGTGGGCAGGTTCTCCCCAGGCAGCTTCGGCCGGCTCGCCGCTCGAGGCGGGCGCCGCATACTCCGGCTGCTCGTGTGGCACCCAAGCCTCGTCGAACACCGCGTAGCGGAACTGCCCGCTCTCGTCGTTGACCCAGAACGCGTCGCCGTACTCGGTGCGCTCGTGGAGGATCGAGCGTTCGTAGTGGGCGGCGATGCGCGCGAGCGCGTCCATGTCCGCCACGTCGACCACGGACACGCCGGGCTGCTGCCAGACGCACTCCACCGGGACGATCGCGCCGCCGTAGCGCGAGAGGATCGCCGCCACGGGGTCCTGGCGGCGGGGCCGGGAGGCGAGCGCGAGCGCCGCACACAGCGCGCAGGCGATGAGCGCGAGCCCTCCGAGCGCGATCGCGCGTGCGGCGCCGACCGTGAGGCTCAGCGGCCCGATCGCGATGTGTGCCGGGCGGCTGCGCCGTGCGGTGACGGTGGCGCTCGCGGAATGTTCGAAGCTCGTCGCCGCGGATGCCGCTTCCGAGGGGGCGCCGCTCGCCGTGACGGGGCGGATCTCGAGACCGTTCAGCGCGAACTTGCTCGCCGGCGCGAAGCTGCCCTTCAGCGGTGCGCCCCCGAGACGGCCGCCGAGCGCCACGTGCGGCGTGATGGCGAGCATGTAGGAGCCGCGCACCGCCGTCGCCGATTCGACCCGGTCGACCAGCGCGAGCAGCGAGCCGATGTCGAGCCGGCCGCGCACGGTGCCGGTGTCGCCGTGGATCGGGGTCGAAGGCCCGAGCGGCACGGTCGTCCGCCAGCCGCTCGTCGAGGCGACCGTCGCGCTCAGCCAGCCGCGCGCGTCGAGCTGGTGCGGGGCTGCGGAGGAGAACTGATAGGCGAACGCGACCTGCGCCGAGTGGACCACGTGCGTGAACAGCGGTTCACCGGTGTGCACGCTCCCCGACGGGTAGGTGGGTCCGGCGGGCGGGCTCGCCGTGTAGCTGAGCCGCGCGGTCTGGCGGAAGGGCACGCTCGTCGCGGTCACCGCCGCCGCCGGCCGGGTGAAGGCGAGCACCGCCAGGATGAAGAACGGTGTCATCGCCACCAGCGCGCATGCCACGATCGCCGCCGTTCCTCCGGCCCCCAAACGGCCTGCCGACCATGTGGCGTCCGCCGCGGGCGCCGGAGACGCGGCCGGCGCCGCGGCGCCATCGCCCCGCGCACGCTTGCGCCGCCGCCGCTGTTGCGCGAACGACACGCCGCAGACGAGCAGCGTCGCGATCGCGAACAGCAGCCCGATCAATGCCGGCGAGCGGACCGAGTCAAGGACGTGGCCGGCACCCGGGAGGTGGAGCCACAGGGCGCCGATGAGCTGCGAGCGCGCCGGGTGTTCGAAGTCCGTGAAGTTGTTGTTGTCGCCCTTGAAGGTGTAGCGCGCGCCGTCGCGGCCGATGATGCGGTGGAGCACCACGGTCCCGAGCTCGCGGTTGTGGTAGGCGACGATCTGCCCCACGCGGTAGTCGCCCTCCTGACGGACGATCGCGAGGTCGCCGGAGTGGAAGCGGGGCTCCATGCTGATGCCGTCGGTGACGACGTAGCTCGTCGAGCCGCCGACGGCGGCCGGAGCGAACAGGAACCACATCGATGCGAGGAGCGCGAGCGTCGCGGCGCCCCACAGGATGCTCTTGATGTGCGGGCGGGCTCGCATCGCGCTCGAGGGTGGCGCTACGCGTCGCGACGGAGCGGCCCGGTGTGGGCCGCTCCGCGCGGGCGTATGCCTATTCGATCGTGACGGTGCCGCTGCTGACAGCCGCGACCGACAGCTTGAGGCCTTCTCCGTCCGGCACAGGAGTGCCGAAAGTGCAGGTCACTGCGAACGGCGCCGCAGCTTCGGACGCCCCACAGTCGGTCCAGTCGCCGCTCGCCGGGGTCGCCGCCGTGAGCGCAACCGCGACGTCGGACGCCGACTTGTTCAGGTCGAAGGTGACGGCGGTCATCGTTTCGCCGTCGCCGCTGAACGTGTAGTTCGTCGGCGAGGCGACCGTGTAGCCGCTGACCGTCGCCGAACCCGCACCTGCAGAGTGGCTCGCGACGGTGTTGCTGGCGGTGAACGCGTACGCGCTCACGCCGATCACCAACGCCACGAGAAAGACCAGAAGGCCCGCGACGCGTCGCTTGCCCCCCGTGCTACGCCTACCGATGTGCATGGCCACGTCGGGCCCCCTTTTTGGGTTGTGATCACCGGACACTCCCTGTGTCCGAGCGGCACTCCCTGTGTCCGCGACCTGACCATCGACCTCGGAGGGCCCGAGCTTTACGTCTGCACCGGGGCGATCAGCTGAGCTTTGCCTCGACCTGACGAGCTACGCGTCGCTTCAGCTGGCGGAGCGCGATGCGCTCGTCGGCGGTCGAGATCTGCCCCGCCTTCACAGCGGCGTCGAGCCGCGCACGGCGCACTCGCACGATCCCTGCGACCAGCTCGGCGCGGGAATGGCCGTGGGCGGCGGCGATCTGCGCGAGCGTGCGCCCTGAGCGCAGCTCGGAGCGCAGGTGCGCCTGGCTGATCCCAAGGTAGCTCGAGGCTGCCGCCAGCGATCCGCCAACGTGGTGCGTGTGGCGGAGCTGGGCCTTGAGCTTCGTGCGCAGCCGGCTCTCCTGGGCGCGCACCTCAGCCGGCGTGAGGCCCTGCTTGCGAAGTTCGGCGGTGCGCGACGCGAGCATCGCGCGCAACAGGCCGCGCGAGCTGTGGCCGGGGGTCGCTTCGGCGATCTGCTCGAGCGATTCGCCGCTGCGAAGCCTCCGGCGCACGGCGGCGGCGTTCATGCCGAGATAGGAGGCTGCGCTGGCCGTCGGGCTCTGGCTCCCGGCCACGGATGCGGACCGGGACGCGTGGTGCTTCGAGGAGGCCCCGAGCGTCAGCACGAGAACCGCCGCGATCACCGCGAGCAGCGCGACCGCGAGCATCAACGTCTTCCTGCTGATCCCTCTCAAAGGCTTCTCTCCCGGCCGACGTGGTCGATTTGTCAATGCTAGACTGGCCATCCAGCCAACGCGACGCTTCAGGCGTCGTCTGACGTCGGTCGGCCCTCTCCGAGCCGGCGTCCACATGTTCGACTTCTCGCGAGGACCGGTCGCCGCGACAGCCGGTGCTGCCCGCCCGCATTCATGGTATGCTCGCCGGCGTCGAGTCGCGATCTCGGGGGGCCACAAGGGGGTGCCCGGACGTGCCTGGGTCGCAGACGAGTTAGTGGGAAACCGTCTACCAGCCTTTCCACCGAGGGGCGAAAGCGAGGACTTAGGAGAATGAGGACCCTTAAGATCACGGTCGCGTTGGCCGCGATCGCGTGCGTGGCGGTCGCGCTCGCGTCGCCGGCGCTCGCGAAAGAAAAAACCAAAGCCTTCTTCGGCGAATTCCACGCGAATGTCCCGAGCGGCGCCCCGGTCACGCCTTCGACGCCCGCGATCGCTAAGACGAAAGAAGGCTCGCTCGACGCGATGTACCTGGGCGGGAAAGAAGGGGCCGGTCCCTTCACGTTCGAATGTGGGAGCCTGAGCTCGGAAGGCAAGGTCGAATCCGAAAGCTCCGAAACCTTCCGGACGGAAATCAAGTTCAAGAAATGCACGGCGCAGCGCAACCTGGTCGGGCCGGCGGGCGAAAAAGGCATCCCCGTCAAATTCACGAAGGGCTTTGAAATGGAATTTCACGCCAACGGGTCGGCCGAACTCACCCACATCGTCAAAGGCACCGAGACCGAAATCAAGGTGAAGGGCGGCGCCTGCAATGTGATCATCCCCGAACAGCGGATCGGCTCCGAAAACTTCGAAAAAGAATCCGAAGCATCTGAATTCGGCAAAGAATTCGAAAAATGGGCGCCCCAGAAGCTCAAAACGTTCCCCAATGGCTTCCAGTACGAGATGTTCATCGAATGGCACAACAAGCTGACCTACTGGATTCCGGTCGAAAAAAACGGTGCGTGCTTTGACCAAAAGGAATCCACGGACGGGAAATTCAACCCTGAATTGAACGTCATCGAATACAACGGGTACTTCGAAGGCGAACTCGAAGAAATCAAGGTGAAAAAGGGCAACGTCTGGTTCGAAAGCGCCAGGGAACGCAAAGAAATCGAAGAAAAAGGCGAATGCGCAGCGACTCACTCCTGCGTCTGAGCCGGATAGGGTCTGACCCAGCGCTCGCCAAGAGCGACGCGGGCTGAGACCGACAGAGAGCGCGGCAGGGCATTCGCCCCGCCGCGCTCTCGGCGTTAAAAGGCCGGTGTCGACATCGGCCGTATCACAGAGCGGGATCGGTTCGGCTCGGCCCCGCTGTTCGCGCGCGCCGGAGGCTCAGGCCTCGGCCAGCACGGGGACCGACTGACCGTCGCTCTTGGAGCGGTACATGGCGGCGTCGGCCAGGCGCACCAGCTCATCCGCGCCGATGCTGCCGTGCTCGGCACAGGCGACGCCGATGCTCGCGCGAAGGTCGGCCTCTCCGCAGGAGAGCTCGAAGGTGCCGCAGACGGTCATCTTGATGCGGTCGGCAACCTGCATCGCGACCGTCGCCGAGGGCACGCCGCGCAACACGATCAGGAACTCGTCGCCGCCCAGGCGGCCGATCACGTCGGAGTCGCGGCTCGCGAGCTGCAGGCGCTCGGCGACGAGCGTCAGCAGCTCGTCTCCCGCCGCGTGGCCGAGCGTGTCGTTGACCGGCTTGAACTTGTCGAGATCGACGTAGACCACGCCGGTCTGCCCGGCGTCCTCCCGCGCGAGCTCCTCACCGAGCAGCGTCAGGATCGACGAGCGGTTGTGAACGTGGGTGAGCGTGTCGTAGGTGGCTCGGTGCTCGAGCTCTTGACGGGCACGCGCGCTGTCGGTGATGTCCAGCACGCAGGTGATCGCGCCGCCCACCTCGCCGCTGGAGCGCGAGAGCGCGCGGATGCTCATCAGCGCGCGGCGCCAGGTGCCGGACGGGCGCAGGATGTCCACCTCTACGTCGCGGTCGACGCCCTCGGCGAGGACCTCGCCGAGCACCTCGTCGAACTTGGCCGAGCTCTCCTCGGTGAGGGTCTGGAGCAGCGTCGTGACGGTCGGCGCGGGCCCCTCCTGGCGCTCGACGGCTGCCTCCTGCTCGGCCGGGACGACCGGCGCAGGCTCGCTGGCCGTCGCGCTGTCCAGGGGCTCCGAGCCGTAGAGGATGTCGAGCAGGCAGGCGTTGTTGTAGACGACGTCGCGCTCGGTGTCGATCTGGAGCAGCCCGACCGGCATCGCGTCCGTCAGCCGCCGCAGCAGCTCCTCGTGTTCGTGCAGCGCCTCCTGGGCGGCCATCTCGGCAGAGACGTCGATGATCTCGACGACCACGCAGTTGCGTTCGGGATGGTTGAGGTAGTTGTGAAGGGTCGTGTCCACCCACACGTAGCTGCCGTCCTTGCGCCGGCGGCGCAGGCGTGTCTGCTGCGCGTGGTTGCTCGAGATGACCGCGAGCCAGCCCTCGACCGCGCGGCCTTGGTCGTCCGGGTGGATCTGGTCGAGCACCGACTTGCCGAGCAGCTCCTCCTCGGTGTAGCCGAACATCTGGGTGAAGGCGTCGTCGGCGGCGATCACGCGCGCGCCCTCGTCCTCGGTGAGGGTGCAGAAACGGGGCGCGGCCGGGCCGCTCTCCTGCTCGGCGGGAAGATCGTCGGCGTCCTCGTCGCTCGGCAGGATCACGCCGAGGAAGACGCCGTGGATTTCACGCAGGTCGATGAAGTGCAGCGTCGACCACTTGGTGGGCGTGGCGAGCATCCGTACCTTGGTCTGCGCCGCGCCGTCCTTCTGGGCGGCGAGCCACAGCCGCACGACGGCCGTGCGATCGCCGGCGACGACGTTGTCGATCAGCGCGCGACCCTGGATCAGGCCCTGGCCCCACAGGCCCACGGTCTGCGGCACCGGCACGATCAGGCCGTTCGAGGCCAGCGCGCAGACCTGCGCTCCGGGGTGCTCGCGAAGCAGCGCTTCCGCGCCCTTCGCGATCTCGTGACCGTCCTGCACGGCAGCGTCCTTCATCGAGCCCTCCTGGGCTCTGACGGCATGCGACGGCTTTTCAGAACGAGATCATCCATGTCGAGTCCCCCTGACTCGTGGCACTGCATCGGCTGGCGGGCCGAAGGACATGAATTGCGGTCACCCGTTTGGACGACCGCAGATCCCGATGCTCAGGCGTCGCCGAAGGGTGCGAACACCACCCCGGGCGGAGGCGGCGCTCCCGCGGCGCCGAGCTCATACGCGCCCCCGTGGGTGCTGCGCAGCGCCAGCCGCCCGCCCTGGCCGCGGCGCCCGAGCGCCAGCTCGAGGCCGGCGACCGAGCAGTTGACCACGTCGTGCTCGGCACCGTCCGGGTCCGCGTAGCGCCAGCCCGCCGCGCTGCCGGGCGTGACCTCGACGTGCGCGATCACCTGCAGCCTGTCCGCTCCTCCCAGCTGGATCTCGGCGCCCGCCGCGGACTCGTGGACGACCGGCCGCGCGGTGCCGACGCCGCCCAGCCTGTGTTCGCGGCCTTCGAGACTGAGTGCGCCGCTTGCGACCCACGGCGTCAGGCGCGAGCCGACTCGGACCCGCCCGAGCGCCACGTCCACCCACGCCTCCGGCGCGCCGGTGAAATCGCAGCCGTGAAGCCAGATCCAGCGGGCGGCGTGCTCGGAGCCCCAGTTGTGCCCCACCATCCCGTGCCAGCCGCGGAGGTCGATCGGACCCCGGCCCTCGAGCTCGAGGACGCCGTCGAAGCGCGCGAGCGGCGCTGGGCTCGTCAGCTTCGTGCGTGGCAGCGGCGTGCGGTAGAGCAGGCGCGGGCGCAGATGGCCCAGCTCCGGCGCCTCGGCGGCGAAGCGCAGCGCCCATCGCGCGGGGCCGCACTCGCCCTCCGCTCCGTCCGGGCCGATGCGGGACCGCCCGCCGATCTCGATCCAGCCTCCCGGCGGGACCTGTGGGTGCTCGAAGGTGCTCTTGTGCATGAACGGCGCGCCGCGGCTCGCGTCGAAGACCGTGCACCAGACGGAGCCCCTCGCCGCCTGCCCCGGCGCCTTGCGGACCGTGTAGCGGATCCAGACCCCCACCGGCTCGCGCGGCGAGACGGCGCGCAGGTAGAAGGACTCGTACATCCCGGCCGCCTCGGGCGCGCCCACGAACACCGGCTCCGCTCGCATCGGCCCGATCCTAAACCGGCACCGGCCGCGCTTCCTGCCAGGATCCACGCCGATGCAACGGCCCCCGCTGGTCGAGCTGCCCGCCGCGTTGGCCGAACCGACCCCGCGGCCCGGCGCCCGCTACCTGCTCGGCATCGACGGTGGCGCGACGAAGACGCTCGCCGCCGTGCTCGACCTGGAGGGCCGCACGCTGCACCTCGGCCACGCTGGCCCGAGCAACGAGGATGCAGTGGGGGCGACCGCCGCCGTGAAGGCCCTGCTCGACGCCGCCGGGGCGGCGCTCGACGGTGCCGGCATCGGCGCGGAGGATCTCGGTGCCGCGGTCCTGGCCGTCGCCGGCACCGACACCGAGTCGATCATCCGCAATGTGCGCGCCGCGCGTGGCGAGGGCTGGATCGTCGTCAACGACGTCGTCGCGGCCTGGGCAACTGCGACCGGCGGCCGGCCGGGCGTGGGTGCGATCGCGGGCACCGGCTCGAACGTGTTCGGCGCCGGCCCGGGCGGCAGCTGGCGCACCGGCGGCTGGGGCCATCTCCTCGGCGACGAGGGATCGGGCTACTGGCTCGGCGTCGAGTCGATCAGCGCCGCGCTGCGCGACCGCGACGCCTCGGGGCCGGAGACCGGGCTCGGGGACGCCGCGTGCGAGTTCTTCGGCTGCGACACCGTCGAGGCCGTCGCCTCGCTGGTCTACTCGAAGCCGCTGACGAAGGGCGAGATCGCCGCCTTCGCGACCGAGACCGCGAAGCTGGCAGAACGCGGCGACGCCGTCGCGCGCGGGCTCTTCGAGCGTGGCGCGACGCTCCTCGGCGACCAGATCGCCGCCGTGATCTCCCAGGCCGGTCTCGCCGGCGAGTTTCCGGTCGGTCTGATCGGCGGCGCCTACAAGGCCGGTGAGCTGTATCTCGAGCCGCTGCGCCGCCGCGTGCTCGCGGCCGCGCCCGGCGCGCGCATCGTCGTGGTCGAGATGGTCCCGGTGGGCGGCAGCCTGCTGCTTGCGGCGATGGCGTGCGGGCGGCTCGATCAGCTGGCGCCCGGGGAGCTGGGCGAGCTGCTCGACTCGGCGCTCGTGGCCTGAGCCTCGATCTCGGCCCGTCGCCCGATCGCACCCGGGCCGGTGCCCGCGAGGCGCACCGCGGCTGCGGCGCCGGCCATGATCGCGGCCTGTCGCGGCGTGGCGCCGCCGGCGAGCTCGACGAACAGGGTCGCGGCGAACACGTCGCCGGCGCCGAGGTCGTCCACCGCGCCCGGCACCGCCGCGGGCGAGACCTCGGTCTCGCCGCCGCCGGGTTCGAGCAGCAGCGTCCGTGCCGGTCCCGCCGTCACGGCGACGAGCGCCCCGTGCCCGCGCGCCAGCTCGACGCCCTCCGCGGTCGCCGGCCGCTCGCTGCGGCTCAGCACGAGCGCGTCGGACCGCACGAACAGCTCGAGCGCCTCAGCGGCGGGCGCCCTCGGCACGACCTCGGCGCCCGGACCGCTCCAGCCGCGCGCGAGACCCTGCGGCGTCAGCCCGACGAACCCCCACTCTCCTGACGGGGCCGCCAGCAGCTCGGCGGCGACCGGGGCCAGGTGCAGGATGCCCGCGCCCGGCAGCCGCTCAGCGGCGATCGGGCCCGCCCAGGCCAGCAGGCGCTGGCGGCGCTCCTCGCCGAAACCTTCGGTGTGGAACGTGGTCGTCTCCGCAGCCGGCTCGACCACGAGCCGCAGCTCGTCCGCATACGGGGACAGCAGCTTGCGCAGCTCGCGCTCGACGCCGCGCGTGTGTATGGTCGCCTCGAGCCCCAGCCGGGCGGCCTGCAACGCGCTGTACAGCGCGGTTCCGCCGGGCCGGCGCTCGCCGTCCGCCATCACGTCGACGGTCACGTGGCCGACGGCCAGGTAGGACGTCGCGGCACCACAACCTCCGCGGTGGTGGCCTGTTGTTGCTGCTTGAGACATGACCCCGTCCCTCACAAGGCTCCATCTTCTCCCAGCGGCGCTGGCCGTGGCGCTCGCGTGCGCGCTGAGCGTGGCGGCTCCCGCCCAGGCGAAGCGCCCCCCGGCGCATGCCGACCGTTATCCGGCAGCTGCCACGAAGGCGGCCTTCCGGGCCTCCCGCGCGAGGCTCGCGGCCGCCAAGAAGCACAAGCGCAAGCCCCCGGCGCCCGTGCTCCATGGCAACCCGGCGCGCGGCCTGCGCGCCTTCCAGGGGATGCAGCGCGCCTACTACCTGCTCGGCTCGGGGCTCTACAAGGGCGAACCGTTCTCCTACCTGTGGCCGTTCTCGCAGGGCCTCGCCGCCACGGTCAGCATGGCCAACGTGCAGGCGATCGCGAAGGTCCCGTCCCTGCGCAGGGCCTTCACCAAGGAACTGAAAGCGCGCCTGGTGGGGCTCGGCAACTACTTCGACGGTGCCAACTCCGGCGAGCCCGAAGGCACGTTCACGAGCACGCTGCCGGCCTACGACGGCACCGTCGCACCGCCGACAGGCCCCGGCGGGGCGAAGTACTACGACGACAACGACTGGGTCGGGATCGAGCTGATGCGGATCTACCGGCTGACGGGAGAACCCGCGGTGCTGGGCGGGGCCGAGGCGGTGATGGCCTTCGAGATGGCCGGCTGGCAGGAAACCCCCGAACTCGGCTGCCCCGGCGGCATCCCGTTCAGCAACCTGACCGAAAACACCGACCGCAACACGATCACGACGGCCCCGGCCGCCGAGCTCGCGGTGCAGCTCTACAAGGTGACGAAGAACCCGGCCTACCTGAGCTTCGCGGTGCAGGCCTACGAATGGGTGCGCCGCTGTCTGCTGCTCGAAGGCAACCTCTACGCCGATCACCTCAACCGTCGCGGCATCGTCGAACCGCACCTCTACAGCTACACCCAGGGCGTGATGATCGGCGCCGGGACGCTGCTCTACCAGGCGACCGGCAACGGCGCCTTCCTCTACCAGGCACGGCAGACCGCGGCGGCCTCGATCGCCTACTTCACCCCGGAACGGCTGGGCGCGGAGAACCCCTTCTTCCCCTCCATCTTCTTCCGCAACCTGCTCTACCTCGATTCCGTGACGCACGACCCGCCCGGCCCCCGCATCGCCCAGGCCTACGTCAACTACGCCTGGGAGCACCTGCGCCTCAGCAACGACCTGTTCGTGGCGGGCTCGCCCCCGACCGGCCAGCTGCTCGTGCAGGCCGCGATCGCGCAGATCTACGCGCTGCTCAGCTCGCCGCCGAGCACGTACTTCTAGCCCGCGGGTAGGCTCTCGGGCATGAGCGAAGCAGCCAACCTGATCACCGCCGACGGCCTGCGCCAGCTGGAGGCCGAACTCGAGGGGCTCGAGGGCGACGGGCGCCGAGCGATCGCCGAGCGCATCAAAACGGCCCGCGAGTGGGGGGACCTGAAGGAGAACAGCGAGTACCACGACGCCAAGAACGACCAGGCGCACCTCGAGACCAAGATCGCCCGCCTGCGCGAGCGGATCGCGGATGCCGTCCTCGTCGAGGAGGACGCGCCCACGGGCGGCGTCGTCGGTCTCGGCTCCACGGTCGTCGTCCGCGACGGCGAGGGCGCGGAGGAGAAGTGGCAGATCGTCAGCTCGCACGACGCGGCGCCCCGCGAGGGACGGCTCTCGGTCGAATCGCCGATGGCCACGGCGCTGCTCGGCCGCGCGCCCGGCGACGAGCTCTCGGTCACGTTGCCGCGAGGCACGCGCGCGCTCACCGTGCTCAGCGTCAGCTGAGCCTCGTCGCGCTGCCCGCGTAGGCGCGCGCCACGCGGCGCAAAAAGGCCCGTGGCTTGCGGCGGTACAGGCGCTGCCCGCCCCGGAGCGCCTGGCGGCGCAGCTTGCGCCGCCGGCGCACGAGCTGCTTGCGCAGCCGCCGTCGCGTGCCGCGCGAGACGCCCGCCGCCGCGCCGTGGTCTTCGAGCCATTCGCCGAACACGGCGAGGTCGTGCTCCTCGCCGAGAACTTCGCCCAGCTCGTCCGCGCGAACGGCCAGCCGCCGCACCCAGCGCGCCTCGCTGCCGGCGCGCTTGCGCCGCTTGCCCGACAGCTTCGCGATCGTTCCCGGCGCGGGCTCCGAGCGGCGCAGCGACTCGGCCGCGTAGCGGAGGTCCTTCACGCGCTTTCGCCATTGGTGCATGGTGCGCATCCGCCCGCCGCGCTTGCCCGCCACGCGCCGGCCGCGCTTGCGGCCCTGCGTGTAGACGCGCCCCAGCCCGTCCTCGATCGCGCCGATCCCGGGCCGCCCGGAGAGCTCCCACGCCGAGACGCGGGTGCGGAACAGCCGCAGCTCGTCGACGACGCGCATCCGGTTGCCCGGTTCGAGCATCTGGCGCTCGGCCTCGTCGCGCTCCTTCGCGAGGTGGGTGCGCAGCCGGATCACGCCCGCCCGGCTGCCGAGCTTGCGTGGATGGCGCGCGACCAGGCTGTCGAGCGTGCCCAGCATCACCTCGGCGTCGCGTGCGCCCGCGAGGCGGGCGGCGGCTGCGCGCAGCGTTGCCTGCTCGCGCGCGCAGGTCTCGGTGCCGAGCTCGCCCGCGAGCAGCCGCACGATCGTCCGCAGCCGCTTGATCGCCTTGCGGGCTTCGTGCACGGCCTTGCGGGCTTCGCCCTCCTCGACGTTCTGCAGCTCCGCGACGGCCAGGTCCGCCTGCTCGATCGCCATCCGCCGCAGCCCTTCGGCCAGCCCCTCGCCGGGCGCGAGGCCGAGACGCCGCCGCGGCCGCTTCGCGCTGTGCGTGAGCAGCGCGCCGCGGGCGAGCGCCATGCCGAGGCCGATCGCCGCGCTCGCAGCAAGCGTGGCCGCCAGCGGCGCGACAATGGAGCGATGACGGACCTGCCGCGCGCGCCATGGTGGACGGTTCGGCGAGCCGCCAACCGGAAGCCATCGACGTATCGCTGTCCGATCTGTGGTCATCTTCTTCCCGCCCTCAGCGAGCATATGCTGATCGCCCCGGAAGGGGACACGCGAAGGCGCCGTCACGCCCATACCGAGTGTGTGATGCGGGCCAGGCGGGACGGGCGGCTGCCGCTTCGCGAGGAGTGGCAGGCGACGCGGCCCCGCCCGCCCAGCCTGTGGAGCCGGCTGCGCGGGCGAGGTTGAGCCACAGGCGCTCTCAGCCCGTGTTGACGTGCACGTGCTCAGGCTCGACCCTGATGATCACGCGCTGTTCGCCCGGCTGGCGGTAGGGGTAGGAGTCGGCGTCGAGGTACTTCTTCGCGAGCGCGTCGATGTGCTCGTCGGCGCCGTCATGGGTGCGCTCGGCGACTTTGCCGCGCACCTCGACGTACTCGTAGGGGTTCTCCAGGTTCTGGACCGTCAGCGTGATCCGGGGGTCGCGTTCGAGGTTGCGCGGCCAGGCACGGCCCTCCGCGCTGTTGAGGACCGGCCTGCCGTCTTGAACATCGACCCAGACCGGGGCGCTCAGCACCGAGCCGTCGCTGCGCAGCGTCGCGACGTTGGCGAAGTTCTTGGCGCTCAGCAGCTCCTCGCCGCGACCTTCGATCCGCTCCATGTTCGTCCTTTCCGTCGGGGGGGATTGGGTAGCTCCAGCGTAGGAGCTACCCGTCCCCGTCAGTAGCGGCTCAGGTTCGCGTAGCCGTTGGCCGGCGGGATCGGATCGAGCGGCGCCAGTTTCCCGTTGTTGAGCACGAAGTGGACGACGCGCTGGCCCCCGCTCGGGCAGCAGAGCGGGTCGTTGCGGCGGTAGAGCGGGTAGGCGACGGCGACTTCGGTGTCGCTCTGGGAGACGACCTTGAGCTTCGCGCTCGGTTCCTTGGCGTCGGTGCCGATGTAGCGGCCGTCGACGAAGAAGAACGCCTGCTGGCCGTAGCCGTCGCCCGAGCCTGTGCGGGTGCCGACAAGGACCCGCAGGGTCTGGCCCGAGTGGTATTCGGAGGCGTCCACCGGCGTGTACCCATGCGCCCTGACCAAGGCGACGGCGGCGCCCACGGACCCCGCCTTCGCCGTGCCTTCTTCGGTGAACGACGGCTCCGGCGCGGTGCGCGTAGGCGAGGTCGAGCCTGCGCTCGGGCTGGTGGTGGTGGTCGTCGTCGGCGCCTGCGTGCTCGTGGTCGTCGGCGTCGTCGGTGTCGCCGGCGTCGTCGTGGCGCCCGGGGCGCTCGAGACCGTGACCGTCTTCGTCGCCGAGCCGCAGCCGGCGAGGATGCCCGCGCCGACCGCGACGATGGGGAGGAGTCGTCGCATCGAGCCCATGGTATGAGCCCTGGCGCCGCGCGGCTGCACATAGCCGCTCAGGGTCGCGGGGCGGCGCGGGCAGGCTACGATCAGCGCAGATGTCCGCGCAGCAACCGCCGCAGCCGCAGGACGGAGCCCAGCAGCCGCCTCAACGGCGGACCAACAAGGAGCTGGTCCGCAACGTGCTCGCGGGCGTGGTGGGCGTCTACATCGTCGTGTTCGCGGTGCTGAACCTGGACGACGTCCAGGTCGACTGGGTGTTCGGCTCCGGTCGCGCCCCGCTGATCATCGTGATCGTCATCTCGCTGCTCGCGGGGATCGTGCTGACGTACTTCGCCGAGCGGCGCTCACGCAAGCGCCGGTAGCCGCGCGCCGCCCTCAGCCGTCGAGCAGCGCGGCGGACCGCGCCCGGCGGCGTCAGCCGTCGAGCAGCGCGGCGGCGGCACCGTCGGCCCCCAGCGCGGGCGCGAGCGCGAGCAGGGCGAGGTGGTCGGCGACGCATGGCAGGAACCTGATCCGCCGGTCGGCCAGATGGCAGCGGACGAGGTGCCAGAGCGCACCCACGAGCGCCTCGCCGCCCGTCTCGCCGTCGCTCGGGAAGCCGCTCCCGAGCAGCCGCGCCAGCTCGC
>Ga0134126_10003938_pt1 | contig 18579 bp, 20 predicted proteins | sample KB31752_FD_96881 | JGI IMG/M metagenome (GOLD analysis project Ga0134126, IMG submission 96881) | Terrestrial soil microbial communities with excess Nitrogen fertilizer from Kellogg Biological Station, Michigan, USA - KB3-175-2 | ecosystem: Environmental > Terrestrial > Soil > Unclassified ...
GCTACTTTTGGGACCTGCGAACACCGCGCTAAAGCGGCAGTGTTAATGAGAACCAGAGCAACTGCAATCATACCAACTGAATCGCATTCACTCACGTCGCATCGCGCACAGGGTTTCGCAGTATTCCAATTCCTTCGATCTCAACCTCGACAACGTCGCCATCCTTCATCGCTGAAACGCCCGCCGGCGTTCCGGTTGCAACCAGATCTCCGGGATAGAGCGTCATGATATTGCTTATGTACCTGATCAGGAAGGGAACTGAAAACGCCATGTCAGCCGTGCGTCCGTTTTGTTTGACCGTGCCGTTGACGCGGGTCGTAACCGCCAGGTTCAGTGGATCTAATCCGTCGACAATGAAAGGCCCGACAGGACAAAACGTGTCGAAAGATTTTGCGCGAGTAAACTGAACGTCTTTACGTTGCAGATCGCGCGCAGTCACATCATTCACGCAGGTATAGCCCAGAACATAAGAGAGCGGATCTTCTTCCTCGCTGAGCTTTCGCGCCAGCCGGCCGATCACGACGCCGAGTTCGCCTTCATGTTCCACTTGCTGCGACTGCGGCGGTCGCTCAATCGAAGCTCCGTCCGCAATAATCGCTGACGGCGCTTTGAGAAAAAGCAGCGGCTCGTCAGGCATTTTGTTTCCCAACTCGGCGGCGTGTTCTTTGTAGTTTCGTCCAACGCAGACAACTTTTGAAGGTGAAACTGGGGCCAGGAATTCAACGTCAGCGACAGGAATTGGTTCGCCGGTGCGTAGGTTAATGAGCGACTCGACCGTCTCAACATCAGCGAGCGGCAAGACCAAATCAGCTTCGAGCACGCCGAAGCGTGGCGCCGGTGCTGCGAAAGTTTTGAATCTACAAATACGCATTAACTGTTCGCGCTTCGCGCTCATTTGCGGGCGGGGGGCGCCCGCGGTCCCAGTATTGGGGTTTGCGTTTCTAGGGGACGGTTTCCGAAACTACTTCTGAAAGCGGACTAACGTTACCAACCTGATCGACCGCGGTTAGGTAGTAGTAGTAACGTCTGCCGGACTCCACTTTCTCGTCCTGGAAAGTTGTTCGCGTTAACAACTCCGCGTTTAGTTTATTCCAACGGTCCTTCGGCAGATCCGGATCAGTGGAGCGATAGATGTTGTAGCCGGCGATGTCCGGTTCCGGATTCGCGGGGAAGAAAATTGAAAGTCGTCCCGGAGCCGCGGCCACGGTTATCGATGCCGGCGCTGAAGGCGCGTAGGTATCAATCGGCGATACGGAGATCGAGTTTGAGTTTAGACTTTCAACCTGGCCGCCTTCAGTGCCGAGCGAAACGGCACGCACTGTGTAGCGATAGCTTTCGCCAAACTTGAAGTTGCGGTCCTGATATTGTGTGTCTGAAATCGGAGCGTCGTTTAAGGGCTGACTACCCTCGCCATTCTGCTCGCCAGTCAACCGGTAGATGTTGTAGCCGAGCAGGTTCACCGGCGTTGATCCGTCGATGTTAGCGGCGGGCGGTTGCCAGGCAATCGTAATTGCATCTTCGCTGACTTCCTTACCGGTCGTGATCAACGTAGGCGGTAGTGAAATTCGCGCGGCCGGTTCGAGCAGTAGGAAGTTTGAAAACGCAGCGCGTTGGCCCGCGGCGTTCACATAGCGGATGGCATAACGCAAACGAGTTGGCTCACCGGCAAGCTCCAGGGTGTCGGTATACGTTAGGACCTCGCGGGCCTTCTTGATCTCGTCGTAGGTGACGGAGCCAATTAAAGTCGAACGGGTAGCGAACTCTTCCTCCGTTAGGCCAAGCGGAGCGCGCGGTTTTTCTGCGAGCCGGTAGACATCAATGCGCCGGATGCTCTGCACACTCACATCCGAGGCGTTGCGCAACGGTGCGGGCCAGCTCAGTATGACCTGGTTTCCGCGCTGAACTCCTGACAACAACTCAGTGCGCTGCTGCACTCGCTCGATTGGGGGTTGCGGTGGCCGCCGTTTACCGCAATTCAGCAGGCAGACGGTAGTAGGAAGGAGGCAGCAGATGAGAAGGATGGATCGCCAACGGGGAAGCGACGCGTGGCGGCCACACCCTCGCAGGGAGTTTTGCTTTAACTGCCTTAGGTCTTCTGCCTGCCTGCTCTTTTTCACAGAATGTACCGGCTGAGGTCCTGGTCTTTAACAGTTTCGGCAAGCATCGCCTCGACATAGGCCGCATCAATGCGCTGATTCTTCGGCTCCAGGTCAGGCCCTTCAAAACTGATCTCTTCGAGCAGCTTTTCCATGATGGTTTGCAGTCTGCGGGCGCCGATGTTCTCCGTGTGCTCATTTACCTTGAAGGCAAAATTCGCGATGGAGTCGATCGCTTCGTCAGTGAAGTCGATTATCACATCTTCGGTGGCCATCATCGCCTGATACTGTTTGATCAAAGCGTTCTTGGGCTCGGTAAGAATGCGTTTGAAATCGTTCACCGTCAGAGATTCAAGTTCGACTCGAATGGGGAAGCGACCCTGCAATTCCGGAATCAGGTCTGAAGGTTTGGAAACGTGAAACGCGCCCGCGGCGATAAAGAGAATGTGATCCGTGCGCACCATGCCGTAGCGCGAGTTTACGGTTGTGCCTTCGACAATCGGCAATATGTCTCGCTGCACCCCCTCGCGCGAAACATCAGGTCCATGACCAGACTCACGTCCGGCAATCTTGTCGATCTCGTCCAGGAAGATAATGCCGGATACCTCGACGCGCTCGATAGCGGCACGGGCCACTGCGTCCATATCAACGAGGCGTTCTTCTTCTTCCGCCATTAGGTGTTCGATAGCCTCGTCAACCGTCATCTTTCTTTGTTTGGTGCGCCCCTGAAAAAGATTGCCCAACATGTCCTTCATGTTGATGCCCATTTCTTCCACACCTTGCGGCCCTGCCAGCTCGATCACCGGAAAGTTTCTTTCGCGAATTTCAATCTCTACCAAACGGTTATCGAGTTTTCCACTGCGCAGTTGCGTGCGCAGTTTCTCGCGCGTGCGTTGAAACTGATCCTGGGTGGAAGCATTTGCGGCATCAGCGGTCACAGGTTCTGCTTCTGCGGCTTCATTTGTAGGCGCGTCGAAGTCGTAGAGGTTGGATGTCGACCGCGGCGGAGGCAGCAGTAGATCGAGAATTCTTTCTTCCACATTCAATTCCGCTTTTTCCGCAATCTCGTCGATCTTCTCCTGGCGCGTCATGTCCACTGCGATTTCGGTCAAATCGCGAATCATGCTTTCCACGTCGCGCCCCACGTAACCGACTTCAGTAAACTTCGATGCTTCGACTTTCAGGAAAGGGGAATTGGACATGCGCGCCAGGCGTCGCGCGATCTCGGTTTTGCCGACACCGGTGGAGCCGATCATGATCATGTTCTTCGGCATCACGTCTTCGGCCATCTCCGGAGGAAGCTTTTGGCGGCGAATTCGATTGCGCAAGGCAACCGCCACGGCTCGCTTCGCATTGCGTTGTCCCACGACGTGCTTATCAAGCTCGGTGACAATCTGACGCGGCGTCATATCGTCGAGCTTAATTTCTTCGTCAACTTCACCTTCTAGATAAATAACCATCGTAAATAAAAAATCCTACTTCAATGAGTTGTAATTCAACCGCTTCGGATCACAGTTCTTCCACAACAATATTCTGATTAGAGTAGATACAAATGTCTGCAGCGATCTGCAGCGCTTTAACAGCAATATCGCGCGCGGACAATTCCGTGTGCTGCATCAGGGCCCGCGCTGCAGCCAATGCATACGAACCGCCAGAGCCAATCGCCAACACACCATCATCAGGCGCGATCACGTCTCCATTTCCCGACAACAGAAAAGAACTCTTGCTATCGGCCACGACCAGCAAAGCCTCCAGATGACGCAGGACTTTGTCCGTGCGCCATTCTTTGCTTAGTTCTATGGCCGCGCGCTCGAGATTTCCATGATACTGTTCGAGCTTGCTCTCAAACCGGGTCAGCAGCGAAAAAGCATCAGCGGTGGCCCCGGCAAAGCCGGCAAGTATAGTATCGTTATAGAGTCGGCGAACCTTTCGCGCATTGGCCTTCATGATGGTTTCGCCCAATGTGACCTGACCGTCACCGGCCAGCGCAACGTGGTTTTCTTTGCGGACGAGCAGCACGGTGGTGCTGCGAACGATTGGTGTTTCTTTGGGCATTTTCGGTAAGGGTCACTATAGGAATTCGCTTGAAGGCAAGTCAAGCGCGGCTCTGGAGGTAGTGACGCAGTTTGAGGTTCTCCTTGAACGGATCGCGTTCACCGTGTGGAATGAGATTAGTACCACCACGCGGTAGCGCTTTTGGAGTGCGTCGCGTCAGGTCGCGACGGACGGAAGCGGTGACAAGTCACGCACTCCAAAACAGCTACTGCGTGGTGGTACTAACCTCATTTCACTGTCGGGGCTCATGCGCCCGCAAGGACTTGATAAATTTTTAGGCTATGATAGCGGCAGCGACACAACAGAGTGAACTGGAGATAGCAACATCATGAGCGGGAACCGCCCACGCATTGGCATAACCATGCGCCTCGAATTCGAGACTGATCGCTTTTATCTCGCGCGCTATTACAGCGAAGCGGTCGAGGCAGCCGGCGGCACGCCCGTCCATATCAGCCTTATTCCAAATCCCGATTACATAGCTTCAGTCATGGATGATCTCGACGGCGTATTGCTCCCCGGCAGCGATTCTGATATCGACCCCTTGCGATACGGAAGCGAGCCGCATCCGAATTTGGGAAGCGTGCATCCAGTGAAAGACGAAACAGATTTGCTGGTGCTCGATGAAATTGAGAAGCGAGGCCTGCCACTCTTTGCTATTTGCTTCGGCCTGCAGGCGCTCAACGTTTCTCGCGGAGGCACCCTGATACAGGACATACCCTCCCAACTACCAAGAGCGATCAAACATCAGCAGGGCGCGCCACGCGATCGTCCTTCGCACGCAATCACCCTGGACAAAGCGAGCCTCCTGTCATCGCTGGCAGCTTCAGCACAGGTCCTGGTAAACAGCCATCATCACCAGGCAGTGGAAAAGGTGGGACGCGACTTAGTCGCTACCGCATGGACCTCTGACGGACTGATCGAAGCCGTGGAGGATTCTCGACCCGGCCGTTTTTCATTGGGTGTGCAGTGGCATCCGGAGCTTGGCTGGCAGCGTGATCGCCTGTCGCAGGCGTTGTTTGAACGATTCATCACCGAAACAAAAGAGTATGTCGCTGCTCCGGACGTTGAAGAGAAACCCAGCCTAAGATCCAATAGAGAGAAGACATCGAGTGCATCCAACTGATCTGCAACTGCGTGGACGTGTGGCGGTAGTGACGGGCGGCTCGCGCGGCATCGGTAGAGCTGTGGTTGAGTTGCTGTCAGAGTTGGGCGCAAACGTCGTCGTTAACTATCTAAAAGATCAGGAAGCGGCTGAAGCAACTGTAACCTCAGCCCGAAGCAGGGGAGTGGAGGCAATTTCGTTGCGGGCTGATGTTTCCGACCCAAGCGAAGCTCAGCAGTTGATTGCGGCCGCTGTGGAACACTTCAAACGAGTGGACATCCTGGTCTGCAATGCCGGCATTTGGGAAGGCGCTCCGCTTGACGAAATGTCTGAGGACCTTTGGGACCGAACCATGAACATAAACCTTAAGGGCACCTGGAGCGTATGCCGAGCAGTGGTTTCGCAAATGAAGAAACAGCGATCGGGGAAGATCGTCATGCTGACTTCCACGGCAGGGCAACGTGGCGAGGCGAATTATTCTAATTACGCGGCCTCTAAGGGTGCGCAAATCGCTTTCACGAAATCGTTAGCTGAAGAACTAGGTGAATGGGGAATCAGCGTTAATGCCGTCGCGCCGGGCTGGGTAATTACCGAGATGACTAAAGAAGCGCTCGGTGATGCGCAGCAGCGAGAGGAGATTGTCAGGACGATTCCGCTTCGCAAGATCGCTGAGCCTGAAGACATCGCCCGGCCCGTGGTCTTTTTATGCAGCGACTGGTCGCGGCACATCACCGGGGAAATATTGAACGTAAACGGCGGTTCCGTTCTCTGTGGCTAGACGTAATGATTTACTTTAACTGTTCTGGCTCAGCGTTCGCCCCGGGGCAGTAATCCGACTGTTAAGGAGGGCTCTTACGTTCAATCAAAGCCCTCCTTAACAGTCGGGCTACTGCTCCAATGATGCAAGCCAATATCACCGTAAGTTTCGCCACCGAGATGAACAATGGCAGATAAGGGCAAGAGACCTTTCATAAGATGACTCGCACACACATCAAGCTTGGTGTTGAGAAATTACTTGAAGAGCAAATCGGCTTGTTGAGCGGAGCTCGCGTCGGGTTGATCTGTAATCAGGCTTCGGTGAATCACCAGTTCCGTCACGCCGCTGACCTGTTTCATGAAGCGCCTCGCGTCGATCTTCGGGCGCTATTCGGACCGCAACACGGCATCCGGGGCGACGTGCAGGACAACATGATTGAGACCGAGCACACGGTCGATCGAGAAACAGGCTTACCTATACACTCTCTTTACAGCGAAACTCGCGAACCCACCGAGGCAATGCTCCGCGACCTCGATGTGCTGGTGTTCGACTTGCAGGACGTAGGCTGCCGGATCTACACGTTTGCCTATACGATGGCAAATTGCATGACGGCAGCGCGCAAATTAGGAAAGAAGGTGATTGTCTGCGACCGGCCAAATCCTATCAACGGCCGGCAAGTAGCCGGGAATGTTCTGGAACCGGAGCAAGCGTCATTCGTTGGTCTATTTGCAATTCCGACCAGGCATGGGATGACGCTAGGCGAACTGGCTCATCTGTTTAATGAGCATTTTGAGATTGGCTGCGAGCTGCAAGTCGTGAAGATGGAGGGGTGGGAACGGCGGCACTGGCTCGACGAAACTGATGCTCCGTGGGTGATGCCATCACCAAACATTCCGACGCTTGATTCGGCTACAGTATTTCCGGGAGCAGTTCATTTCGAAGGCACGCAGCTATCGGAGGGCAGAGGCACGACACGGCCATTTGAGTTGATAGGGGCTCCCTACATCAATCCCGAGGAATACGCGCGGACTCTAGACGAGATGAATCTGCCGGGTGTTTTCTTTCGCAGTTGTATCTTCCGTCCGACATTCCAAAAACACGCCGGAGTAAGTTGCGGCGGAGTCCAGATTCACGTTCTCGATCGGAATGAGTTTGAACCGGTCAGTACCGGCGTTGCGATGGTAAAAGCTGCTTATGAACTTTACGGTTCGGATTTTCGTTGGAAAGAGCCGCCGTATGAATACGTCTACGATAGAAATCCCTTCGACGTGATTGCCGGGACTTCAAGTATTAGAGAAGCTTTTGAGCAGGGAAGGACCTTAGCGGAAATTCAAAAGTCCTGGGTCGCACCATTCGAGGAGTTCATCAAGGTGCGTGAACGTTATCTGCTTTACTAGCATTGTTAAGGTGAATGTTTAGACGTCGTGGCGCCGACCGTTAATGTCCGAAGTTAGGTTTGGCTGATCAAAGAAATTCAGCCTGATGAAAAACTTTAAGAACTGAAATGACCTCGAGCGAGTCGCGAGATAATTGTTTGAAGAATTACGGAGGGTTGATTTGACTACGGTTGATGAACAAACAGAAGGCGCTCCACCAAGGGCCTGGCTAATGGGTGCTGCGGCATGGCTCGTCCCCGGACTTGGGCATCTACTTCAGGGGAAGTGGTGGCGTGCCCTCTTACTAAGCGGCGCCGTTTGGATTTGCTTTATTGCAGGCTTCCAGATGGGCGGCCACCTGTTTAAGTACACCGGATCAGAGCCGGGTCTTTCCGCGCTACTGCAAATCCCTCCGATGATCGCCAACCTTGGCAACGGCCTCGCCTACATTGTGTGCTGGCTTTGGGACTACGGTTTCGCGCATGGCGAGCAACAGGCAGCTTTGCCGACCTTTGAATTCGGCTGGACCTTCCTCCTCGTTGCAGGCCTGCTTAACTACCTTGCCATGCTTGACGCTTTTGATATCGCCGCCGGGAGGAAATCATGAGGCATTTTCTAGTTATGACAGCCTTCGCGGCCCTCGCCGGTATCGTCTTTGGAACGGTTGCCAAGGATTCTGCCCGGGATCAGTTAGTGTATGGCCTTAAGGTTTTTGCTGAGTTCATGGTCATCGGTCTCGTGTTGGCCTGGATCCTCTACTTCATTCCTTTCTAAGCTCTAGGGGTTGAATGGCAATTCTTGAGACAGAGGCGCTTGTACTGCGAACCTACAACTTTGGCGAAGCCGACAAGATCGTTGTCTGTTTGACGCACACCTCCGGTCTTATTCGCGCCGTCGCAAAAGGCTGCCGCAAACTCAAGAGTAGATTCGGTGCTGCGCTTGAGCCCTTCACCCTGACAAAGATCACTTATTACCAAAAAGAGAATCAGGAACTTGTCTCGCTCAACCACGCTGAGATAGTGAAGTCTCACTTCGATCTGTCCGGTCAGGCCGAGACGCTTACTGGACTCGCGTACATGGGCGACCTGGTAATCGAGTTCTCGCCTCCATACGAAGCCAACGAACGGTTGTATCGCATGGTCAAGGCCTGTCTCGATGCTATTTGCGAATCACAGTCTGATTTGCAAGTGATTTTGAGGTATTTCGAAATCTGGCTGTTAAAGCTTGAAGGGTATCTTCCGGACATGCGGCGTTGCGGCGAGTGTCATCGAGCGTTCGATCTAACAGAAGCGACCTTTGTGAATACGGATCTGGTCTTTCGCTGTCGCAGTTGCAGCCGCGGGGCCGGTAGCGCGTTGTCCATAAAACTGCAAACCCAACTGCGGGCCACGCAGCGACTGGCGCCATTCGTGTTCGCGCAGGAGTCGCGAGCGGTACCGGAAAGCATTCATCGGGAAATGGCAGAACTTACTCATCGGCTGATCGGACGCGTTCTGGAGAGACAACCGCGACTGCGATCCACTTTTCAATGAATCGTGGAAGCAGGAGCAGGAAGCAGGAGTAGGTAACGTGTGGTCGAATCACGTGCGAAGGGATGGCGTATCCAGCATAGCCAAGATTAAGGCGGAGGCAGTAGTTAGGCGATAGCGAAGATAGCGCATTACTGCGGACTGCTCCTGCCTCCTGCCCCTACTGTGTTGAGGGTTTACATTTAATGTTGCGAGGCAAGAAGCTAATAGCGGTCTACGTAATCCAGGGGGCCTTGCCCTATGTGGTGCTCTCGCTCGTGCTTCTCACCGCCATTCTCTTCACACAGCAAACCGGTCGCTTCGCCGAGTTAGCTATCTATACCGATCTGCCCCTCTCACTAGCAGGTCAAATCGCAGCCGCTCTTTTGCCCAGCGTCTTGATCCTGACCTTACCTGTAGCAGTTCTCGCGGGTATCATGATTGGACTGGCGCGAATGGGGAGCGACAGCGAAATCGTCGCTATTCGCGCAGCCGGAGTCGGCACCTGGAGCTTACTTTGGCCGGCGCTACTTATCGGCCTGGTAGCCACTACCGCAACCACCTTCCTTCACCTGAAAGTAGCGCCTGAGGCTGCGCGCGATTTGCGCCAGGTGGCTTTGCAGGGCGCGCTGCGAAAATTGGAATCTCCAGTCGACCCGCGAACATTCAACACGGATTTGCCCGGCTACGTTATCTATGTGCGCGATGGCGACAAGACGCAGGGCACGTGGGGGCGCGTCTTTATTTACGCTCAACAAGCCGACGGCTCCACCAGAGTGGTAACGGCGAGTAGCGGAAGAATCGATTCCTCGAGCGACCGCTCGGAACTCGTCCTCAGCGACGCGGTAGCCATGAAGATTCCGAAGCCTGAAAGCGGCCAGCACGATTACGTGGTTGAGCGCCTGGACCAGCTGCGGATATCGATTGATACCGGCCGCGCGGAATTGCTGGAAAACTTCAGCAAGAAAGACGTAACGACGGATGAATTGGACTGGAGTGAACTGAGACAACAGCTTCATACCGGTTCTCTCGCAGAACAGAGCGATGCGCGGCGTACGCTAAATCGGCGTTTGGCACTATCGGCAGCGCCGCTTGTTTTTGCTCTGTTCGGCGGACTCCTGGGAATGCGCGTGCGACGCGGCGGCCGGGGCGCCGGTATTCTGCTGTCGATCGCGGTGGTAATTGTCTACTACCTCATCACGTTGCTGGGCGAGTCTCTGGCGAAAAGCAATTCTGTTTCGGCGATCACCGGGGAGTGGATGTCGACCGCCGTAATGCTCCTGTTAAGCCTCATCCTTTTGCGCTTTGAAGGATTTTCAAAACTCACCTTTACAAGAAAATTATTTAAGCGAGGTGAATCAACCCGCTCACAATACCGTGAGACTTCTCCCGCGCATACAGTAGGTGCAGGACGCTCAGGATTTCCCAGTTTGCTCGACACCAGTCTCTTCCGAACTTTGACAACGAGCTTTCTGGTGGGCTTCGTGGCCTTAGTCTCCATCTTCCTAATCTTCACGTTGTTTGAGCTGTGGCGTTTCATTGCCAGCAACAATGTGCCGGCGGCGATAGTTGGGAAGTATCTTCTTTTCCTCCTCCCGCTGGTAGCGGTGGAACTTTTTCCGGCAACGATGCTCATCACGGTTCTCATCACCTACGCCCTGCTGGCGAGGACCAACGAAGCAATCGCCTGGTGGGCATCGGGGCAGAGCGTTTACCGGCTCATGATGCCCGGGTTGCTATTTGCGGTCGCCGCCGGCGCCGGCACCTGGTTGGTCCAGGAACACTTGATGCCGCCGGCCAACGTTAGACAAGAAGCACTACGAGCGCGAATTCGCGGTGGTCAGGCGCGCGCGACTACACGCACTGGGCGACAGTGGTTGGCATCTGTTGAGAACCGGCGTTTGTACTCATATGAATTTGATGAGCAAGCAGGAGTTTTAAGTGAACCTGCGGTTTATGAATTGGATGATAACGCGGTGCATCTGCGCCGGGTGACGACAGGCAAACTCGGGATCTGGACCGCGAATAATCAATTACTTATTAAAGACTCCGAGACGGTTAACTTGAACGGGATGGTGGTAGAGAGACAACACGAATCGGAGACAGCGATCAAGGGCGTCGATCCGCCGCAGGTCTTTCGTCCTACAGTGGACAAGCCTTCACAGCTCAGCGTGCTGGCCTTGAGAAGTTATCTGAAGGCCGCCAAGCAGCGCGGCGTTGACGTCTCCGCCCTGGCGCTGGCGTTGCAACGCAAATACGTCAATCCCTTCAGCGTCCTGGTGATGGCCTTTATCGGGATGCCGTTGGCGCTGGCGTTTGGAAGACGCGGGGCGATCGTGGCTTTGTGTGTAGCAGTTGGAGTGAGCGTCGCCTACTGGGGAATTGGTGGCGGCTTTCAACAGCTGGGCAATCATGGGTTGTTACCACCCGAGGTCGCCGCGTGGGCGCCGCCTGTAATATTCGCCGCCGCCGGAACGTATTTCCTCTCGCGAGTTCGCACCTAATGAAGGACCGGGCAGTGATGTGCTGGGACCGCGGGCGTCCCGCCCGCAATGAGCGCGTAGCGCGAAAACGTACCGGGTTCCATTGCCAAATGACTGCGCTCCTTCGGCGCGTTTGCGGGCGGGACGCCCGCGGTCCCAGCACATCACTTGACTGGCTTCCTAAAACAGAAAGGCAGGAAGCCTTTCGACCTCCTGCCTGGTGCTTACTGCCTACTGCCTACTCGTTTACGTTCCCGTTTCCCAACTCCCGATGTATTCGAGTTGTTCCGCTGTCAGAGTATCGATGGCCAGACCCAGAGCTCGAAGTGTCAAGCTCGCGATCTCGGTATCGACTTCCTGCGGTAGGAGGTGGACGCCGGGCTTTAGTTCGCCTTTCTTTCTTACCAGGTATTCAACCGAAAGCGCCTGGTTGGCAAAACTCATATCCATCACGCTCGCCGGATGCCCTTCAGCTGCGGCCAGGTTGATCAGCCGGCCTTCGCCCAGCACCATAACTCGGTTGCCGGAACCTTTGAGCTTGTACTCCTCAACAAACGGTCTGACAGTTACAGCCTCCGCGGACAACTCCCGAAGAGCCACCAGGTTGAGCTCGAGATCAAAGTGGCCACTGTTACAAACAAGCGCGCCGTCTTTCATTTTTGCGAAGTGCTCGCCATCGATCACGTGGCGATTGCCGGTTACCGTTATGAAAATATCTCCCAGCGAAGCTGCTGCAGCGATTGGCATAACTCGGAAACCATCCATCACCGCCTCGACTGCTTTGATCGCGTCGACCTCAGTGACAATTACGTTTGCGCCCATACCGCGCGCTCGCAGGGCCACGCCCTTGCCACACCAACCGTAACCGACAACCACAATATTCCGGCCGGCCAGCAGAATGTTTGTGGCGCGAATGATTCCGTCGAGAGTGGATTGGCCCGTGCCGTAGCGATTATCAAAGAAGTGCTTGGTCTGCGCGTCGTTCACGGCGATAGTTGGGAAAGTTAACACCCCGGCAATTTCCATCGCCTTGAGTCGCTGGATTCCGGTAGTTGTTTCCTCAGTCGATCCAATCAGCTCTTTAATCTGATCGCCACGTTCTTTAATAAGCGTGGCAACCACATCAGAACCGTCGTCAATAATTATGTCCGGATGGAAATCGAGCGCGGTGCGCACGTGACGATTGTAAGTCTCGGTTGACTCGCCTTTGATTGCATAGACTGGTATGCCCCAATCGGAAACAAGCGACGCGGCTACGTCATCCTGAGTCGAAAGGGGATTAGACGCGATCAGCACCGCTTCAGCGCCGCCGGCTTGTAAGGCCCGCGCGAGGTTGGCGGTTTCAGTTGTTATGTGAGCACAGGCAACCAGCCTTACTCCCTGGAGCGGTTTCTCATCGCCGAAGCGCTCACGAATTAACCTCAGCACGGGCATTTCCCGTTCGGCCCAGTCAATTCTTTGTTTGCCATGAGGGGCAAGGCCAATGTCTTTCACGTCAAAATCAAGCGAGCGTGTTGCACTCATTACGTAGTTATCCTTTGCTGTACGGTTATGAATTATCCTGAATATTCAAGGCGAAACTGCTGAAAAATTTCTCGGCGAGTTACACTCCAGCGGCATTTCGAAGCGCCTCGGCCTTGTCGGCTGTTTCCCAACTGAAGCCGTCTTCCTCGCGGCCAAAGTGGCCATATGCGGCCGTCGCCTGATAGATGGGGCGGCGAAGGTCTAATTCCTCGATGATCCCGCGCGGCGTTAAGTCGAAATTGTTGCGCACCAGGTTGGCGAGCGCGTTTTCGCTGATGCGGCCAGTGCCTTTTGTGTCAACCATGACCGAGACCGGCTCGGCGACACCGATGGCATATGCCAGCTGGACCAAACAACGATCTGCAAGTCCTGCAGCCACGATGTTCTTGGCAACATAACGCGCCATATAAGCAGCTGAACGATCTACCTTCGTGGGATCTTTGCCCGAGAAGGCGCCGCCGCCGTGTGGTGCATAACCGCCGTAGGTGTCCACGATGATCTTACGACCAGTAAGACCGGCGTCGCCCTGAGGACCACCAGTTACAAACCGTCCGGTGGGGTTGATGTGGATCTTCGTGTCGCCATCCATCAACTCCGAAGACACCGTCTTGCGAATGACTTTCTCTTCAATCTCAGCGCGTAGCTGTTCGTTTGTAACGTTATCAGCGTGCTGCGATGAGATCACGATGGCACTGGCTCGAAACGGACGGCCGTCTCTATATTCGATAGTCACCTGAGATTTGCCGTCGGGCCGCAGGTACGGAAGGTCGCCCGATTTGCGAACTTCTGATAAGCGACGTGCCAGCAAGTGTGCCAACTGGATCGGCAGCGGCATCAACTCGGGAGTTTCGTTACAGGCAAACCCGAACATTAAACCCTGATCTCCGGCGCCCCCAGTGTCCACGCCCATCGCGATGTCCGGCGATTGACGATCAATGGCTGACAGAACACTGCAGGTGTCGCAGTCAAATCCATACTTTCCTCGGGTATAGCCGATGTTGCGAATGGTCTCGCGCGCCACCTTGCTATAGTCGATATGCGCTTTGGTCGTTATCTCACCAGCCATTACGACCAAACCGGTCGTGATTAAGGTTTCGCAGGCGACTCTGGAGGTGGGATCCTCAGCCAAGGCCGCGTCTAAAACCGCGTCTGATATCTGGTCGGCGATTTTGTCGGGGTGGCCCTCGGTGACAGACTCGGAGGTAAATAGAAAACCTGATTCAGTACTCAAGGAGACTCCTTATAGTAAACACTCGGTAAAATTTGGAAGTTGAAAAAGACCGCGTAATGTAACAGTCGGGTTTCAGGCGTGTCAAGGAGGGCACTTAAGGGGCGTAGTGATGCAGTTTAAGATTCTTCGGTGTGGTTATTGCCGATCACTGGGTAAGAATGAGGTACCACCACCCGGTAGCGGGTGGCTCTCCGGATTTTGGAGTTGCGATTGACATTTGGCTTCTAAGGCAGACGCCAATTGCAAATCGGCAATCGACGATCAGCAATCGAGAGACCCACCCGCTACCGCGCGGTGGTACTGACCTCACCCCTCGCAGGCCCATCCGTCTGCGACGTCAGTCGTTCTATATGCTCTCGGCCCCAGAGACGAACCCCCTCAACGAGCGGTAAGACCGATTGACCATATTCAGTTAGCGAATACTCGACTGGAGCGGGAATCGCACCTTGCGGTTGTCGCTGTACGATGCCGTCGCCAACCAATTCGCGAAGTTGCTGCGTCAGGACTTTCTGCGAGATGCCGGGCATCGCACGTTGCAGCGCCGCGAAGTGTTTCGGTGATTCCGCCAGCCAATAGAGAATGATCAGTTTCCACTTTCCGCCAAGCGCAGCGAGGGCTGCAGTTAACGGACATCCACCAACTGGATTAGTTCGTCGTGGAAGCGACTGAGCGCGACTATCGTTACCTACAGGTACCTTCTTGACCGGATGCATAGGTCAGACTACCTTCCTGCTGTTCTGCTAGCGAAATGTATTTTTGCGTGTTTGCGCTGACCAGGCAAGCAGGGTAGAGGAAATGGGCGTCCGCCCCGGGGCAGTAGCCCGACAGTAATGGAGGGCTCCGCTCAGGTCACACTCAATCTGCATTGAATATCGCGTGTCGGAGCCCTCCATCACTGTCGGGCTACTGCCCCGCTGCCGCGATGCTCAGCGTTCGCGGAGACGCAGAGGGACTGGAGTTTACGGATATGGTAATAATCACTTTCAAATATTTGCATATGTGCATCCTGACGCTCGGCCTGATTGCCTCCTTGCAACCTATGCCTGCGTTGGCCCAGTCAAAAACAAATTCAAACACGACAACAAGCGAGCAAACTCTCAAGCAACGAGATGGTCAACATGATTTTGATTTCGAGATCGGTACCTGGAAGACTCACCTGAGACGCCTCTTGCGGCCCCTAACCGGATCAACTACCTGGGTTGAGTATGAAGGCACGACCGTGGTCCGAAAGGTTTGGAACGGCCGCGCTAATTTGGTCGAGCTCGTTGCGGATGGGCCCGCCGGTCACTTCGAAGGGTTGAACCTGCGTCTCTACAATCCCGAATCGCGCCAATGGAGTCTCAACTTTGCCAACAGCAGCGGCGGCACCCTGGGCGTGCCCGCAATCGGCGAATTCAAAAATGGACGCGGTGTGTTTTACGACCAGGAGACACTCAACGGTCGAACTATCTTTGTTCGTTTTGTTATTTCGGACATCACTCCCAATTCGTGCCGCTTTGAACAAGCGTTCTCTGACGACGGCGGCAAGACTTGGGAAGTGAATTGGATCGCGGTAGATACGCGAGTGAAAGGATGATCGCTTTTCATTGTGCACAGAGATAGGAGTTAGTTAGTCATGATAGTTGAAGTCCGAAGCTATAGAATCAAGCCCGGCCGCCGCGCCGAGTTCATCGAGTTTTTCGAAACACGATCTATCCCGGCCTTGCGCGCACACGGCATGCAAGTAATGGGGCCGCTGCTTGATCTCGAGAATCCCAACAAGTTCGTTTGGTTGCGCAGTTTTCCCTCCCTGGACGATCGAGAACAGATGAAGAACGCTTTCTACGAAGGCGAGTTGTGGAAGAACGAACTCGAAGCCATCGCAATGCCAATGCTGGAAAGTTATGACGTCATACTTTGCGAAACGTCAGCTGGTTATGTATTCGATGGGCCTCAGGAAGGATCGTGACGCTCGCACGCCAACCTGAGGGGGTGGGGTTCATGACGGCGTGGCGATAGTAGGTCAGTTTTGTATTGCCAGCCAGCGATATAGACAAAATCAGAACCGGGAGCGTAGCGACCAGCCAAAGACTCAACGTTGATGGCCTTAATCTGAAACCGCCCTTTCTTTTGGGGCTCTTGAGTCTATGGCTGGTCGCTGCGCTCCCAGTTCTGATTTTGTCTTAGTGATTCGCTCTACGCTTCGGCAAAGTTCGAGAACCGGAGCAAATTTTTCAAATTGACCCACCGCCTCCGCGGCGTGCAATTATCTCCAGCCGCGCCTTGTAGTAGAAGATGCTCTTTACCCAGGCACTAAAACGGCGCTGCGGTCGTTTTCTAATCGCGGTCCGGTTTGCAGCAATGTTATGACGTTGCGAAACGATATGCAGGGATGAATCCTTGAAGAAACGCCGCGCCCGTTCCAGAGAAATGTGGGTGGTGTGAAAGTCTTCCACCGGACGCAGCTTGCTCAAAACACTCCACACCGGATGACAGATGTTCACCGTGAAGTAGAACAATCCTGAAGGGGCAAGCACCCGCGCTACCTCGGCAACGATCGCCTCAGGATCCTCTGCGTAATCAACCACGTCGTCAGACAAGACCGTGTCAAAGGAATTGTCCGGAAAGGGAAGTGCTTCACCGTACGCGGTTACAGTAGAAACGCGGCGTTGCCACGCGGGAAAAAGTGAAACGTAATGATGCGCGAGCGGGTCAACGCCTACGCCGAGCTGGGCGCCAAAGAAAAAGATAAGGCCGTGCGCCCCGCTCCCAACCTCGAGCACTCGCGCACCGGTCTGCTGAAACTCCTCAAGCTTGTTTCGCACCTCATGCGAGCGGCGCATTAAGGCGCCACTGTGATCATGTCCCGTCTCAAGGAAGTGCTGCGCCTTGTCCTTTTGAAACTCAAGCATCCGCTCGAGCGCACGCTTCGCTCGCTGAGACTGTGTTCGGTGAAGGAAAGCCATTCTTCTGCTCAGGGGCTCAACCATCTAGCAGCCAGGACGACAGCCGTCATCATAAGCGCTCCAACTACTGAAGCCACGGCCATGGCCCGCCTCGGTACGCCATCACGACGCGCTCCAACAAACGCCCAGGAGGAGAAGGGAAGGTACAGCAACACCGCGGTATAAACGCCAGGTGACACGCGACCCTGCACGATAGTTGGCAGTATGTGGAAGAAGATGGCGTTAACCAGAGTCGCGGCGGGAATGATGAGGCTGAGCGTTGGGCGTTTCCACCCGATGCTTGCGAGCACCACGGCAGCAACAACAAGTATGACGTTCATGAAAAGAAAGCGCGCGGTTGGCATGACGATGCCCAACGTCTCACGAGCCCAGGGTTGCCAACCGGTGAAGTATTCCTCCGCCACATGGAGAGCACACGACCCGGCGACAACCCAGAGCGTCCATTCGCTTGTCGTGTTACGAGAAGTCACAGGGGAACGAACGCCCGCCAGCCCCCGTCATCAATGGATCCCATGACCCGCAAAGTCTGCCGCGAGGCATCGTCAACGAAGACCTGCATTTCGATCTGATAAGTCACTCCCGATGGAGCTGTTCGCTCGAATGTCTCCTCATGGTCAATCAACGAAAACAGCTCCGCATACGGGAGTGCTCGATAACGAGAGAGTTCCTCGCTTAACAGTAATTTTGCCTCTGCCTTATCCATCTGTGTTGCTGGCTTAGTTATTTTGTTAAGAGCGTTCTTATGTCGCTTACAATCTTTGCTCGGGCGAGGATACAAAAGCCGATTCGTATCGATTACTTTCTTACCATCGAGAGATACGCTGAGTTCGCCAAGGCTGCCCTTTACTATCGTTGCCTGAACGTCGCGATCGTTTTCGAATGCAGCTGCCACCCGGGCAGCAATCATTTTCTTGACGGGTCACAAAGAGCAGTAATGGATTTCTATGTTCTTCATAATGAAAGTGCCTTTCAGCTTTTCCTGGGAAACTCGGTGTGTTCTGAGGATTTAAACGAGTGCCTAGTCCTATGAGTTTCAAAAAGGATGGGAGTTTCCTGGCTTTGCCTTAAAAGCCCGCCATTCCCTGACGACTCGAAAAGTTCACGAACGACGCGAACCTTTTAGTTAGCATTCGTTTCGTGTTAGTTAGTGCATGGGAAATCAAAACCTGGGCCATCTATCCTGCGTATTAGCGGCACAACTAGCGCCTTTTGATCCTGAGCACGTTCGAGGTAACTATGGAGACTCTGTGGCAAGACCTTGCTTACGGCTTCCGGATGCTGTTCAAGAACCCTCGCTTCACTGCGGTAGCCGTTTTGTCTCTGGCAGTCGGCATCGGTGCCAGCAGCGCTATTTTCAGTGTTGCCAACGCGCTTCTTTTTCGCCCCCTGGCTTACAAAAATTCGGATCGGCTGGCGATCCTCTGGAATCGCTCACCCGGATTGAACGTTGCGCAGGATTGGTTCTCGCCGGGCCAGTACCTCGATATTCGCGCAGAGAACAA
>Ga0134126_10003939_pt1 | contig 18579 bp, 11 predicted proteins | sample KB31752_FD_96881 | JGI IMG/M metagenome (GOLD analysis project Ga0134126, IMG submission 96881) | Terrestrial soil microbial communities with excess Nitrogen fertilizer from Kellogg Biological Station, Michigan, USA - KB3-175-2 | ecosystem: Environmental > Terrestrial > Soil > Unclassified ...
ACCCACATGTTGTTTTGGAACGATTACACGCAGGCGTATGGTGGGGAATTTTATTGACTTTACTCGGAGCACTTTTTCTTTATCTTCATTGGCCCGGTAAAGAAAAATCTGTCCTTGATGAAAAGGACAATAACATTTTATCGCAGGAGGAGAAAGGGGAAAATTAATACTGCCATACTGTTCAGTAAAATAAAAATCAGCCTTATTTGTTTGTTTACTGTTTCGTTTTCCCTAAACCTTCATCTTTTGAATATTATTGGCGCTGTCTTTAAGATTAGGCAAGCTCATTTCCACAAAAATATTTTTTACGCCCCCGGTTTTCGCTGCGGCAAAAAATTCTTTCCAGTCAATAATTCCATCGCCAATCGGAACTTCTTTTTTATCTGCTGTCCAGTCTGATAAATGCGATGAAATAAACCTGCCGGGGTATTTTTTGAAATAAGTGGCCGCTTTATAACCGAGGTTAATTACTTCAGTCTGGAACTGCATTTTTACGAGATCCGGGTCAAAGCGGCTCATCAACGCATCATAGATTAACTGGCCTTCCAGCATTGCAAATTCAAAATCATGGTTGTGAAACCCGGTTTGCATTCCGGCCTGTTTTATTTTTTCTGCCGCTTTATTCAGTTTATCAGCAGAAGCCTGGTAATCGCTCAGCGTATCTGTTTTTGGCAACCAGAAAGTGGAACAAATCATTTGAGTAAGCCCCATTTCTTTTGCAAAATCAATACTTTCATTAATCTTGTCATCCGCTAATTCGCCAAAGCCAAAATGGCAACTGATACAGCCTAACCCAGCATCGGCGATAGTTTTTCGTAAATCACTTGTTTTCATTTTTGCCAACGGGCCAAAACCAATTTCTGCATAACCTTTCGGCGAACACATTTCGATTTGGCTGTAACCCAGCCCTTTCATCATTTGTAAAGTTCCGGCCAGGTCTTTTCCAAGTTCATCCTTTACCGGCCATGATTGAAAACCTACTGGCATACCCGCTTTTGACGCGAAAGCAAAAAGTTCTTTTGGCAATTGAGCTAAAGCAAAGGTGGCACCTAAACCAAGAGTGCTTGTGCCAAGAAACTGCCGCCGGTTTATTTTTTTCATAAACATTTATTTTTTGATTTAGTTAAATAGAATCCGGATCCCAACCGGGGCGATAGTCACGTGAAAGGTATTTATTGAATTCAGGTGCGTTGGTGATTTTCAAATTTGCTGCATCATATTTCAGTAATTTATTTGACCGCAAGGCCACTGCATACAAATTGATCGCATCAGCCAGGTGTTCCACTTCAGAAAAATTACCCGGGTATTGTTTACCAGTCTTGCAGGCATCAGCAAACCTGCTGAGCCAGCTGGCAGTGTGCTCATCCTCGTTCATTTCCTTTTGCTGGTTGGGTGCAGCCTCCATTTTTCCACCTGAAAGAAGTTGTGGATTTTGAACATTGAACCCGGCAAGAATTTTTCCGCTGTCGCCAACAAACATCATTCCCTCTTCAGGCAGTTGCTTGTTTTGTGCCACCAGTTCTTCCGGAATTTCAGGCCTCATTCCTCCGTCATACCAAAATAATTCGACGGGTGGCCGGTTGCCGTTTGCAGGATAACTGAATTGAACGGTGCTTGCCATTGGAAATGAAAAATCATTATTAATCCGGTATGGAACAGGCCCATTAAAATCGCAAACATGGCTACGATGCGGAACTACTGTTGTTGGTGAAGTAAGGTTGAGCGCATTAAAAACAGTCCACAAACTGTAGTGCCCCATATCTGCCATTGACCCGCCACCGAAATCATACCAGCCGCGGAAAACCATATTCGTGTAATCGGGGCTGTATGCTCTTGTTGCTTCAGGCCCAAGCCACAAATCCCAGTTAAAACCATCAGGCGCGGCAGGCGTTCCTGTTGGTAAATGAGAATATTGTGGCCACACAGGGCGGTTGGTCCAATTGTGCACTTCTTTGAGTTTGCCAATAGCGCCTGAGTTGATCCAGTTCATTACCGGCGCCATATCGCCGTTGGCATCCCACGGCATAAGGTGTGTGATCAGCTTGCTTTTATCCCGCGCCATGCCGACTACTTTTTTCGATTCTACCAGGCGGTTAGAGACGGGTTTGTGCATCAACACATGTTTGCCTCTTTTCATTGCAGCGATCGCCAGCACACCATGGAGATGGTCAGGTGTCATAATTTTTACCGCATCCACATCTTTTAATTCATCCAGCATTTTGCGCACGTCTTCATAAGCGGCACAACCTTTATATTTCATGTCGGGATGAAGGTTGGCATAATAGGCATCAACGATTGACTTGCCGTTATCCCTGCCGCCGGGAATGGTATTGTCGCCGCCGGGGTTCCAGTTGGGGTCTTTGATCGTTTGGCGGATAGCATCTTTTAAATAATTCAATCCCCAGTCGCGGTAGCCGATGGCATTTTTGTTGGGATCGCAAACCGCTACAATTCTTATCTGAGGCACTTTCAGCAGATCCAGCATTTCGCGGGTGCCTTCTGTGCCAACCCCAATGTGGGCAAGCGTAATTTGGTCGCTTGGAGCCATATAATTTTTTCCGCCAAGGACATGACGTGGAAGAATAGTGAAAGCCGCTGCACTGGCAGCAGATAATTCAACAAATTTTCGCCGGGTCATTGGTGAGCCGGCTGAAGGCTTTTTAGGATTTTCATTTTGAATACCCATTACAGTACCGTTTTGTGAAATGTTTTTTTTCATATCAAAGCTTTTATCGTTAGTGAGGAGATACACAATTATTGCAAAACTCGAATTGGAATTATAAATATAAGAACTTCTTCTGAGAAGGAATCCAGTTGTATTTATTTTTCCAAAAGATATTTTTCCAATAAACTTTTCCCTTGCTTAACCGCGCCCCTTCCCCTGGATTCAATGCCATACCAGCCATGGTAGCCTGAGCGCTTACTGATATCAATCATTTTCGCAGTAAGATCTTCAGCAGGTTGGTTTCTATAAGACATTCCTTTGGCAAAAGGAGCTGTTTTTTCTAAATAAGTAACATTATCAAATTCAGCAGAAGGATGCCGCCAGTCTGGGTATGTACCAAATAAAGGATGGTTTACTTCTTTCATCAAGGCTATCATCCAATCCGGATCGTTAGAAATACCACCATGGTTTTCAATCAACACATTTACTTTTGATTCGGTAGCATAATCAAGCAATTGATGATAGGTTTCTGCAGCGATTTTCAACGCTTCTTCTTTGGAAACATTTTCAGTTCCCCTGCAATTGGTGCGAATGGATTTGCATCCTAAATAATGCGCAATATCAATCCATTTGCGGTGATTGATTACAAATTGTTTTCGTTCTTCTTTGGTGGCGGCGCATCCGTCCCCTTCATCATCCACCATTATTAAAACTAAATCGGTTCCATAATCTGCCGCATTTTGTTTCAGCGCATCCAGGTAAGCCATGGTCGGCACTTCAAACAATGTGTTTACAAATTCGATTCCGTTAATATCAAAATCTTCCCTTGTAATTTTAGGGAGATCAAGGCTTTTCCATTTGCCTTCCCTGAATTCATCTATCAGCGCCCAGGCGGCGAGTGAAATATCATCTTTTTGCATGAGGGTTATTATTTTAAAATGAAAATATTTTCTTCAGTTACAATTTCTATTTAGGTAGGATTGTATTTGTTCATTCAAAGATAAAATAAGTTTTATTTGAAATTGCGCATTTATGCATTACCGTTAGCAAAAATAAAAATCCTTGTTATTTGTTGGTTTACTGTATTTGGTTAAACGATACATTGTAACAGCTAAATGATTGTTCATGCCCTGGGGGAAAAGTATCATTTTTTAACTAAGCTTACCCTGAACTCATTTTTTATTATATTTATGCTTAATTCATCTCATTATTTCTAAACAGTTATGAAGAGATGGCTTTTTTATGAAATCATTAGTTGTTATTCTATTCATATTCATTTTGCAACAAAGTGCATTGTCACAATTGCCGGCCTGTAGCGATTCTTTTCCTCCGTCACTATTGCTGAATAATTCTTTTGAACAATATTCTGGTTGCTCGGGTGATCCATTTGTAGAAGGAGGATATATTGACGCGCCTGTAAGTCACGATGGAATAAAAGTTAATAACTGGCACTCTTTCACTAATAATACCTGGGAAGTATCTTATTTTAATTATGATTGCGGAACCAAACAATTCAACAGTATGTTTGATACGACCGCGTTTCAGGTTGACAAGCCCTGCTCCTATTTTTATCCGAAAGTGCCTATGCCTTTACCGGCCGGAAACGGTTTTATTGCAGTTACTGAGAATGATATTGCCAAATTTGTAAAAGAAACTTCTATTGTAAAAGCCTATCTCACTTATTGCCTCTCCCAGCCCTTATATGCAGGGCAGAAATATTTACTCACTTTTTATTTTGGCTTCGGCACTTCCGTTTCCTCAACTTGTAACTTTTCATATCCTAACAAATCACAAAGCCCTTACACAGTAGCTATTTTTGGAAGAACGGATTGTCCCGGTTATCCTTTACAAGGGGGGGCACCGGGACTTATGGGAGGATGTTTAACCAATAGTTCAGGCTGGGTACAATTGGGAAAAGCTACCATAAAAGGAAATAATGAATGGGTAACTGCCGTTATTGAATTCACGCCCCAAACCAATATTTCCTGCATTGGTATTGGCCCGGATTGCACAAACCGTAGTAACGACCCTAATTTTTATTTCGAGTATTCTACGCATTATATGGACAAGCTTATCCTGGCGCCAAAAGGTGATTTTTCTTTCAGAACTATCACGGCTGTTTCAGGTAATGTATGTACAGGGCATTTCGTATTAAAAGCGCCGCCTTACCTCAATGCCACTTACCAATGGTACAAAGACCAGGTGTTGATACCGGGCGCCACTTCCGAAACCTATACCGTACCCGATAACCCCGAAGCGGCAGGCAATTATGTGGTGAACATTGGGCAGCCTTATAATACCTGTTTAAACAGTTTGCCTTTTGCAGTAAACTTTTCAAGCCTCAACAACTTTTCGTTGGGCAATGACACTTTGCTTTGCTCCCCTTCTTCTATTACGCTTAATGCAAAGGCTACGGGCGCTACCAGCTACCTATGGCAAAATGGAAGTACGGATGAGACGCAGCAGGTTGACACATCAGGCCTGTATTCGGTGCAGCTTAAAGATGATTATGGCTGTACCAAAAAAGCTTCTATAAACATAACAGTACGCGGATGCGAGAATTGCCGCTTGTACATTCCTTCGGCTTTTACGCCCAATGGTGATGGGTTAAATGATGTATTTAAAACAACGCCACAATGCAAATACATTGGGTTACGCAGTTTTGATCTTCGTATCTACAACAGGTGGGGCCAGCTTGTATTCCGCACCCATGATATAAACCAGGGCTGGAACGGCATGTACAAAAACCAGGAAGCTGAACCGGGCGTTTACGTATATGAGGTTAATTATACTTTACTGCAAAACGAACCTTTGCAACAAAGGGGGCCAGTTACTTTGATCAGGTAAAGTTTGAAGCTGGCATTTGAATTCCAAAATAAAAATCCCTGTTATTTGTTGGTTTACTGATCAAGGTTAACTGGCAGTGCAAAAGCCAAATAAGTATCCCCGCTTGGTTTATGCAATTTTCCGCCGCCACAGGCTATCACTAGAAATTCTTTTCCATCAACTTCATAAACTGCGGGCGTAGCAAAGCCGGAAGCAGGCAAATCCGCTTCCCACAAGAGTTTGCCGGTTCTTTTATTAAAGGCGCGAATCTTTGCATCGCTTGTTGCGGCAATAAAAACAATCCCTCCGGCAGTTACAACCGGGCCGCCATACATCTCAGTGCCGCTATGAATTCCTTTTGCTTTCAATTCAGCATAATCGCCTAAAGTATCTTTCCAAACCAATTCACCTGTATTCAAATTAATAGCATTCAAAGTTCCCCATGGTGGTTTTACAGCAGGGTAACCTTCTTTTGTTAAAAATTTATTGTAACCTGTGGAAGTATAAGGGAGATTAGTCCATGGATTATTATTTTTTTCCGTAGAAATAAAAATTTCCTTTTGTTCTTTTATTTTATTAAGGATATAAGAGGCGAGCGCCGTTATTTCTGTTGATGACAATTGTTTAAAAGCCGGCATCATCCTGCGCCCTGATGAAACGAGCGCCGCAAATTGTTGCTCATCGTATTTTTTATTTACTCCAATCAATGAGGGGTAATTTCCGCTTCCCTGCTTTTCAGTTCCATGGCAAGCCATACAGGTAGAATGGTATAAACGCTCGCCCGCCTGTAAATTATTTTCCACTGTTTTTGGTTTTTCCTTTACGTCCACCATTGTCAATATCCACGGCATTTCACTTCCATTTACATACAAGATGGAAGTGGCTGGATCGTAAGCCGGCCCGCCCCACTCCCCTCCTCCATCAAAGCCCGGAAAGATTACCGTGCCTTCTTTTGAAGGCGGATTAAAAATATTATCAGCCTTATACCCTGAAAGCCTTTTCTTAATATCTGCGAAAGAAGAATCCGGCACCAGGTTGTTTAAATCATTTTCTGTTAATGGAGCCTGCCGGGCAAAGGGTTTAGGAAAAGTAGGAATAGGTTGTGTCGGAGAAAGCTCTTCACCGGCCAGTTCGCTTTGCGTAGGAACGGGAATTTCTTTAACCGGATAAACAGGTTTTCCGGTATTTCTATCTAATAAAAAAATAAAACCACTCTTGGTAATTTGTGCGACGGCATCAATATCTTTTCCATCTTTTTTTATCGTAACCAAAACGGGCGCTGTGGGCAAATCCCTGTCCCACAAATCGTGATGAACTGTTTGAAAATGCCAGATCCTCTTTCCTGTTGCGGCATCCAGCGCAAGCACACAATTGGCAAAAAGATCATCGCCTTTTCTTTTTCCCCCGTAAAAATCATAAGAAGCAGATCCGATCGGCGCAAATAAAATTCCTTTTTTCTCATCGAGGCTAAAGCCCGCCCAGGCATTAACGCCACCGATATGTTTCCAGGCATCTTTATCTTTCCAGCTTTCATATCCAAATTCGCCCGGTTGAGGAATGGTATGGAATATCCAGCGAAGTTTGCCGGAATGCACATCGTAAGCCCTGATAAAACCCGGCGCCGCATCAGCTTCTTCTGAAACCCGCGCTCCGATTATTATTACGTCTTTATAAATAATTCCGGGAGAAGTGGCAGCTACATATAATTTGGAAGCATCACGCCCTAAATCATTATGCAAATCAATTTTTCCATTGTCGCCAAAAGATTTTTCCGGTTTTCCGTCCAGCGCATTAATGCTGTAAAGTTGCCCATTCGCCGAAAAAAATATTCTCTTATCCGATTTACCATCTGTATAATAAGTAACGCCACGGCAAACATTCATGCTAAAAAACCCCGGGCGTTTTGCTGCAGCAGAAGTATCAATCATCGGGTCAAAAATCCACTTCTGTTTTCCGGTAGCTGCGTTTAAGGCAAACAGCTTTAATTTGGGGGAAACGCCATACAAAGTAGAATCTATCACAATCGGGTTCACCTGTATCTGCGTCATAGAATCCGCATCATTGGTATGAAACACCCACGCCACCTTCATTTTAGCAACATTCTCCGTGTCAATCTGTGTCAATGAAGAATAATGGTTCGCTTCCTTATTACCACCATAAACCTGCCAGGAAGAATAATTTTCTTTTTGTTTGCACGATACAATACAAAGGGAAATAATAAAAAGAATTGGAATTTGTCTTAACAATGGTTTTATAAAATTTTCATTCATGAGTTTTTAGATTAGTAATTAAAAACAAAAATAAAAAAACAGCTTATTTATCGGTTTACTAGCGGCCGGTACGCCTTAGCATCAGGCCGCGGGTTTAAAACTGCGGTTTTTAGCCCGCCTAATATTTAGAAATTCTAATGCCACCTTAACTTTTACTTTTTGTCCCAAAGGGAATTCTCCTTTGTTCTAACAGCAACCTGGCCTTCGGTACCAGCCGCTATTCTACAGGTTTTATGATAAAAGAATAGCTGTAATCTTTATATTCCATCCGGTATTGTTTTAGTGGCAGCGTGCCCCACGAATTAATTCCTCCAAGGCCGGTTTGCTCCAGGTCAATATTGAAAGTAGTAAAATCCCTTTGCTTCAATTCACCTGAATGATGGTTGTGTTTTTCCAGGCCTTCGTCCAAATCTTCATCCAGGAAATGCCGCGCTGAAATATTTAAAACAGTATCGCCTATTATCTCTAAACCCCTGCCATCCGCATTTGTCAGTTTTACCCAACGCACATCCGTTTTATTTGCTGTCTCCTGCGGCCGTACATAAGCATGGAACTGTTCATCAACAGTTTGGTTGTAAATGCCCACAAACGCAGCGTCTTTGCGGTCCCAATAATTTTCCGAAGGCCCGCGCCCATACCATTCCATCCGGCTGTATTCTTTCGGCAACATCATCTGCATACCAAATTTAAACATCATCGGTTCCTTTTGAGAAGAATCCGCATGTAACGATTCTGACACTTTAATTTCACCTTCTCCATTCAACTGATAATTGATATCAAGGTACGCATACACATCCGGCAATGAATAATGCATGTTTAGTTTAATACTCTTCGGCTCAGACGAATCAATATTCAAACCGAGTAAAACAAAATTATGTGTCGCCCTTTTCCAGTTAATCAATGTTTTCTGAAGATCAGCGCCAAAGTCATTGTCAGTTGGCGGCCGCCAGAAATTGGGTTTTAAATTATAGCCTTCTTTTATAAAATTCCTGCCACCAACAATGTATTGGTGCAAAAGGCCGTCGCGGCGGCTGAACGCAAATCTCACATTGCTGTGGCTGATATTGACGGTACTATCAGCCACCTGTACACGTAAAGCAACGGACGCCGGCAATTTTATTTTATTCTCATCCAAATGGCTGTAAAGTGTCAATTGCTCTTTGGCCACTTCCCAATCCGCTGGCAGCATGCCTTCGCTTTTTTTGTTTTAAAATAAACGTTAAGGAAAATTTCTCTGTAGCCCATGCGAGGTAATTTATAATGCAAATCAATCAACGCAGTATCGCGAGGCGCTATAGGCAGATTTTCATATTTTCCTTTTTGAATTACTTTTCCGTCAGCTACCAGTTCCCAATCCATATATACATCGTCCAGGGTTTTAAAAAAATTATCATTATACACTTTTATTTTTCCAATCATCATATCCGAAGGAAAAGTAAAAATATTCTGGTATTCTTTTTTTACTTCCAGCATTTGCGGATTTAATGTGCGGTCAGGCAACACAAGCCCGTTACAATTAAAATTTTCATCGCTTGGCATATCAACGCCATAATCTCCTCCATAAGCCCAGATAGTATCTCCACGATCAGTTACTTTTTGCAAACCCTGGTCTACAAAATCCCAAATATAACCGCCCTGCATTTTTGGGTAATATTTTCTGATTGTATCCCAGTAATCATTAAAATTTCCATCCGTGTTTCCCATAGCGTGTGCATATTCAACAAGGATAAATGGCTTGTGGTTACTGCTGCTATCATATTTTACGTGATGAACCATATCATCCGGCGAAGGGTACATCGGGCAATAAATGTCAGAGAAATTGGTAGCGCTGGCGGGCTCATATTCCACCGGGCGCGATGGGTCGCGGTGTTTTATCCATTGGTAGCATTTTTCAAAATTAATGCCCATGCCTGCTTCATTTCCCATCGACCAGACAATAACGCTTACATGATTTTTATCTCTTTCTACTGCGCGTGAATCGCGTTGAAAATGTTGAAGGAACCAATCCGGCTTTTTTGACAAAGAATTTGCGCCGAAGCCCATTCCGTGCGATTCCAGGTCAGCTTCGTCCACCACATATAAACCATATTTATCACACAATTGGTACCAGTAAGGATCGTTAGGGTAATGAGAAGTGCGCACCGCATTGATGTTATTTTCTTTCATGATCCTGACGTCCTGTTCCATTCTTGCCTTACTAATTACCTGCCCGGTAATAGGATCCATCTCATGCCGGTTTACGCCTTTAATTAAAATGGCCTTTCCGTTTACATATAAAATGCCATCTTTTATTTCTACTTTTCTAAACCCTGTTTTTTGCGGAATAACTTCAACAATATTTCCTTCTTTGTCTTTTAATGTTACCAAAACCGTGTATTGATATGGGGTTTCAGCAGTCCACTTATTCGGGGCTTTTAATTTGACCACTACGTTTTTAAATTTATCGGAATCATTCAATGAAACAGAAGTAGTATTTATTGACTTTCCAAAAGAATCCAATAATTCAAAAGATGCTTTATAATTTTTTAATGCAGCATCATTATTTTTTAAAAAATCAAGGCTGATATTTAATTGGCCGTTTTTGTAATTTTTATCCAAGTCAGGAATAATTTGTACATCGCGGATATGAACCGGGTTTCGCGCATACATATACACATCACGGTTTACGCCAGCCAAACGCCACATATCCTGGTCTTCAATGTAAGTGCCGTCGCTCCAGCGGTACACCTGGAATGCGATTAAATTTTTTTCGCCTGGTTTTATATATTTGGTAATATCAAATTCAGCCGGCAGTTTACTGTCCTCGCTATAACCAACCCATTGTCCATTTACCCACAAATAAAAACAGGAACGCACTGCGCCAAACTGGATGTAAATATCTTTTCCATCCCAATTTTTGTCTACCATTATTTCCCGGCGGTACGAACCAACAGGATTATACTGATGCGGCACATGCGGCGGATTGGGATTTATTAAATAGCCAAAGTCATATTTTATGTTGGTATAAATTGGAATGCCATAGCCATTCACTTCCCAGGTTGCAGGCACGGGAAAATTCACCCAATCTTTGTCGTTATAATCTGTTTTCCAAAAACCTAAAGGCTTATCAGCAGGCTTGTCTACCCATTTGAATTTCCAATCGCCATCCAGGGATTGAAAATATTTTGATTTTGACATCTCGTTTTTAAGAGCAAGGTTCTTATTTTCATAAGCAAAAAAAGTGGAGTGCATGGGTTGCCTGTTATATTCGTTCAGCTTTTCATTTTCCCAAAACTCAGGCGGCTCCTGCGATTGGGCAATTAATTTACCCGCAATAACAATCAAAACAAAAAGTGTAATAACTTTTTTCATAGAAAAATGGTTTTGTAAATTCAAAAAAAGTTCCGCTCAAAAAATTATAAATTAATCTTCTGGCTTCCACCATGCAATGCTATTTCTTTCCTGTTCCAAACAAATTTACCGCTTAATTTTTCCGGAAGGGTTATTTCCCCTTCAATTTTTTTATCTTTTCGTGTAAGCATCACAGTTATCATTCCATCCGGAACTGGCATCGTAGCTTTTACACTTTTTAATTCCCCCAAAGCAGGCTCTATTTTTACTGTTTTAAATCCGGGGGAAGAAGGCATAATTCCACAGACGGTTGCTAAAAAATCATACTCAGGGCTGGCAGACCAGGCGTGGCAATCGGATCTTGTGGGATCGGGTTTTTCAGCAAATGTTGTCAGTCCATTTTTCAGCATATCCCGCCAAGGCGTTAATTGGGAATAATACAAATTAGCCATGCCCGATTTTACCAAAGCGCGGGTAAGGTAAAAACGGTAATAAAAGGTAGCCTGGCTTAATGTGCTATCATATAAAATATTTTTCATCACCTGCTTTTCTTCTTCAGGTGGAATGGCCCCGGCTAAAATAGCCATAATCCCTGAATGCTGGCTGAAGCTTGTTTTATCAGGCGTATCTGCCATTTCCATTTTGCTTTTATCGAAGCAATTTTGATAAGTATTTTTATCTAAAAGATCAGCCAGCTTTACATAATGGGCACTCATTTCTTTGCGGCCAAAATAATCAAATAACTGAGCGGCCTGCCGCAATGTATAAACATATTGCAAGGTTATTACCGCAGAATTCCCATCCATTGCGCCGGGTGGAGTGCCACCGGGAAATGCATCATTCCAATCAACAAAGCTCCACCATTTCATTGGCCCCAACATCTCTTTGGTGCTGTCAATATGTTGTTCATACCACTTCAATACAAGGTTCGCCGCATCTAAATATTTACCTAAAAATTCATTATCTGATTTTAGCATCCAATAATCATGAAGCATGGAAACCCAGAATAAAGAAAACGGCGGAATCACCTGCAGGCGGCTGCTCGGATAACGCCCTTGTGTAAGCCCTTCCGGCACACGCGAGTTATAAAAATCATTGATGGCTTTTCGCATCAGCCTGTCATCGCCGGTATTATATAAAGAAATCAAAGATTGAATCCGCGTGTCGCCTTCATACTGCAACTGCTCGTAGTATGGGCAATCAAAATAAGTTTCCCCGGCACATAACCTGGCCGTACGCCAACCCACTTTCCAAATATCTTCGAGGGAAGAATCGTTGGAAACAAAAGTGGCTTTTTGAACAAAGGGGTAGCCTGTATAAATTCCATATAAATCTTCCAAAACAAGTGGTTCATTCCCGGTAGTAATATCAAGTTGAAGATAGCGCCAGGTGCGTACCCACAAAGGAGTAAAAGTTCCTTCTGTTCCTCCGTCAGGATAAAAAATATCATAGAAACCTTTCATCGTTTTTCCTTCGATTTCATTACGGTTTCCTTTTTGCCCGTTAGAATCAAACAAAGCCTCAGCATAGGTTAACGTAACTTTTGAATTATTGCCTCCACTGACTTTCAGCACCGGGTAGCCAACTGTTTCAAAAGACTGGTCAATCAAAATCGTTTTTGTTGTGTTAGCAGGAATTGTTATTGGATGGCCTCCTTTTAGAAAATCAGAATTCGCATTATTTCCATGTTTACTGCGAACAACGGCCATGCGTTGCACTCTTTCTTCCATCTGCGGAATGCTTCGCGGAGCAAGGGTCCAGATATTATCAGAACCATAACCGGCAGTAACAACAGGTGTATTTACAATTTCAGCATTTTGCCAATTATTATCATTGTAAACTAATTGATTCCATCCCAAGGGAAAATCTTTTGCATGCACTTCATCACCGGGGCCAACGACGAAATAAGTACGCAATGCCGCGCCCATATTTGTAGCGCAAGGTGCGTAAGCCGTATCATGTAAAACCTTCCACGTATTATTTGAATTGACAATTTCTTCATCCTTGTTACCGCCCTGTAATAAGAAACCGGTTTGCGCCGAAATCTGGGCCACCGGCGCATATTCGCCCATGTTCCAAACGAGTGCCGCGATTACATTTTTTCCTTTATGAAGATTGGATGCAATATCGTACGTTCCAAAATTCCAGTTGAACAAACTACTGCGCGCCGGCCCTCTTCCTATCTCTGTTCCGTTCACATATAATACATACCTGTTGTCTGCTGAAACATGAATGATAAATTGCGAAGGCGCATCATTTAATTCAAAAGTTTTTCTGAAATGATATACGCCATATGCTTTAGCCGGAACGCGTGGGCAAGTTACCCAATGGGCACTCCAATCGCCTTGCAACAATTTTGGATTGATCGGCAAATCCTGCGCGAAGGAAGAAAACCCGGTGGCCATGCAAATAAATAAAAACAACCATTTTAATTGGCGTGGGTATTTTTTTACATAAAAAAAAGGCATGAGGATAAATGTTTTGGATAATTTGCAATTTTAATTAAAAGTAGTTTTAAAATTGCATAATTCATGCGGTTGGTAAACTTCGGAAGCAAAAAATAAATAGCCCAAAACATCAGGGATTCAATTTTATACACTCACATTAAAATCCCTCAGTGCGTCATTCAGGCTGGTTTTTTTATCGGTACTTTCTTTCCTTTTTCCAATGATCAATGCGCAGCTAACATTGTAATCGCCGGCAGGGAATTTCTTTAAATAACTGCCTGGAATTACTACGCTGCGCGATGGAATAACCCCTTTGGTTTCTACAGGTTTTTCTCCGCTTACATCTATTATTTTCGTAGATTGGGTAAGTACTACATTAGCGCCCAAAACGGCTTCTTTTTCTACCCTTACTCCTTCTACCACTATGCAGCGGCTACCAATAAAACATCCATCCTCTATGATAACCGGGCTCGCCTGCAACGGTTCTAATACTCCGCCAATACCTACGCCACCACTGAGGTGTACTTGTTTTCCAATTTGAGCGCAACTGCCAACTGTAGCCCAGGTATCCACCATGGTACCTTCATCTACATAGGCACCGATATTGACATAACTTGGCATCAAAACCACATTACGCGCGAGGTAACATCCATAACGCGCCACGGCGTGGGGAACTGCACGTACGCCCAATTCTTTATAATTACTTTTTAATTTCATCTTATCATAAAATTCAAAAGGCGGAAGCGAATACGTTTCCATTTTTTGAATTCCGAAATACAACAATATCGCCTGCTTCACCCACTCATTTACTTTCCATGAGCTTCCCGTTTCGGTGTTGGAACTATCAGCAAAAGGTTCAGCAACACGAAGGCTTCCTTCATCTATTTTTGCAATGACATTTTTTATCGCACCGGTATAAGTTTCGTCATTTACCAGTTCGCGGTTATTCCAAACTTCTTCAATCATTTTTTCTAATTCAAGTTCCATGTTTTATTTTTTTGCAAATATAAATAAGGAGCTTTGAAAGCATTGATGAAATAAAAATCTAACTTATTTCTATGCCTGCTGTATTCTATCCTGTGATTCAGTGAACAGGTAGTTGAATTGTAAAATTGGTTCCCTCTCCTTCTTTCGTTTCAGCTCTTATCTCCCCGCCGTGCGCTTTTACAATATCATAGCTCAAGCTCAAACCCAATCCGGTTCCACTTCCTGTAGGTTTTGTTGTAAAAAATGGCTGGAAGATTTTATCAACAATATTTTTTGAAATGCCGTTTCCGTTGTCACTAACGGTAATGATTACATGATTATCCGTTTTCTTTGTTGTCACTGATACAGTTGGGCCATAGGAAATAGAAATTCCATTTATTTGTTGGTTTACTACCCTTTGCTTTTCGTTAACCGCATAAAAAGCATTGTTATATAAATTTAATAACACTCTCCCAATATCCTGTGGAATGATGTTTATTTTTCCAATACTTGCATCAAAATCAGTTTTCATTTCTGCATTAAAAGATTTGTCTTTTGCACGTAATCCATGATAGCTCAATCGTAAATATTCATCAGCCAAAGCATTGATATCAGTTGGCTCTTTTACACCTGTGGATGACCGTGAGTGTTGAAGCATTCCTTTTACAATATCTCCTGCTCGTTTGCCATGATGGTTTATTTTTTCTGAATTTTCTTTGATATCACTAAGAATCGATTTTGCCTCAGAAATATTTCCTTTGTCCATTTCCTGATCGGCTTCATCTATCAACTCAGAATTTACTTCAGAAAAATTATTTACAAAGTTTAACGGGTTTTGAATTTCATGGGCAATACCCGCAGTCAATTCTCCAAGAGACGCCATTTTTTCTGACTGAATTAATTGCGATTGGGTAGATTTAAGTGTGGAAAGAGTTTTATCTAATGTCTCATAAGATTCTGCATTTTCGATGGCAATAGCCGCATAGGTAGCAATGTTTCTCAGCATAAAAAGCTGGTAATCTGAATAGGCATTTTTGGAAAAGCTTTGTACCGTAATGACACCCAGCTTTTCTTCTTTTGCCACGAGTGGAAGGTAAATGAGGGAAAGTGGCTGGCCCGATTTATCAACAGTAACCACTTCCTGTATGTGATTTTTATATTCCTTATCAAGGTCATTAATTATAATTTCATTACCTCCGTTAAAACATACTGAACCAAAGCGGTTTTTATCATCCAGGGAATTGGTATAAAATGGAAGCTGTTCCCCGTTCTCGTAAGTCGAAGGAAAATCAATTCTTTTCAGTGCTTCATTATAAATACCAATACCAAATACATTTGCATCCATTAATGAGTTCACATTATCATATACTGTACTTATAATTTTTTCAACTGAAAGAGATGAAGTGATCTTACGCCCGATCTCGCTCAACAATTCAACATTTTCTTTTTGTTCAGAAAGTTCCTTTGCTTTCTCGTCAATCTCTTGTTTTTGTTGATGTAATAATTTATTGGCTTTCTGTTTTTGCCGGTTGTTACGCAATAATAAAACGGCAGAAGCAAGAATTAAAAACAACAAAACAATAGCGCCTGTCAACAAATTTCGCTGGTAATTTTTTTGATCTTTCAGGGTGGTTATTTGCGATTGTTTTTTATCGAGGCTGAAAGTATATTGCTGTACTGCAGTCCTGTTGCGCACTTCCTCATTCATCATGCTATCACGATAATTTATATAAAGAAGGTGGTTGCTGTATGCTTTTTCGAAATCTTTTTTAAAGGCATAAGCATTTGACAGTGCCAATGCATTGTCCCGCATATATTCAATGGTGCCACTTTGCTTTGCTGCCGCCAGTCCATCAGTAGCATAATAAATGGCACTGTCAGCCATATTCTTTTTTAAATAAGCCCGCGACAAAATTCCATCTATCCACGCCACTGTACTAATATCATTGAAATTGTTTGCCGCTTTTAATGAAATGAACCCGAATTGAAATGCGAGCGGAAGGTTACCCATTCGCGTATATACATCCGCCAGGTTGCTTTGGCAGGTATATATATATGCAGGATCTGAAGTTAATGTTATTGACTTATTATAAGCTGCAATTGCTTCCGGATAATGTTCGGATAGCCGGTACCTTTCGCCTATAGAATTTTGCAGGTAACCTTCCAACCTCCTATCACTCAATTTTTTGTTGGCATTTTCGGCTTTTAACAGATAGGTAAGTGCCGTAGCCTGGTCACCCATATAAGCATATAAAGTACCAAGTTCGGTCCAGGCTGTTATAAGAGATTTTGGATCATTTGTTCCTTCAGCAGTATGAAGGCTTTTCAAATAATATTCCATCGCCTTAACATAATTACTAAGATTATTTTGATAAATACCACCGATGACCAATTGAATGTTGCTTAAAAGAATTTTATTACCTGATTGACCGTCTAATTTTTCCGCCTGGAATAGATATGACAGCCCCTTATTATCACCTTGGGAGGCTATACTAAATCCCAAAAAGGTCAAAATATTACTCTGCAACTCCAAATCGCCTGTTTTTTTTGCTAAAGAATCTGCCTGGTGCAACTGATGTATTTGTTCATCTATATTCTGCAAGAGGTATGAACTTCTCCAAAGGACAATCGCCTGCAATTCAATATCGCCTGTTTTCTTTGCAATGGTATCAGCCTGCAACAACATTTTTTTGCTTTCGCCAAGCTTCCCTTCATTAATTTTAATACCGCCTAATTGTGCTAATGCATTTCCTCTCCCTAAAGTATATTTTATTTTATCCGAAATGGCAAGGGCTTCATCTGCATATTTTTCCCGTTCTTCTGAAGATAAATACGCATCAGCAGCTAATTCATTTAAACGGTTTACGCGGAAGGTATCCTGCGCTGTATGGTTCTTCAAAATATTTTTTAACTGATCCGCTTTCGATTGGGCTATTGATAAGAACGCCATTGACACGAATGTGATAAACAGGAATGCTTTTTTCATCTTTTATAAATTAAAACTATTTAATAAAACAGTTGCAGTTTGTCAGTTAGCAACAGTATACTCTATCGAAGTATCGCAAAGGGTATAACCAATTATTACAATTATGAAGAAAAAAATAAGAAAAATGCAATTATTTTATTCCCTCAGAACAGCACAACCAGGATTCAGTTTTCACAAAGAAAGGAGGACATTTCAAATCAAATATAGAATAGTAAAAATAATTTCGTTATTATTTTTTAAACGCGAAACTAATTTCAGAAAATAAAAATCATAACTCACGCCAAAGGCAATTGAATAATAAATTCCGTTCCCTCTCCCTCGTTCGTTTCCACTTTTATATCACCGCCATGCGCTTTTACAATGTCATAGTTTGTCTGAATCACAGATTTACACGGATGGAATGATTTCACGGATTTCACATTAAAGTACGAGTCTTTTAAAGGTTAAGCTTTTACTTCCAAAGTTGATTAACAACCCAACTTCCAGTTTATATGCTTTCAGGTAATTCAGAATTTGTGCAAGATGAACATCTTCTAACATAATAATTGCTTTCAACTCAACCAACACTTTCCCTTCCACAACAAAGTCAGCTCTTCTTGTTCCAATTGGTTCACGTAGTTCTTTGTAGAATATTTCCTGTTCAATTTCCCTAACATAAGTGAGCCCTACCTGGGAAAATTCCCATGCTAATGCACGTTGATAGATTACTTCCTGAAATCCGTTACCCAGGAACTTATGCACTTCAAAGGAAGCTCCGATAATTTTTTCCGTTATGTCTTTATATTTTAATTCTGTCATGTCTGTCATGTTTTCAATCTGTGCAATCCTTTAATCCTTTTAATCTGTGATTCAGACAACAGGCAACTGAATTATAAACTCCGTTCCCCCTCCCTCTTTACTTGCCACTCTTATCTCCCCGCCATGCGCTTTCACAATATCATAGCTCAGGCTCAAACCCAACCCTGTTCCGCTTCCTGTAGGTTTTGTGGTAAAAAAAGGTTGAAATATTTTATCAACAATATTTTGTGGAATGCCATTACCATTATCACTAACGGTAATGACTACATGATTATCAGTTTTCTTTGTAGT
>Ga0134126_10003940_pt1 | contig 18576 bp, 17 predicted proteins | sample KB31752_FD_96881 | JGI IMG/M metagenome (GOLD analysis project Ga0134126, IMG submission 96881) | Terrestrial soil microbial communities with excess Nitrogen fertilizer from Kellogg Biological Station, Michigan, USA - KB3-175-2 | ecosystem: Environmental > Terrestrial > Soil > Unclassified ...
GAAGTTGGCATCGACCCAGACGCTCTCGAGTGGAGCGATGGCGAGCATCTCCGTGCCGGGGCCGACCTGCTCGCCGAGCTGCACCGTTCGTCGCACGATGTATCCTGACACGGGAGCCAGGACAGCCGTGCGCTGCCGCGCCAGCCAGGCGGCGCGCAGGTTGGCTTCGGCCAGCAGCACCTGCGGATGCGTCGTCGGGTCGGTTCCCGAGACCGAGGAACGAGCGGAAGCCAGCTGTGCACGCGCTTCTCTGAGCGCCGCCTGCAGGTTGCGGTCGGCAGTCTGATCCTGGTCGATGCGCTGTCGTGATATTGCACCGGCACTGGCGATGCTGCGGTCGCGGCGCAGCGTGCGCGCAGCAAGCTTCTCCTGGGCTTCCTGGCTGGCGACGGCGGCCTGCGCCTGACGTTCCATATCGAACAAATGGGCCACGTCCCGTACCGTCTGCGCCAGGCTCGCCTCCGCTCGCGCCAGAGCCACATCGCTATCGGTCGGGTCCAGTCGTACCACAGAGGCTCCCTGCCGCACGTACTGCGTCTCATCCGCGGCAATCTCGGTCACCGTGCCGCTCACTTGCGGCGCAACGCGGATCAGATCTCCCTGTACGTAGGCATCCTTGGTGTCAATGTAGTACTGCGCATAGAGGAAGTAGTATCCCAATGCCGCGACGCCCACGACCACGGCTGCGATGCCGAATATCCACGGGAAACGGCGCGACCAGGCTGATCTGCCTGGCCGTCGCTCCCGCTGTCCTGCGGTTTCCTGGGGCATTCCTTGCGGCGATGAGGGTTCCGTGCGCTCAGGGCTCACGGCGTCCTGGCCGCAAGTCGCGGTCCCGCGCCGTCAGGCGCCCGGGCGGCTTCCCTCGCGCAATAGCTGCAGGAACGCTTCCGCCACCGCCTGCACCGGCGCTCCTTCCCGACTGAGGACCATCAGGGGTCGCACGATCTTGAGATCCCGCAACGGCAGCTCACACAGGGCGCCCTCGCGCAACTCGCTCACCATGCAGATGCGCGGCAGCCACGCTATGCCGCCACCGTGCACTGCGGCGCGCTTGAGCGCCTCCGTGTTGCCGAATTCCATGGTTGGATTCTGAGTGAGGCTCCAGCGGTGCAGCTTCGCCGCAATGACTTCCCGCGTTCCCGAGCCGCTCTCGCGCACCAGTAATGGCTGATCGCGCAGGTCGCCGACCGTCAGCCGCCGCCGGCTGAAGAGCGGGTGATCGGGCGAGGCGACCGGAACGATCTCATCGTCCCGAAAGACTTCCGCGCGCAGCCCTCGGAAGTGCAGTGGCCCCTCGATGAAACCCAGCATGAAGCGCAGGTCATCGACGCCTTGCGATACCTGCTGGGTGTTGCCCACGAACAGAGTCACCTGCACCGTGGGCCGCGAGCGCCTGAAGGCGGCGAGAACGCGCGGCAATACATAAGTCCCGATCGTGTTACTCGCGCCGATCGAGAGTCGCCCCTGATGCCCGCCGGCGATCTCGCGCATGGCTCCTTCGGCGGCGCGCTCGAGCTCGAAGAGCCGCTTCGCGTACTGACTCAGTATTTCGCCGGCCTGGGTGAGGCGCATGCCGCGCGAGTGGCGCTCGAACAGGGCGACGCCCAGGCGCTCCTCGAAGACTTTGAGCTCTCGTGACAGGGCAGGCTGCGAGATGTGCAGCTTGCGGGCCGACGCTGTGAGGCTGCCGGTGCCGGCCACCGCATGGAAGATCGAGAGATGGTGCAGATTCATATGCATTGAGTATATGGCTAGGCTGCGATATTTGCATTGGATCAATATCGGTATCCGTCGCATCCTATGGCTTCCGCAGACCGGATGTCGGCGGGATACCCATGAAAACGGTTGCCCGTACCACGTGTTACATGTGCGCCTGCCGCTGCGGCATCAAGGTGCATCTCGAGAACGGCAAGCTGCGTCATATCGAGGGTAACCGCGACCACCCCGTGAATCGGGGTGTGCTGTGTGCCAAGGGATCCGCGGGCATCATGACGGCGATCTCCCCCGCGAGACTCTCGACTCCGCTCGTGCGCGTCGGGCCGCGCGGATCAGGAGGCTTCCGCGCCATCTCCTGGGACGAAGCCATGGAGATCGTGACCCGGCGGCTCGCCGCCATCCGCGCCTCGGACCCCAACCGCCTCTCGTTCTTCACCGGACGTGACCAGTCGCAGGCGCTCACCAGCCACTTCGCCCGCAAGTTCGGCACCATGAACTACGCGGCGCACGGCGGCTTCTGCTCGGTCAACATGGCGGCGGCCGGGCTTTATTCGGTGGGCGGCGCGTTCTGGGAGTTTGGTGAGCCGGATTGGGAGCACACGCGGCTCTTCCTCCTTTTCGGGGTGGCGGAGGATCACGATTCGAATCCGATAAAACTCGGCCTCGGCCGGCTCAAGGAGCGCGGCGCCAAGATCATCTCGATCAATCCCGTCCGTACCGGCTATTCAGCCATCGCGGATGAGTTCCTCGCCGTGCGACCGGGAACCGATGGCCTGCTGATTTTCGCGCTCATCCATTGCCTGCTCGAAGCGGGTGAGGTCGATACCGAGTTTCTCGTGCGCTATACCAATGCGCACCATCTGGTCATCGACGCGCCGGGGAAGGCCGATCACGGTCTGATCGCGCGCGACGCTCACGGGCGCGAGCTGTCGTTCGATCGCAAGTCCCACTCACTGATGCCCGCGATGAGCGGCGGGATCGATCCCGCGCTGATGGGAGAGTTCACACTGGGCGACGGACGGCGTGCGCGTCCGGCGTTCGAATTGCTCGCGCGGCGCTATGGCAGCAAGGAGTATTCGCCGGAGGCGGTTGCCGCGCGCTGCGGCATCGATGCCGCAACCATCCGGCGGATTGCCCGGGAGATCGCCGAAGTCGCCTTCAAACAGCCGGTGGTGATCGAGCAGGCGTGGACCGATACCGGCGGCCGCCGGCACGCGACCATGGTTGGGCGGCCCGTGTCCATGCACGCGATGCGGGGCATCTCGGCTCACTCCAACGGCTTTCATACCTGCCGCGCGCTTCACGTGCTGCAGATGCTGCTCGGTGCGATCGACACTCCAGGCTCGTGGCGATACAAGTCTCCCTATCCCAAGCCGATTCCCGGCGGCTCACCGCCGGGCCGCTCGACGGCGCCCGGCGAGCCGTTGGATGGCCCGCCGCTCGGCTTTCCGCTCGGCCCCGAGGATCTGCTCGTCGATGATGAGGGTGAGGCACTGCGCCTCGACCGCGCGTTCTCCTGGGAGGCGCCGCTCGCGATCCACGGCCTGATGCACATGGCGATCGCTCGTGCGTTCGAGGGCGGGCCCGCTCGGATCGACACGCTGTTCCTCTTCATGGCCAACATGGCGTGGAACTCCGCGATGAATCCGGGCGAGACGACGCGCATGCTGAGCGACTCCGACGATCACGGCAACTACCGCATTCCGTTCGTCATCGTGTCGGACGCGTTCGCCTCGGAGACCGTGGCCTATGCCGACCTGGTGTTGCCCGACACCACGTACCTCGAGCGCTACGACTGCATCTCCCTCCTCGACCGGCCGATCGGCTCGGCGCACGGCCCGGCCGATGCCATTCGCGTTCCGGTGGTGCAGCCCGGGCGTGACGTCCGCCCTTTTCAGGATGTGTTGCTCGACCTTGCCGGGAGACTCGGCCTACCTGACTTCGTGGACCTCGGTGGCAACGCGCTCTACTCCTCGTATGCCGACTACATCGTGCGGCACGAGCGCGACCCTGGCGTTGGGCCGCTGGCCGGCTTTCGCGGCGAGGACGCCGGCGGGATCGGCAAAGGATCGCCCAACGCGAGGCAGCTCGAGCGCTATGTGGAGAATGGCGGCTTCTGGAAGCATGAGCTGCCACCGGAACAGCTCTATTTCAAGCATGCCAACAGCGCATATCTTACGGGCGCGAAGGCCATGGGACTCATCGAGAGCGATGCGCAGATCGTCCTGCAGATCTACTGCGAGACGCTGCAGAGATTTCGGCTCGCGGCCGAGGGACACGGCGACCATCGTCCGCCGCAGCGGCTGTGCGCGCGCATCGGGCAGTTCTTCGACCCGCTTCCGATCTGGTACATGCCCCTGGAAGAGGCGCTCACCGACCGCGCGCGCTTTCCGCTGCACGCCATCACCCAGCGGCCGATGGCGATGTATCACTCATGGGGCTCGCAGAACGCCTGGCTCCGCCAGATTCTTCCCGAGAACCGCATCTATCTGCACCGCGATCTCGCCGCCCGGATCGGGGTCGCGGATGAGGATTGGGTGTGGGTGCATTCCCGCAACGGCAAACTGAAGTGTCAGGTACGTACGATGACCGGGCTCAATCGCGATACCGTCTGGACCTGGAATGCGATCGGCAAGCGCGCCGGCGCCTGGGCCCTTGGGCACAACGCGCCGGAGTTTCGCCGGGCATTCCTGCTCAATCACATCATCTCGGAGTATCTGCCGAAGGAGCGCCGCGAGCCGCGGCATTCCAACTCCGATCCGGTCACCGGCCAGGCCGCATGGTTCGACCTGACAGTCGCCATCGAGCGGTGCGAGCCCGGTGCGGCGGCCGAAGTCGCTCCGCGGCTGGGAGCGAATCCGGTGCGTCTCACGCTGACTGTGGAGACCGGCCGATGACCATGTTGCCCACGGCTCTCCCCGGAGCGAAGCGGCTGGGTCTGGTCATCGACCTCGATACCTGTGTCGGCTGCCATGCCTGCGCGGTGAGCTGCAAGGAATGGAACAGTGGCGGTGAGGCCGGCCCGCTGCCGGACTACGACCCACGCGGCTCTGAGCCCGACGGAGTCTGGTTCAACCGGGTGCATTCGTACGAAGCCGCGGAGCAGGGGTGCTCGCGCACCGTGAATCTGCCCCGCTCCTGCATGCACTGCGAGGATGCTCTATGCGTCACGGTGTGCCCGACCGGCGCCTCGTACAAGCGGGCAGAGGACGGCATCGTCCTCATCGACCCGGAGATCTGCATCGGCTGCAAGCTCTGCTCCTGGGCCTGCCCTTATGGCGCGCGCGAGTTCGACGAGCAGGCGGGAGTCATGCGCAAGTGCACGCTCTGTGTCGATCGGATCTACGACAAGAGCCTCCCGGAGGCCGAGCGCGAGCCGGCTTGCGTCGCGGCCTGTCCGACCCGTGCACGGCATTTTGGCGATCTCGGCGATCCGGAGAGCCGGGTCTCCAAGCTGGTTGCCGCGCGCGGCGGCAAGGACCTGCTCCCCGAGTTGGGCTATCGCCCTACCAACAAGTATCTGCCGGCCCGCACCGCCAGGATCCCAACTGCATCCAAGCCGGCGCCGCAGGAGGGTGACGGTGTCGGTGCGGCTCTGCTGCGGCTGCTGGACCGGGTACTCAGTCGGTGAGGCCGGCCGCCTCGGTTCTGCTGCTGACCACCTTGACGGGGTTCGCATACGGCCTGCTCGCCTGGACTGGAGTCTACGCGCTCCTCGGGCTTCTGCCGGCTGCGCCGCGGTTCGCGACGGCCGGCACGACGCTCGGTCTGCTCATCGCATCCTTCGGTCTCGGAGCATCGGCACTGCATCTTGGGCGGGCGGATCGGGCATGGCGCGCCTTCAGCCAGTGGCGCTCCTCGTGGCTGTCGCGTGAGGCAGTCGGCGCGGTCCTCACCTATCCGATCGCCATCCTGTTCCTGCTGGCGCTCCGTTGGGATCACGGGGGTATCGCAATGCGACTGCTCGGAGCCGCCGTCGCGGTCATGGCGCTCGGCACCGTCTACTGCACCGCGATGATCTATGCCAGCCTCAAGCCGATACGACAGTGGCACAACCCACACACCGCCCCGGACTATCTGATTTATGCGGCGTTCTCCGGCGCGTTGCTGTTCGCCCTGCTGCATGCCGTGCTGGTGGGTGGATCAGCGCCCATATTCGTCATCGTCCCGATGACTGCGGCGATCGCGCTGCTCGCCAAGCGCGCTTACTGGCGCCACGTCGATGCTCAGACTCCATTCGCGAGTCTCGCTTCTGCAATTGGCTTGGCGAAGGAGGTGGACGTGAGGGCCTTGGATGCGCCTCATTTCACCGAGAACTACGTGCTGCGCGAGATGGGGTTCACGATCGCCCGGCGCCATAGCGGAAGATTGCGGCGGATTGCATTGGGTCTTGCCTTTGCCGCGCCCCTCGTACTCTCCATTCTCGCGGGGCTCTCGATGGCTCCGCTGGCTGCCACGGCGGCAGCAGTGGCGTGCGCTGCTCTCGGACTGCTGACCGAGCGTTGGCTATTCTTCGCGGAAGCGACGCACGTATCAGCGCTGTACTACGGTCGCGTGGTTTAGGTCCGCAGCGATACCACCCGCCCGCGGTCACGCGCGGTTCGATTGGTGACCATGCGATCATGCAGTCGCGTGATCGCCTCGCTGCCGGTCCGGACGAACAGCCCGGGAATCACGGCATGGACGAGGCATGCCAGCGCGGCGCCCAATAAGGATATTCCGAATCCGAAGGCGTGGCGCTGATGCTCCAGATACGACTCCCCCACCGATCGGGGGTGGTCGACGAATAGGCGGTTGAACACCGGGCCCCCAATGCTTATTGACGCCAGTAGAGCGAAGATAATCAAAGTGGCGTCTAAAAATTTCTCCATTTAAACTAGCCAAAGCCACTTTTTTGGGAAAAATTCCCATGGCCGACCTCGATTGCACGGATCTGCGGATCCTGGACCTTCTTCAGGAGGATGCTTCACAGGCGGTCGCCGCGATTGCCGAGCGGGTGCACCTCTCCACGAATGCCTGCTGGCACCGCATCAAGCGCCTGGAAGATGCCGGCATCATCCAGAAAAGGGTCGCGCTGCTCGATGCCGCGCAGGTGGGCGCGGGGCTGACGATGTTCGTCCTGATCCGTGCCGCGGAGCACTCGCAGGCATGGTTCGAGCATTTCGCAGCGACCGTCCGCGCCATTCCCTCGGTCACGGAGTTTCACCGCACCAGCGGAGATGTCGACTATCTGCTCAAACTGCAGCTCGCGGACGTGGCGAGTTACGATGAGGTCTACAAGCTCCTCATCGGCTCGACGCGCTGTGCGGAGGTGCGGGCCGTCTTCTCGATGGAAGAGCTCAAGCGCACGACGGCCGTCCCGCTTCCGGCTCAAGCCACTTGATCGGTCTCACCGTCCGTTGAGCAGCGCCGTGAGCCGATCGAGCTGCGCGCGATAGCCGTCGAGCACCTTGGCGGTGATCCCGGCGTACCGATTGGCACGACTCCAGTTCCGCGCCTCGAGCGATTCGCGCACGGCCGGAATCGTCTTCGGCGCGTAGCCGGTCAGCTCACCGGGTGCCTGCAACATGTTCCTGTACCAGGGGCGGCCTGGAAGGCCCGCGTCATCGAGCAGCCGCTGCTCCATGGTGAGCATGGTCTCGTTGATCTTGTGCAACCGGTCGGCAGGAATCGAAAGCCCGGCAGAGGCACGCGCCTCGTACGCAGCCTCGTAAGCCTTGGCGCTCTGCCGCAATCGCTTTGCGGCCTGATCGAGCGGTGCGAGGTCGATGCTCGGAACGTCTGTCAGGCGCTCGGGCGGGGCGACCGGATGAGTCGGATCGGCGGCCAGCCGGTAGGCATCTGCATCGAGCAGCTCGTGTTGGGCTGCCGTTGCCTTGCGCTCGCCGGCCACTATCTCGTGCAGCTCCCCCACATACCGATCCAGCGTGGTGCTGAAATCGGCGTAGCGCATGGGCAGCACTTCCGCATCGGCCGTGCGCATGATGACGTGGCCCGCCACCTTCGCCAGGGTGACCTCGTATTCGAATGTGGGATCGCCGTAGCGGATATAGTGGTCGAACGAATCGTAGCGCGAATGATAGACGCCGCCCTGATCGGCCTCGCCCCCGAATGCGAGATCGAGCGAGGCAATGCCGAGATGATCCAGGAAGGAGCCGTAGTCCGAGCCTGAGCCCAGAGGACCCAGCGGAACGTCGCCGCCCGCGGCTGCGAGCCTGGCAATCTCCTTCGCGGTCGGATCGGCATTCGGCGCGGTACCCCGGACCTCGAGGACCGCGCGCTCGCGTTGCTGCACGCTGACCTTCGTTTCGGGGTCAGCCACCCCGGCTGCGACCTGGTTGACCAGGTGTTGCAGGGAATGGCTGCCGTCGGCGGAGAGGAATCCGCGCTCATTGCTGTCTGAGTTCAGATACAACACCGCTTTCTGCTGCAGCTCCTTGGCGTGCGTTTCCGCCCACTCGGTCGAGCCGAGAAGCGCAGGCTCTTCGCCATCCCAGCTCGCATACACGATCGTGCGCTTGGGTACCCAGCCCTGACGGTGCAGGCTGCCGAGCGCCTTGGCCTCGCCCATCAGGGCGATGGTGCCGGAGAGCGGGTCCCCGGCGCCGAATACCCACCCGTCATGGTGATTGCCGCGCAGCACCCACTCATTGCCTTCCGAGGAGCCTTTCAGCACGGCGATCACGTCATAGAGCGGCTTGAAGCTCCAGTCCGACTTCACCAGCAGGTGCACTTCCGTGGGCCCGGCACCGATGTGGTAGGTCATCGGCAGCGCCCCGCGCCAGTTTGCCGGCGCGACCGGTCCGGCAAGCGCCTGCAGCAGCGGGGTCGCATCGGCATAGGAAATCGGCAGTACCGGGATCTTGAGGATCGTCTTGGCATCTTTGATGGCCAAATGCTTCGCGCCTGGTACCGAGCCGTATCCCGGTGTCGTCGGGTCGCCGGGATACCACTCCATGTTCATCACCGAGCCGCGTTGCACACCGTCCGGCGGCCGCGAGCCGCCGCCCTTGCCATACGTGTCGCTGGTGAAGTAGCCGTCATCGGCCGGGTCGGAATAGATCAGGCACCCCACGGCGCCGTGCTCGTACGCAAGCTCGGGCTTCAGGCCGCGCCAGCCCTTGCCGTAGCGCACGATCACGATCTTGCCTTTCACGCTGACACCGTACCGCGCCAACTCCTTGTAGTCGTCGGGCATCCCGTAGTTGACATAGACGAGGGGTGCGGTCACATCGCCATCGGCGCCATATGCGTTATACGGCGGCAAGGCGCCGCCGAGTGCCGAAGTGCGGTCGCCTTTGATCGGCGGCTCATGCAAAGCTGCCTTGAAGACCTTTGGTGCGGTCATCTCGACCAGTTCCTGCTTCGGTGTCGGATAGAGCACATCGAATTGCTCGATGCGCGCGTCCCAGCCCCATTTCTTGAACAGAGCCAGCATGAATTCGGCATTGGCTTTGTCGTGCGGCGAGCCCACCTGGTTCGGTCCGGATGACAGCTGTCGTAGCCATTCGCGCATCTCGGGAGCGCTCAACCGGGCGTCGAATCGCCGCTCCAGATCCCGCTCCTGCGCCGCGCCGCTCGACGTGAAGCCCAGCATGTCCGATCCCGTCGGCGTCACATCTGATGCCGGCATGGCAGCGCCTGCAAGACAGGTCAAGGACAGACAGGTCAACCCCACCCCGAATTTGCGCATGACTGCCGCAGGCATTACCGCACCTCTCTCGTCGGACACAGGTTTGCGAACAGTGAGTATGATCGCGTCGGCTAGTTTACTTCGTGAGCACGAATTCTGGAGTCGCCGCTGCGGTCTGAGCCGACCCTATGATGCCGTCCCCATCGCATCGGCTGGTCGGGCTGTCGCAAAATGGGCGGAGATTGCCGCCCGTGGTGCGGGCAGGCTATGGTTCGACTCGGCTTCCCGCCGGCCCGCCAGGCTGGCCGCACCTTCGGTACCCGTCATGCTTCATTTATATGTGCTGTATGCGTGCGTGCATCTCAATGCGGCCAAGCATGCTTCCGGACCGGGTACGACTCGCTGTGTCGAAAGACAGGTCTTCTTCCACGCCGACGAATGCAGGAAGGCGCTGCCCAAACCAGGCGCCCTGACGGAGAAGACCCGGGAGTCCCGAAGTTGGCTCGAATGCAAGGCGACCGCGGCCGATTCCTGGATCGCCGCCGACGCAAGCGGCCCGGAAAACCGGCTGTACGAAGCGCACGCGGGCGTGGCCGATGCGGATGCGCTTTCTGCTCTGCTCGCGCCGCTTTCGGCGCAGGCACGCGCGACGCTCGAGGCCGCCGGCTTCAAACACGCATTCGGGAAAGCCTTTCAGGGTCCGGGGAGGTTGTCGTTCTTCGTAGTGGGTAGCGGCTCGAGCGTGACCGTCTTTGCGGTGACGAACCTGGATGACTTCCAATTTGCCGGCATGGCCGCCGATGTATCCTCATCGAGCGCGTCCCCGACGGATCTCGACTTCGAGACCGTTGCGGAGAACGCGGGTGTCGAGCTGAGCTACCGCAGCGAGATGTCGCAACGCGTCGGGCCGCCCCCCGGAGGTGTGGAATGAAGATCGAACGCCTGGACATCTACGACTTCGACCTGACCTATGTCCACGGTACCTACGTCATGTCGGGAGGGCGGAAGGTCACCTCGCTGGCCTCGACGATCGTTTGTGTCACGGCTGACAATGGCCTTCAGGGTTGGGGCGAGGTCTGTCCCCTGGGGACCACGTACTTACCCGCCCATACTGCAGGTGCTCGCGCCGCACTCTCGCTTCTGGCACCGGCCCTCGTCGGCACGGATCCGACGAACCACGCTGCCGTCAATGACGCCATGGATGCGGCGCTCAGCGGTCACGCTTACGCCAAGAGTCCCATCGATGTTGCCTGTTGGGATCTGACCGGCCGCGCCCTGGGCGTCAGCGTCTCGGCGTTGCTCGGGGGGCTTCGTCAGGCGCGGTTTCCGCTCTACATCGCAGTCCCCCTCGGCACCCCGGACGAAATGACGGCCTACGTGCTCGCGCGCCGCAGGGAAGGCATTCACAGGTTTCAGCTCAAAGTCGGCGGCGATCCGGCTCTCGATGCGCTCCGTGTGCGCCAGATCATCGAGGCGACAGGGCCCGAAGATCTGGTCATTGCAGATGCCAACTGCGGCTGGCGGCTCAACGAGGCCCTGCTTGCCGCCCGCGCCATGGAGCCGTTGCCGAGGCTCTATCTTGAACAGCCGTGTCCGACGATGGAGGAATGCATCGAGGTCAGGAAGCGCACGTCGCTGCCGATGGTGTACGACGAGATCGTCACAGACCTGCCGACTCTGCTGCGTGCAATTCGCGAGGGCGGTGCAGGCGCGGTCAATCTCAAGGTGTCGCGGGTGGGCGGCCTGACCCGGGCGAGACTGCTGCGGGATGTCTGCGACGAGCTCGGAATTCAGGTCACGATCGAGGACATGTGGGGCGGCGACATCGTGTCGGCGACGTCGGCACATCTCGCCGCCAGCACGCGGGCGCAGTGCCTGCTGACGGTGTCGTTCATGAATGATTGGACCAACGAGCACGTCGCCGGCCATCAGCCTCGAAGCGTGGCTGGTTTTGGCAGCGCGCCGACCGGGCCCGGTCTGGGCATCGAGGTCGACCCGTCCAGGCTCGGGAAGCCCGTTCTCGCTGCGAACTAAAGAATCGGCGCGTCCAGCGGGCGCGGGACGTCAGCTCCGTCGCCGCCGCGCACCGCCGTGCGCGCTCCCTAATCCGGCTGGGCCTTCCGGTTGTGCTTTCGCTCCGGTTTCTGGCGTTTGGGCGGGCCGGGATGCCTCGCGGCCGGTTGGCGCGCGCCGCGCTCCGCGCGAGCGGCATTACCCGCATTTCGGTTCTCGCGGAAGTCCGGTGAGCGTCCGTTCGGCGGCTGGCCCGCGCCGCGGTCACGAACAGCGCCCGTTGCATCGAACCTGCCGGGCCGGGACGTGGCGCCGATCGCCGGGTGCCCGTGGTTGGCGCCAGCCCTCATTGCAAGGTTGTTGCGGGCCTGCTCCACGTGCTGCCGTTGCATCGCGGTTGGCTGAACGTGCTGCTCCCGCTGCGCGAAGCGCTCCTCGGCTGTTGGCTCCGCTCTGATACCGGCGCCGCCGTTGTAGCTCACCCTGGTCAGATTCACGTTATTGATGACGGTCTCATTATAGGTATTGTGAACGACAGTCACATTGACGTTGGTGACGCTGCGGTTGTATGCGAACTTGCGGCCAACCCAGCGGCCGCCGGCATAACCGACGCCGTTGTAGCCGTAACCATAATGTACGCCGCCGTAGAAGCCGACGTGCGGGCCCCAGTACCCGGCGTGCCAGATGTATGCTCCGTTGACGAAGCCCCAATACCCGGGTGTCCAGAGAACGCCAATGCGTGGCGGAGCCACCCAGGTTCCGGGCACCCAGTAATAGCCCGCGGGTGCCCAGGCCCAGTATCCCGGGGTCCAGATCCACCCGGCCACGGGACAGGGCGGCTGCTCGTAAATCGGCAGCGGAGGTGGTGCGACGTCCGCCTGGACAACAGCGGCGGGCGGCGCATAAGCCGGTTCTGCCATGGGCACTTCTGCCACGCAGGCGCCAAGGAGGACTGTGAACGCTGCAAGCGGGATCACTCTGATGGAAACACGAAGTGTCGCGACCGGCGAAGACATGTGGTGGTGGCTCCCTTGAGTGCGAATGACGTCAATATAACGGGTAGCCGAGGCAAAGTGTGCACGAGATTACGAAGAGTTAACCCTCGCAGCTCCCGACGTGCTCCGGTCAGGACTCGTGCGCCAGCAGGCAATCCCAATCGATGCTCACGCCGGGAACAGCTGCGATCGCCGTTCTACCTCCGAGCTCGAGAACCACAGGCTGCGTGTATCGGCCGCCTGCAATGCGATAGATCGTGACTGTCCGATCCGCGGGATCTATCAGCCAGACCTCGGGGACGCCGGCGCGTTCGTAGGCACGCAGCTTGGTGGTTCGGTCATAGCGGGCGGTAGAAGGTGAAAGGACTTCCGCGATCCAGTCGGGGGCGCCGCGCATGCCACGGTCATCGAGTTTCTTCAGATCGCAGGCGATGAGGACGTCGGGCTGCACTACGGTATCAATCTGGTCATCGGATCCGCCATTCTTCGGCAGGCGGACGTCAAACGGCGCGATGTAGGCCCGGAGTGATTTACCGACGAGTGAATTGGCGATCTGGCGACCGAGCTCGAGAACGAACTCCTGGTGTAGTCGCGAGGGCGAAGGCGGCTCTCTGACATAGGCGACGCCGTCTATGACTTCGTTGCCGCTATCGGCAGACCAGAGGAGGTAGTCGGCGTAGGTGTGGTGTTGCATGTCGCGCTGGCGCATGTGCATAGTCTACTCGGTCTCGGACAGATCGCCAGGGAGGGATTGTTTGTTTTCGAAATCTCCCGTCGATGAATGACGGTCTGACCCGACGTGTAGCACGCGCAGTTTTTCGGCGTGAGCTATCGCTGTGGAGCGAACGACCTCCGAGCTACGGTACCTCGCCCTTGAGTATGGCAGTGAGGTGCTTCGGATCGAGATGCCCGCCGGAAACGATGCAGACGACCGGTCCGGGCAGATCCTCGTTCGCAAGTGCCGCGGCTACGGGTGCCGCACCTGCTCCCTCGGCGATGACGTGATGGCGGTCGACGAGCATTCGAATCGCGGCTGCGACCGCCGGTAGGGACGCACAGAGCGAGCCGTCCAACAGAGGTTTGAGGATATTCCAGATCGGCTCGAAGACCCGGGGGCTTCCCATTCCGGTGATGAATGTGCTGCTGTCGAACGGAACCGTCGTGGGTTGACCGGCGGCGAGAGCAGCGGCGACCGGCGTTCCGGCAGCAGATTCGGCGGCGAGAATTCGAACCTCGGGAGCGAGCGACTTCATCGCCGCCGCGATTCCGGTGATGAGGCCACCGCCTCCATAAGGCACGAGCACCGTCCCGGGATTCACCTCATCGAGGATCTCGAGCGCTATCGTGCCGTTGCCCGCGAGCACCGCGGTACCGAGGAAGGGATGGATGAAATTGCCGCCGAATCCATGCGATTCCGGGCTCTCGAGAACGCTCCACCACTGCGCGTAGGGACGGCGGTCGATCGTCACCCCGAGGCGCTCCAGCGCCTGCAGCTTGGAGGCGGCAGCCGTTTCCGGGACGACTGAGGTCACGTGGACACCGAGTTGGCGACCCGCGTAACCGAGGCCTTGCGCGAAATTTCCCGCGCTGGCGGTCGTGACACCCCGCTTGCGGTCCTCGGCTGGCATGCACAGGATCGCATTTGCGGCACATCTGATCTTGAACGAGCCGACGGGCTGCAGCAGCTCGAGCTTCAGATAGATCTCCTGCGGACCCTCGTGCTGCAGGCGCAGCAGGGGCGTTCTCGTAATGATTCCCTCGAGACGGGCACGGGCATTCTCGACATCCGCAAGAGACGGGGCCGCTGGACGCTGCATGGGAATCTCCGGTCAGAATGGCCCGTCGACACCGCCGGCCACACCGGCGGCGGCCGCGGCCGCGGAGCGGCGGAAGCCGTAGAAGAAATACAACACGAGCCCCACCAACATCCAGGCGAGAAATCTGAGCCAGGTGTCGACAGGAAGGCTGAACATCAGATAACCGCACATCGCGACTCCGAGGCCGCCGACGAGGGGAGCAGAGGGGACGCGGAACGGCCTGGGAAGGGAAGGCTGTGTGCGGCGAAGCAGGAGCACGCTCGCACAGACGACGACAAAAGCGAACAGAGTCCCGATCGAGATGAGCTCGCTCAGCAGCTCGATCGGAAAGAGCGCGCCGAGCGCCGCGGTCGCCACGGCCGCCACTGCAATTCCCAGACGGGGAACGGCGGCGGTGCGGTGCACACGGGCAAAAGCAGCCGGCAGCAGTCCATCACGAGCCATGGCGTGAAAGATTCGGCTCTGAGCGAACAGGAGCACGAGCATGACGGAGGTGAGGCCTATGAGGGCTCCCAGTCCAACCAGGGGCCCGAGAAACGCCAGTGAGGGGCCGCCGCCGCGCAGTGCAGCGAGCAAGGGGTCCGCAACCGCCAGCTCGTGATAAGGCGACAGTCCCGTGAGAACGAGGCCCACTGCGACATAGAGAACCGTGCAAGCCAGCAGGGAGCCGATGATGCCCACCGGGGTATCGCGGGATGGGTTGCGCGCCTCCCGTGCCGCGGTTGACACGCAGTCAAATCCCAGGAACGCAAAGAAGATCACCCCCGCCGCACGAAAGACACCGCTCCAGCCAAAGCGACCAAACTCACCCAGATTGGGCGGAATGAAGGGCGTCCAATTCGCCGGCCTGACGTGGAAAGCTCCGAAGCCGATGAAGGCGAGGATGACGGCGAGCTTGATAGCAACAATGACGTTGTTTATGCGTGCCGAAGCCTGCGCGCCTCGCATCAGCGCGCCCCCCATTACGAGTGCCATCAGTGCCGCGGGAACGTTGGCGATGGCGCCCGTGAGATGCAGCGCTCGTCCGGCGTCCAGGGTAATCGGCGCGCGCCAGAGGGCTGGGGCCGCGTGAATGCCCGCCATGGAGGCGAGGGACGAGAGATAGGCCGACCACCCGACACTGATGGTTGCCGCGGCGAACAGGAACTCGCAGATCAGGCTCCAGCCGAGCACCCATGCCGGCAGCTCGCCGAGCGCCATGTAGGCATAGCTGTAGGCGCCGCCCGAGACGGGCACCATTGCCGCGAGCTCGGCATAGCAGAGCGCGGCGCACGTGCAGGCAGAGGCCGCGAGCAGAAACGAAATGATGATGGCGGGCCCTGCATACTCGGCCGCCGCAGTCCCCGTGACGACGAAGATTCCCGCCCCGACGATCGCACCGATACCGAGAGCCGTCAGGCTCCAGGGGCCGAGGGACCTGCGCAAACTCGTGGCGGAGTCCTCCTGCAGGGCCTCACGGCGCAGGGCCTCGGCCGAGCGTTTTGACCAGATACCCATTGGCGGGTCCTTGGTTGATCGCACAGATGGCGAACGACCTTGCGATTATGAAGTGAGCGGCGCGAGAACGCTCGTGGCGGCGAAGCGTATGATTGGTGCCGCGCCGGCGGCGGCATCTCGAGCCGTCTCCGGCAGTCACCAGGAGACCGCGGTATGAAGAGGCTGGGGAGTCTGCTGCTCTTTGGGCTGGCCATGGGCTCGGCGTTCGCGGCGCCGCGACCGGTCGTCGTTGAGCTCTTCACGTCGCTCGGCTGTTCCGACTGCCCGCCCGCCGATTCAATGCTCGCCCGCGTGCGCGACAAGGTTCCGGGTGTGCTGGTGCTCGATCTGCACGTGACCTATTGGAACTCATTCTCGTGGCGCGACCCGTACTCCCTCGCAGAGGTCGATCAAAGACAGCGGGACTACGCTGCGCGAACGGGCGGGCAGCAGGTATACACCCCGCAGGCAGTCGTGGACGGCCGGCAGCCCTTCATAGGTTCCGACGCACACGCCATGGTCGACGCGCTGAACAAGGCGCGGGTCAGCGTCGCCGCCGACGCGGGGATCCCTGTGACGATCGGCCGTGCGGCACAAGGAGTTACCGTCCAGGTGGGAGCAGGCAGTGGCAAGGGCACCGTATGGTTGTTCGGCTTCGATCCTGAGCACGAGACGGCCGTACACGGTGGTGAGAACGCCGGTGCGACCATCCAGGAGGTGAATGTCGTGCGCAGCATCACTCGCTTGGGCGCCTGGCAGGGCCAACCTCTACAGCTCAACGCACGCGCGCCCGCCGGAACGAATTTCGCCGTGATCCTGCAACGGACAGACGGGACAGTTCTGGGCGCTGCGGCCAACCAGACGCCTTCAGCCTGACTGATCATCCCTCCACGCCAACGAGCTTGGCGTCGGGGTTCCGCCTATCCAGGGTCATCGCTGTCACGGTTAGCGTCAATCCCAGGGCGTCGATGATATACAGCGCCCGAATCAGGCCACCATACCCTGAGAGTCCTCCATCGGCCCAAAGGCTGACAAGACGTCCCACAAACAGGCCGCCGAATATGACGGTCGCGACGACGAAAGCGCTGCGTCGCGAGACCCAACCACCCAGCGCCGCGAAGCAGGCGATGGCCGCGAACAGAAAGCATCCGCCGTACTGTGAGCGGATTTCGTTGTAGCCCCCTGGATTGGCGAGCGAAAGCCCCAGCTGTTGGGCGAAGCCGGCAGGGTCGGTGCCGCTTTGCCATGCCGTCAGGAGAAAGAACAGCCCGAGGATCACCAGGATGACGGTGCCGAAGGTGCGACGCATTGCAGGTCCCTCAGGTCTGACGTAATTCGATTATGCCAGATAATCTCATGATGTCAATTTCGTCGCCTATGATGCGCGCGATGAGATCGCGCAAAGAGTCCAATATCGAGGCGACGAGGGCGGCATTGTTGGCTGCCGCGCGCAGGCATTTCGCGCGCGTCGGGTATTCGCGCGCACAGACCGGACGCATTGCAGCCGATGCGCGTGTGACTACGGGCGCGCTCTATCATCATTTCGGCAGCAAGAAAAAACTGTTTCAGGCCGTAGCGGAGCAACTCGAGGTCGAGATACTGCAGGCCACGTTGGAGGGAGATCAGAAGGAGGACCCATGGAGTCGATTCACCGCCTCATTTGATCGGCTGATCGACGTATGCGCTTCGGCCGACGTACAGCGTATTACTTTCATCGAGGCGCCGCAGGTGCTCGGCCCCGAGGCGTGGCGCGAGATTGAATTCCGTTACGCCTTCGGAGCGCTGCATGCGAAGCTGCCGAAAATGATCGAGCTCGGGATGATCAAGCCCTATCCGATCGATCTGATTGCCCACACGCTCCTGGCGGTGCTCCGAGAGGCCTCAGGGGAAGTGGCGCGCTCCCGGCACGACCCCAACGTGCGGGCACAGGTCGCCGAATTCGCCGCGGGCGTTCTCGCAGCGCTGGCGGCTAATCATCACCGCCAGTGATGTAAGCGATCACGAATCATCAGTTGAAGTGAGTATCAGGCCCACGCATAGTGCTCTCCATCGCATCTGACCGAAAGTTTGCCAAGAGGAGAACCGCCGTGGAGACGATACTGATCGACCAGTTCCTGGTGCCCGAGTCTGCCGTCCGAGAGTTTCTCGAGAAGGTGCATTTCTCAGCCAACATCGTCAAGGCCCGACCCGGCTTCGTAGAGGGTTACGTGTATCAGCGGCCGGCGGATGATGGCTGCGTCAACGTCATCACCACGGCCGTATGGGCCAGCGAGTCCGCAATGGAGGAGGCGAGGAAATCCATTGCAGCCGAATTCGCCACGATTGGTTTCAATCCCCCCGAAATCATGCAGCGGCTCGGCGTCAAGATGCAGCGCGGGACGTATCGTCGCTCACCCTACTGACGCAGTGGGTGCACGTTCTTGTGCCTCGAGCGCTTCTTAGCCGCGCGACCGGGAGGACCGCCCGCCTGCGCGGACGATAACCCTCCGGCCACCGCGCGCCGCACGACGCTCCGGAACCCGGCCACAGCGGAATCCGCGTGCGTACGCTCATGCCAGCAGAGGTTGGTGACGATCGGCAACGGAGTGACGGGGGAGGGAAGCGCGCGAAGCCGCAGGTGGGGCCCAACGGCATCGAGCAGTGATGCCGGCACGGTGGCCACCAGATCGGTTGCGGCCACGACGGCCGCCGCCGCGGAGAAAGTAGGAACGGTCATCGCAACATTGCGCGTGACTCCTGCTTTCGCGTAGGCGTCGCCCGCCAGGTCGCGAAGGGCTTGTCCGGGCACCATATCAATCGCAATGTGACGCAGCGTTCCGAAGGTTCTGGCATCAGCCGCCGTTGTCAGGGCGGGATGCCCCTCGCGGCAGATCAGAACGGCGTTGTGCTCAAAGAGCCTCTCGACATGGGTGTCGGCACCGGC
>Ga0134126_10003941_pt1 | contig 18576 bp, 13 predicted proteins | sample KB31752_FD_96881 | JGI IMG/M metagenome (GOLD analysis project Ga0134126, IMG submission 96881) | Terrestrial soil microbial communities with excess Nitrogen fertilizer from Kellogg Biological Station, Michigan, USA - KB3-175-2 | ecosystem: Environmental > Terrestrial > Soil > Unclassified ...
AGGTGCAGATATTCCAGGCCATCGCGCCCATCACGGCCAATGCAGGCCAAGGGCGCATACAGGGATTTGAGTTCGAAACCCAGCTCTCCCCGGGAGGCGGCTGGTACTTCGAAGCCAACACGGGCTTCACGGACGCCGGCTACACCCGTATCGATCCGACCGCCATCGGCCTGACACTCGAATCTCAGTTCGCCTTCGTATCACGCTGGACCGGAATGCTGGCCGCGCAAAAGGAAATCCAGCTCGGCGCTTTCGGCCAGATCGGCCCGCGCGTGCAATGGACCTACCGCAGCAGCTATTTCAACGATGCGCTCAATACCCCGTTCGAGGAGCAAGCCGGTTATGGTCTCGTCGATGCGTCCCTGCAGTGGCGCGACCGGGCCGCGAAGTACCTCGTGACCTTCGGAATCAAGAATGCCTTCGATAAGGCGTTTGATCTGGCGGCCTACTTCACGCCCGGATCAGGCCCCGTCAGCGTGATTCCGGATCGCGGCCGACAGTGGTATGTCACGTTGAAAACGGACTACTAGCCAGCGGCCAGCAGTTCGCTCACAGCGCGAAAAAGAGCCGACTCCGGCGCGGCCAGAGCCTCGCATGCCGTGTAGTGATTGCATTCAGGGAGGTCGATCAGCGCGGCGCCACACGCCAGCGGCCAGTGTTCTGCGATGAGCTCCGATTGGCGATGAAAGGCGGCTGTCTCGAGCGCACCCACGGCACGAACCAACGGCACATCGTTATGTAGCTCCAGATAGACAGGAGAGAGCTGATTCACCAACACATCGTTCAGACGCAGGTCGTCGCGCAAGAACGGCGCCCGGGCCAGCGGTTCGAGGTCGAATACTCCGCTGACCGATACCGCACCGGATAACAGTCGTTGCGGAAGCCCCGTCGCTTCATCGGCCCATCGCGTCGCGAGCATCATCGCGGTCAGGTGGCCGCCGGCTGAATGGCCTGAGCACACGATGCGCGTCGCATCGATCTGCAAGTCGGCGGCATTGACATAGACCCAGACGCATGCGCGCCGCACCTGCGCGACAATCTCGGACAAAGGTATGGCAGGGAGCAGTCCGTAGTTCAGTACGGCTACGGAATACCCGGCGGCGACGTAGGCCGGCGCGACCCAGGAGAAGTCCTTCTTGTCCAACGCGCGCCAATAGCCGCCATGAACGAAGATCAACAACGGGCTGTTGGGATCATCCGCTGGGAAGAAGTCCAGGGTCTGCGTGGCGGATGGGCCATAGCTCAGATCGAGCCGACATCGCAGTTCCGCACGGACACGTGCCCCGCTTTGCTGCCAGCGCGCGAACAGACCCGAAATGTCGGGAACGGCTACCCTGGGATTGTAATCACGGTCCAGAGAATCGATGCTCATCTCGAGAACTCTCCACCGACTTCGCGCAGTATATCCATTAGCGCCTGGGCCGCAGGATTGATTCCCCCACGGCTGCGTAGAGTAAGACCAACAATCCGGTGCCACGATGGAGCTGCGAGTTTCAATGCGGACAGCAGCCCTGCCCGTTCCTCCCAATAGATTAATTCACGGGGCAGAAAGGTCAGAACGTCGCTCTGCATGACCATGGTCTTCATCAATACCGCGGATGTGGTCTCCAAAGAAACATGCGGAGGCTCCAGGCCGGCTTCCACGAAAACATCGTCCAATGCGCGCCGCTCCAACTCGGGTGTACGCGCGAGAATCCAACGTTGATCGACGAGATGTTCCGCCGTGAGAGACCCACGGCGTCCAAGGAGCGGATGTCCGGAACGGGCGATAACAGCGGCCCGGTCCTCATGCAAGCGGACTTGCCGCAGATCGGGATCCAGCGGCCTTGGTGGAATGGAGGACAGCGCGAAGTCGACCTCCCCGTGCTTCACCATCGGCATCAATGCTTCGTTGAGGCCGTAGAGAACCGTCACGTTGATTCCAGGAGCCCGCTCGCGGAGGCGATTTAGGGCGATCGGCAGCAGGCGAGTCGCCTCCGAGGGCCCGGAGCCTACGCAAACATGCCCGGTCCGCGCGACGCGAAGTCCGACGACCTCCTGCTCGGCGCTGCGTAGCTCAGCATCGATCGCATCGGCATGCCGTACCAGCGCCAGACCGAATGTGGTGGGAATGGCGCCGAAGCGGCCTCGCTCCAGCAATTGCACGCCTAGGGACCGTTCCAGGCTGCGAATACTCTTCGACAATGCCGGCTGGGAAATTCCTAGAGATTCCGCTGCCTTGGAAAAGGAACGCTCGCGCACAATCAGAGCGAGCTGACGCAACCGTCCGACATCGATGGTGGTGGCCAACCTGACACTCCGCTTCCATAACTTTGGGTAATATAATTGGTGTCAGTCGGGCATGGAAAGCAGACGATCGGCGGCATAGATTCGTTGGCAGATCGAGGCCCCAAATAGCCAGGCCTCGAGGGGAGCTACGTGCAACCGCTTGAACGACTGGTCGAGCCCGACCGCGTACACAAATCCGTCTATACCGATCAGGAAATTTTTGACCGGGAGATGGACCAGATCTGGCACAAGATCTGGGTTTACTGTGGCCACGAAACGCAGCTGCCGAAGAACGGCGACTACGTCACCGTGCAGATCGGGCGCCAGCCCATGATCATGGTCCGTGGCATGGATGGGCAGATCCGGGTGTTGTATAACCGATGCCCCCACCGTGGCGTGCAGTTGTGTGGCAATCGTCAGGGCCACACCGGCTCCACGTTCGTCTGCTCCTACCACGCCTGGACCTTCCATCTCGACGGCAAGGTAAAGGGCATTCCGCTCCCTCATGGTTACGATGGGACGCGAATGTCGCCCGACAATCCCGACTGCTCCATGAAGGCCGCGGCGCGCGTGGATAGCTATCGCGGTTTCGTGTTCGCCAGTCTCGCGGCGCAAGGGCCGAGTCTCCTGGAGTTTCTGGGCGAAGCCAGAATTGCCTTCGACGATATGTGCGACCGCTCACCCGAAGGGGCGGTGGACATCGTCCCGGTCTGTCACCGTGTGATTCAGCAGTCGAACTGGAAATTCTTCATGGAAAACCAGCTCGACGCCTTACACCCATCGGTCACCCACCAGTCAACCGGGGTGTCCGCCGGCCGGGTGGAGCGCTCGCTGAAAGAGTCCGGTGAAGCGCCGCCGCTCTATTATCACTATCTTTCGACATTCGCCTCGGCCTTCGAACAATGGGATTCCGTACAAACTGTCAACTTCCCACGCGGTCACGGCATTCTCAAGGGCTACATGGGGCTGCGGCCGGATGACCCTGATACGAAGGAATACGTCGAATCGATGTACGAGGCCTACGGCGAAAAACAAGCCGAGGCCTTCCTGGGACGGAGCATTCATCATGTACTGGTCTATCCTTACCTGTCGGTGCAATCCCCATTGCAACAGTTGCGCGTGCTGCGGCCGCTGTCTCCAAACAGAACTCTCTCCGAGATCTGGCATTTTCGCTTACGTGGTGTTTCGCCGGCCATCTACCGACGCGCTCTGTGGTACTTCAACCTGGTCAACTCGCCGGCGACCATGGTCAATGCCGATGACCTGGAAAACTGGACCAAGGGACAATGGGGCCTGGAATCCGACGGTGGGGATTGGGTGAGCTTTCACCGCAACTTCGGCGGCGACACGCGCGAAGGCGACATCGTTTATTCCAATAAAGGAACCTCGGAAGCGGTGATGCGCAGCCAGTTCGATGCCTGGACCCGGTACATGCGTTGATGGAGTGCCTATGACTATTTCGAAGCTCCAGGACCGTCTGCTCGAGGAAGTGGTGATCTTCGAGAATCGCGAAGCTCGCAAGACGGGCGCGCAATCGCTTGCGCCGGATCACTCTCCAAGCCGGGGGGCGCGGAGCAAGCCTCTTCCCGCACGCGCAGCCGGCGTCGACGGCGAGGCCGCCTCGCTACAGCGTCGCGTTGAACAGTTCCTGTACTACCAGTCGGAGCTGCTCGATCAAAAGCAGTGGGCGGCGTACATCGAGCTGTTCACTGCGGACGGGGTCTATTGGATGCCCGTGACGCCCGAGCAGACCGAATGGCTCGACTCACCATCAATCTTCGCCGAAGACCGGCGGCTGATGGAGATCCGGATGGGCCGCGTCCAACACCCGAACGCCTGGTCGCAGGCCCCGGAATGGGGCACCAGTCATATCGTGAGCAACGTCGTGATCGAGTCGGCCGACGAGTTAAGCGTCGTGATCCGCTCCCGCTTCCAGATGATGGAGCTACGGCGGGACCAGATCAGGCATTTCGCGGGCACATACCGACATACCCTGTTGCGCGCCGGCGAAGATTTCAAAATCACTTTGCAGCGGGTCGACCTGCTGAACGGGCAGGCACCCTTCGACTACGTTCTCCAGGTTTGGGTCTGAAGTTGCGCCCATAGCACATAGAAGGAATACGGCCATGGCGTTGAGTGCTGTACGAGCGGTTCCTGCTGGTGAGCCCGTCAAGACATATCAGCTCTACATTGATGGCAAGTGGACGCCGGCGGCGGACGGTGCCGTTGCGGAGGATTTCAATCCTGCCACCGGCGCCCTCTACGCCCGCGTTGCGCAAGGAGGCAGTGCGGATGCACGGCGTGCCATAGAAGCCGCCTACAACGCGAGGGGCACCTGGGCTCGCATGCTTGTTTCAGACCGTGCGGCTATCCTGCTACGCGTTGCGGACATCATCGCCTCCCGGACGGATGAGCTTCGTGAGGCCCTGATTGAAGAATCAGGCTCAACCTTCGGCAAGGCGATGTTCGAAGTGCACTACTGCATCGACCTGTTGCGCAGCGCAGCCGGCGACGCGCGCCATGTTTTCGGGGAGACACTGCCTCACAGCATGTCGGGACAGGTCGGGATGACCGTACGTCAACCGCTTGGTGTGATCGGTGGCATCGCTCCCTTCAACGCACCGTTGCTGTTGGCGATGAAGAAAGTCGCGCTCGCACTCGCCGCCGGTAACTGTTTTGTGTTGAAACCCTCCGAGGAGACTCCGGTGATCGGACTGAAGATCGCCGAGATCTTCGAGTCAGCGGGATTGCCGCCAGGGGTGCTGAACGTGGTTCCTGGGCCGGCCCGCGAAGTGGGCGCTGTGTTGCTGAGCGACCCACGTGTTCGGATGATCACCTTCACCGGCTCCACGCAAGTCGGTAAATTGATCGCGGTGGAGGCCGCCAGGCATCTGAAGAAAATTACGCTGGAGATGGGTGGCAAGAACCCGCTCATCGTTCTGAGCGATGCCGATGTCGATTACGCAGTCCGGGCCGGCTGCTTCGGGATCTTCTTCCATCAAGGCCAGGTGTGCATGGCCAACTCCCGGCTCATTGTCGAGGCGCCGATATTCAATGAGTTCTGCGAGAAGTTCGCCGCCCGGGCGCGTACCTACAAAGTAGGCGATCCGCACGACCCCCAAACGGTCATTGGCCCGTTGATCCGACGCACGCAATGCGGACTCATCGACGAGCACATCAAGGATGCGGTGGCCAAAGGAGCACGCGTCCTCACCGGCGGGAGCCACCAGGATAACTTCTACCAGCCTACCGTCGTCGCCGGCGTAACCCGCGAAATGAGGATTTTCTCCGAGGAGTCGTTCGGCCCGATCACGTCCATCATCAAGGTCGAAACCTCCGAGGAAGCCCTCGCGATCGCGAACGACACTTCCTACGGCCTCTCCTCGGGTGTCATTACCAACGACCTGCAGAAGGCCATGGACCTGGCATTGCGCCTGGAGTCGGGAATGGTGCACATCAACGACACGACCGTATCCGATGAGCCGCATGTGCCCTTCGGCGGCATCAAGAACAGTGGCGTCGGCCGCGAAGGGGGCTGCTATTCCATGGAGGAGATGACTGAGCTGAAGTGGATCACGATTCAGCTGGGGCAGCGGCAGTTTCCGTTCTGAGCGCGAGACTCTGCGGCAGGCGAAACTGCGCGCAGCCCGATACTGTTGATGCCCTATGTCAACAACCTCATCTACGCGCATAGAGAAGATGAGAAGTGCCACGAGGCGTACGCCAGGTGGTTGAAGACTCTCGTCGACAGCATGCAGCTCTTGCGATATCGGAGGGATGCACCTGGGTAACGCGAGACAGTGACTTCCGCCGGTTCGAACCACACGGATTGCGCTGGCAGCATCTCGTGCTGGAATAGGCGCAAGCCGGTACTCCGCGTTGATCCGTTCGCGCTATGATCCCGAAGCGGCCTCCGCCGGCGCGGTCAGCAGCCCATTGATTTCAGCCACCAGGGCGGGAATCTCGTCCTCGCCGTACCCCAGGTGAATCGCCGCGATCCGGCCGTCGCGCCCGATGATGAACATATGAGGAATCGCGTCGACCCCATAGCGGCTACCGACGTAACCACTCTCATCGCTGATGATAGTCAGGTCAACGTCCTTCAGCGTTTTGACAATCTGGCGATACAGCGACCTGTCTTGCTTCCAGTTGACCGCAAACACCATCAGATGATCGCGGCTCACCTGCTTCTGAATGTTCGCAAGAACAGGCAATTCCTTGCGACAAGGCGCACACCAGGAGGCCCAGAAGGAGACGATCACGATCCTGCCATGATAGTCGCTCAACTTCACGCGCTCGCCAGAAGTGGCTTTGCCGAGAACGTCCGGAGGAACGTCACCGACCTGCAGCTTCTCCTTCGCGACCGCATGGCCCGCCAGGATCAGACATCCAATCAACGCGTAACCCGCGAAACGCAGCATCCTTACACCTCTTCGCGACACGACCAACTGGTGAACGCCATTCGGACCGCGCAACCGCTGGATTGCCTCTCAAATTCCGGCGAACGCAAGGCTATGATATAACACGATGGCTTCGCTTGCGCACGACCAGAGGTACGTGATGTCATGAGCACGCCGCCCTTCCGAGCCGATCACGTCGGCAGTCTTTTGCGTCCCAGCCGTATTGCCGAGGCCCGGGCGGCGGGTATCCCCGCCACCGAATTGCGGGCCATCGAGGACGCCGAAATTCCCCGGCTGATCCGGCTGCAGGAGGATGCCGGCTTAAAGGTTGTCACGGACGGCGAAGCTCGCCGCGCCTACTGGCATTTCGACTTCATGAGAATGCTCGACGGCATGAACCTGGAACTCCGCGGTGAGGGTGTGCAGTTCCACGGCACCACGCTGCCACCGCTTCATCCGGTCATCAACGGCAAGCTCGGCTTCCCGAAGAATCATCCCATGCTGAGTCATTTCAGCTTCGTGAAGAAGCACACCAAGGTCTGCCCGAAGATTTCCATCCCCGGCCCATCCTGTCTGCACTTCCGTACCGATCCCGCCGATATCCGACCGGCCGCATACAAGGATCCCGAGGTTCTCTTCGCCGACATCGTCCAGACCTATAAGGACGCGGTGGCCGCCTATTACGCCATCGGTTGCCGGTACCTGCAGCTCGATGACATTTTCTTCGCCTACCTCTGCGACCCGAAACAACGTAAGCAGCGCAAAACCCTGGGACAGGATCCGGACTGGCTGATCGAACGCTACGCCTGGATGTTGAACGAGGCGATCAAGGATCGCCCTGACGACATGCTGATCGGCATGCACATGTGCCGCGGCAATTTTCGCTCCACCTTCGTTGCCTCTGGAGGTTACGACGCGGCGGCTGATGCGATCTTCAACAACACCGACGTGGATATTTATTTCATGGAATACGACACGGAGCGTGCCGGCGGGTTGGAACCCCTGAGGCTGCTACCCAAGGGAAACAAGCGCGTCATGGCCGGCTTTATCACGACCAAGACGCCGCAGCTCGAGCCGATGGACTGGCTGCGGAAAAAGTTCGAGGAAGCCTCGAAATATGTCGACCTGAATCAGCTCGGCATCGCCCCGCAGTGTGGCTTTGCCTCGACCGAGCACGGCAACGCACTGACCGAAAACGACCAGCGTCGCAAACTCGAGCTGGTCGTGAAGGTGGCGCACGACCTGTGGGGCGAGGCGTAGGACAATGTCGCGCGGCGGAAACCCGGCATTCAAGTAAGCGCCGATACAACATTCCCGGCACCGGTTGCGATCGGGTCGAAACACGGTGTACCGAGGTCGGAGGCGTACTGACGCAGCAGCTGCTCGCGCGCCGAACCGTCCAGATGCGAGGTATTCAGCGCCACCCCAACGCACCGCGCCGCAGGGTTGGTAAGCTGCGCGGCCTGGAGATTCGCGTCTATGCAGCGACGCAGCGCCGGAACCGGGAAGTCTGGATACCCCTCGAGATGTTTGCGCACGGGATCGTGTCGGCGCTGTGTCAACCCGGAGCGGTTGAGTAGGGAGCCTTCTCGGGTACATGCCGGGGAGTGACTACGTGGCCGTCGCGCACCTCTACCCGGCCGTTCACCATGACGAGCTCGATCTTATTGAGCGCTTCCAGACTCTGATCGGGATGGCCGTCGACGACAATCAGGTCAGCGAGCTTGCCGACCTCCGCGGTTCCGATCCGATCGGCCATACCGAGAATCTCCGCATTGATACGAGTCGCCTCGACCAGGGCATCGGCGGGCTTGTGACCCAGCGCCTGATAGTTACGGAGCTCCTGGATGTAGGGCTCCGGAAGATAGCGGTACTGGCCAAAGACCAGATCGGTGCCGATACCGATCTTGATGCCGGCTGCATCGAGCTTGCGCGCCATCGCAAAAACAGACTCATTGGTGAGCGTGAAGCGGCGCGATGTGGAGAAGTTATAACCGCCGGCCGCCGTGATGTATTGATAAGGTACCAAGGTAATATCCGCGCAGGTACCCTTGCGGGCCATCATTTTGATCGTCTCGTCCGATCGAGGTAAGGGATGCTCCACGCAGTCGACCCCTGCTTCGACCGCCCTTTGGGTATAGATCGTTTCCGAGTCGACTGTCACTTTGAGGCCCAGACTGTGCGCCTCGTCGACGGCCGCGCCGACCTCCTCAGCAGTGAAGTGACTGGCGAGCTTGATGAGATCAGCGCCTCGCTTGAATTGCTCGCGAACGGCAAGCCGGAAGCCGTCCGGGCCATTAGCCTCGTATACCGCCGCCTCGGGATAGCGCGGCGCCGTGTGCGCCGAATCTGACTCAGCGCCGTGCCCGCCGACGCCCGTGATCAGATTTCCTGCGGCAAACACGCGCGGCCCTGGAATGCGGCCGTCTGCAACCCATTGCTTCAGCACAAACGGCGCTTTCCCATGCGATGCCACATCGCGAACGGATGTGATGCCGCTTTCCAGAAAGTAGCGCAGACGCTCCATGCCGCGCAAAGCCGCGTCGGCTTGACTCAAGTCGGTGCCGTCATTCGAACCCTCTACATACGTCAGGTGCGTATGCAGATCGATCATGCCTGGCATGACCGTCTTGCCTTGGACGTCCAGGGCCTCGCCGCCCTCAGGCACGGGGAGATCCTCTGTGGCAGGGACGATCCGGGCAATATGACTGCCTTCGATGAGGATATTGACCGCGCGTGCCTTTGTGCCAGTGCCATCGAACAGACGAGCGTTACGAATCACAACGGCGCCCTTGGTTTCGTGATAGTCCTTGGGGACCGGCACTCGACGCAGGTCGTCGCTGGTCGAGGTTACCGCGCGATCTAACCACTGCGAACGGTCCAGTGGCCTGTCGGCCGCGGAAACTGCAGCCGTGGCAGCGCCTAGAAGGACGGCCACCACAACCCGTGGGTATCGGGATCTCGTCATGACAACTTACTCCGCAGGAGTCGATGTAGCAGGGAACTGGTAGTTCGCAGGCGGCGTAGCCCCCAACAAGTTGCGCACCAGAAAGTCCCACCCCCGGCGTCGCGCGTAGCTTTGCGCCCCGAACAGAGTGCCATGTCCGTCATTGGGCACGATCAACAGATCGAAATCCTTGTTAGCCTTGATGAGCGCATCGACGAGCTGCAGGGTGTGACTGGGAAGGACATTCGAGTCCATGTCCCCATGCAGGAGAAATAGTTTCCCCTGCAGACTCTTCGCCAGCAGCCGGTTCGCGGCATCGGTGTAATTGGAGCCGACCTCCGGCCCGTTGTAGCTCTCTCCCCAGACCGCCAGATAACCGCGCTGATCGTGATTTCCGGCGTCCGCGACTCCGACCTTGAAGAAGTCGGGAAATGTCAGCATAGCGCGCACGGTCGCATAGGAGCCGCCCGAAGTTCCGTAGATGCCTACCCGGTCCAGATCCATGTATGGATAGCGCTTGCCGAGCTCGCGAATCACGGCGACGTGATCGTCCAGGTGGCCGGCCGAGCCGAGATTTCCATACGACTCATCATGAAACGCTTTCGATCGTCCGTGGGTACCGCGACCATCGACCAGAACGACGATGAAACCCAACTCGGCATAGGCTTGCGCTTCAAACACCGTATCGACCAGATTGGGTTGGGCACGATGTGCCTGCGGACCGGGATAGGGGCTGTCGAGAACCGGATAGCGTTTTGCGGGATCGAAGTGCGACGGCCGCAGGAGATTGCCATAGAGCCTCGTCTGCCCGTCGGCGGCCAGAGCGCTGAACCGCTCCGGCATAACCAGACCTGTCGCGAGCAGCCGCGAAACATCCGCGCGCTCGATCTGCGCTATCAAATGACCGTCGGCGCGCCGAAGCACAGTCCGGGACGGCAGATCTGTGCGGCCGTATGTATCCAGAAAGAAGCGCCCTGACGGGGAGAAGCCGTGCGAATCCTGCGGAGAGCGCACCGATTCTGTTGGGCGATCCGTGTAGATCGACTCCTGGGCCGAACTAACGTGGTGGTCGGCATCCTCCGGGGAAAGCCGGCTGACATGCCCATCACTCAAGCTCACCCGGTAGATTTGCCGATAGTACGGATCCATCCCCGGCTCATGCTCGTTGCCCGCGATGTAGATGAAGCCAGCCGACTCGTCCAGCTCCAGGACATTGCGTACCGTCCACGAGCCCTGCGTCAGGCGGCGCTTCAGCCGTCCACTCGACCCGTCGTAAAGGTAAAGATGTCCGAACCCGTCTCGCTCGGAGAACCAGATGATGTCCCCGTTCTTGAGAACGTAGACCATCGGCTTCCCGAAAGGAGTGCCCGACTCCACGTAGGTCTTTCCGGTCTCCGAGATCAGCTCACGTGCCGTGCCCGTCAGCGGGTCGACGACCTCGAGGGTGAGGGACTTGAAGTAGCGCGTATGAGTGATCAGGTAAAGCCGCTCACCTTTAGGCGACCACCACACGCGCTTGGCTTCGACCGGCGTCGTGAACACAGTGGGGATGGGCGGTACCGCGACGACGTGACCGCTGCGTTGCTCAACATCAAACACCCAGGGCTCCACCAGAGGGATTGCCGGGTCATTCGGCATGGCATACCGCCACGTATTGGCGATTGGGCGCGCGCTACCATCGGTTGGGGTCGACTGTACGAGTGTGATCTCCCGCACCGCACGTTCATCGAGTCGATAGGTGAACAGGCGCCGGGAATCAGGCGACCACAGTACCAGTGGCGCCTCGGGAGGGCCGGGTGGACCTGCCACCGGCTTCCCGTCCTTCACGGCCAAGGCTCGACCGGCTGCGCCGGTGTTCTCCAGTCCCCGCGTCGACTCGAGCCGCACTGCATAAGAATAATGAGGAGCGGCATCGTTCGTCAGTGGAAAGCGCATAGCGCCATCCGACGATCGAATCCAGAGATTGCCCCCCTCCAGAAACGCCAGCCATTTACCGTCCGGCGAAGACACCGCAAGCGGGTCGGGCGCAGCCGCCGCATCCTTGCGGCACTCTGGAGTGCTGATCGAGCAAGTCCAGGTTGTACCCTCGACCGCGAATCCTATGGTGTGGCTGTCGAGTTCGTCGTAGTCGTTGAAGGGTAATCGCTCCAGATCAATCGGCTTGCCAAGCGCGGCACTCAAGCCCTGGGCCACCACGGCGTGGTCGAACGCTCTGGTGTGCTTGCCGGTAGCCGCAATCACCTGGATGAATTCAGACCGGCCGCCCGCCAACTCCCGACGATACGTAAAACGCTCGGGAGAGCCGGCACGCCAATGAGGTGTGATCGCAGCGTTCAGTACCAGATTGCCGAGATTCTCCGTAAAGAACTGCGCCGCGTGATCGTACACCGCGCGTCCAACGGCACCTTCGGGTGCCGCCCGGACCCCTGTCGCGATCAAAAGCCCGAGCGTAAGAGCAACGACTGCCCCGGCGGAAGCGCGGGTGATGAGTAACTTCATGATCAAAACTCGTAATCGAAGCCAACACCGAAGGTCCGCGGCTGCAGAAACGCGCCCACGGTCGGACTGGCTCCAGCCGGGTTGTACGACAATACACCGGTACCTCCTCCCACCAGCGCCCGGCTGTTGGTCAGATTGCGCGCATAGAACTTGAAGCTCAGGTGCTCCTTCCTTGCACCGGCGTTCAGATCCCAGACCGAATAGCCGGGCACCCTGAACGTTGGGCTACTCACCGCCGAGTCCGTTTCCACCAGGGATTGCCACATCGGGCCGTTATAGCGATAGCCGCCACCCACGCGCGCCTCCCAACCGGCTATGCTCGGAAAGTTGTAGTCCACCATCATCGCGACCGTTTCCTTGGGAACCAAGGGCAACTGATAACCTGTCGCCAGATAACTGGCTTCCGGGATCACTGAGCTGAGGTGAGCATCCGTGTAGGCTGCGCTGAGCCCAAACGTCAGAGCACGGATAGGGGAGTAATGGCTCTCGATCTCCACCCCCTGGGATACCGCCTTACCGCCGTTGGCCAGAAACGCAGGCATACCCGGCTCCGCGGCAATCAGCTGGATATCCTTCCAATCGATCCGATAAACAGAGAGGTTAACCAGCGCCTTGTTGTCCAGAAATGTTGACTTCAAGCCCAGCTCGTAGTTGGTGAGCGTGTCCGCCTTATAGGTCAGTGGAACGCCCGGCAGCGGTGAGTTCGGCCCTCCGGGACGGTAGCCCGTCGCAACTCGGGCATACGCCATCGTGTTCTTGTCAATGCGGTACTGCACGGAGCCCATCCACGTGAGCACGCCCTGATGCGTAGCGATATCGACGTCGTTGGGCAGTGGCGCCGGATAGAGGGGACCGTTGGCCACGCGGAATGAAATAGTCTGATCGTTGTAGGCGTACCGTGTCCCGGCGGTGATGCTCCATGCAGATGTCACATTCCAGGTCAGGTTGCCGAATGCCGCGTATTCATTGAAGTTGGACGGGAGATCGGCATAGAACAGGCCTGGCGGGAATGCCGGAGCGACAGGCTGATACTGCAGATCGAATGCTTGCGAGGTTTGCAGCATGAGGGCGTGCTCATGGGTATAGAAAGCGCCCGCCAGCCACTCGATGCGACCTCCCTTTGGCGACACCAGACGCAGCTCCTGCGTGAGCTTATTGACCCCAAAGTAATCAGCCGCCTTCACGAGTCCCGGCGCCGTAGCCCCCAAGAATGGGAGGAGGTCCCCGAGTATAGGAGTCTCGTCAGACACCTGGAACGACCTCTGTCTGGACCAACTCGTGGCCGAGACCACATCGAATTGACCCGGATTCCAGTCAAGAGTCGCCGCACCGTAAAAGATGTGTTGGTCATAGGACGCCGGGAATGCCGCGCTCTGCGTAAGATCCGGCAGCGGATTGATTGGCCTGACGATCAGTGCGTTGGTCGCATTGGAGACGGGGCTTACATCACCGAATTGACGCCAGGCGCTGTCATCCGCTTCAATCACGGAAGTCAGAGCGGTCAGCTTCACGGATAGATTCTCTGCGGGAGTCCATTGCGCTGCGAGGCGCCCGCCATACTGGCGGTCCTGGTTGGTATCGCGCTGGCCAGTGAACGAGTTGGTGGTATATCCGGGAGTGCGCTGGCCGAAAGCGCTCACAGATACCCCGAGGACACCCGGTATGACCGGCATATTCACCCGTGAGCGGAATGCGTAGCCGACACTTCCTGCACCGTCGATCGTGCTCATGTCAGCGCCCACACTTGCCTGCAGCTCATTCGTGCTGGGGGTCTTCAGTACATACTTGATGAGACCACCCATCGAACCTTCGCCGTAGAGTGTCCCCTGAGGGCCGCGCAACACCTCGATGCGATCGAGGTCGTACGGCAGCATGTCATGCATCGTGTTCGAGCCGAATGCCCAGCCGGAACTACTGCCCATGGGGGTATCATCGACATAGGTACCGACTGCGGATGTAGGCGTATTCGATGAGATTCCGCGGATCGAAACAGCAGTCTGGCCGGGTGTGCCGCTACTCGCGACGTTCAGACCAGGAACACTCGCCGCGTAGTCAGCGAGACTTGTAAGACCGCGCTCCATGAGCCGCTCACCCTTCTCAACGCTCACTGACACCGCAACGTCCTGCGCATTCTCAATACGCTTGTTGGCGGTGACTACGACTTCTTCGAGCCGATTGTCATCAGCGGCGGCCATTCCCGACTCCGTCGGATGGACCGCGTAAATCGCAATCACGCCAGAGTCGGTACGTTTGGCGCCAAGACCAGTCCCTGCCAGGAGCCGTTGAATACCCTCGTCCGCCGAGTAGGTCCCAATGAGTGCGGCGCTGCTCTTGCCGCGGACATCGGACCCGTCAAATACCAACTGTTGCTTGGTATGCCGGCCGAAGGCTTGCAGGGCCGCCGCTAAATCCTGCGCCGGAATGTTAAAAGAATACGTCTCGGTCTGCGCCCAGACGATGGTGGGTGCTGCAAGAATTGCCAGGACCGCCGCAGCCACTGAATGGTGGCGCGCAGGACGCGCAGGGCATCGCTTCGACATCGTTCTCTCCCCGTCGCGCCGTGAATGGTTGTCTTGTGGCGCTCGGGGAGTAAGACGCACGACCCTGCAGATCATTCACTTCGAGCGTTCGGTCGAATCCGTTCGGGGTTGAGCGTTAGAATCGTGGAGCCATTCGCCACTCGAGCTTTGACGGGGAATACGGCCGTAATGCCATCCACAAACGCGCGAACGTCTCCCGCAGTGAACACACCGCTAACCGGAATCGACGCCGCTTCATCTGCAACTTGGAGTTTGCTCTGCGAATACCGATTCACTCGTGCCACAGCAGCAGCCAACGACTCGTCGCTGAAGACGAGCTGGCCCGACTCCCACGCCCGCGGCTGCGCAAGATCCGTTGCGGTGAGTTTGGCTTCAACCGCCGCGCCGCTGGTCACGAGCTCGTGGCCCGGCGTCAGTGCGTTATCCGCCGGCACATGGCCTGACCCGACGCGAACCGGCGTGGGTGAGCGCTCGCCGCGCTTCTCATCCAACACTGATACACGGCCCTCGTAGAGCACCACCCGAACCTGGTCACCAAGCCGCTCCACACTGAATTCCGTTCCAGTTGCAACGATCAGCTTGCCACCCGTTTCCACCGTGAACGGCCGCAAGGGATCGTGAGCGACGCTGAATCGAGCCCGTCCTCGCTCGAGCCACAGCCGGCGCCGCTCTCCGTCGAACCGAACGTCCAACCGACTGTCGGCATCGAGCGAGACATTCGAGCCATCCGACAGGGTCGTGGTCTGCCGCTCGCCCACGGAAGTCTCATAAGCGTGTGGCGTGAGATGCATCCATAAGCCCACGCCGGCCGCCGCAAGAATCAGGCTCGCAGCGACACCGACCCGCCACCTGCGAGAGAGGAAGGAAGCCCCAGCCCATCGCGCTTTATGGATTTGCCGTACTGTAGCCAGTGCTTCACCGCGGATGCCGATGAGCTCAGGAGCCGAGGCATGGGTATCGAACGCCTGCCAAACACTCGCGGCGCGCTCGAACGCATCACGATGGCTGGGGTCTGCTTCCAGCCAGCCTGCGAACTCACGCTCCTGATCCGGCGTGAGGCGGCCTTCGGCCAAATGCAGACACCATGTGGTCGCCTCCTCCACTACTTGCGGCTGTAAGCGCGGGTTCGACGCCGTCATTTGGGCTCTCCTAGCCGGCGAATCAAATGCGCCATGGCTTTCAACAAGTGCTTATCCACAGCGCTGATCGATATGCGGTAAATGTCCGCTATATCGCGCTTACTCATGCTCTCGAGGCGGTAAAGAACGAAGATCTGCCGCGTGCGCTCGCCCAGCTCCCGCAGACCCGCAACGAGCTGCGCGAGGGTCTCCTGACCGGTCAGCACCCGGACTGGATCGAGTAGCCCGACATCGGCGTCGGGCTGTCCTTGTATGACCGAGCGATATTCCGTCCTGACCTTTTCACGGCGGCCGCAATCGCGCAGAAGATTCGCCGCAGCCTGGAACACGTAGGCGTCGGCATGCGCCATCGGCTGGCCACGGGGCACCGCCAGCCGCACGAAGACTTCCTGCGTAAGGTCTTCTGCCTCCGCATGATTGCGCACCCTGCGCAAGAAGAACGACATCAGCGCCGGACGGTAGCGGCGGTTCAGCTGCGTCAGCTTGTCTTCTTCAGCTTCGGGCAGCACGGCAGACGGCTCTATGGTTCACACTCGCAGGGGGCCCTGATGGTTAGACGCACGAAGGGCGGATTTCCACACCTCCAGTCTTCTGCAGGGCACTCATCGAGCGGATCTGCCCGCCACGGCGGGTGTCAAGGGGCCGAGCCCAGCCGCTGCTCCCGCCCGGACCAGGGTCGTTGCCTGTCCTGCACCTCAGGGACCAGTGGCATCTCCTGCACACGCATCTGGGGCCGCGCCAGCATCGTTTTCAGGACCATGACAAAGTTGTCTGCAAACTGCTCCATGCTGTCTGTCGAAAATCGATTCAATGGAAATATCACATTGCCATAGACCTCCTCGCGGGCTTCCTGGAACACGATGCCTGGATCGGAGTCACCGTCGACGTGTACGAAAAGAGGGTTGTGAAATGAGATCGGCTCGCTCGTAATGGACTCCGCCACAGTTTCTGCACTGGATTTCAGCTCTTGTGGCAGCCAATTGAATGACGGGCATCTGGAGAGCTCGGGTCGGGGCACATCAGCGCCCAGGTAACAGAAGTCAGGAATGGCATAAGACTGCCAGTAGTCGTCAATTACATGATTCAACAGGTCGGCAAACGTGTCGACCTCACGAGACTGCACCCGGACGTAGAGTGCGGAAGTGAAGAAGCCTACCGTGTTCTCCACCTTGGGACTGGATCTTCCCGTGGTCAGAAACTGTATGACTACTTCGGGCGCCGCGCACCAACGTAAGAGGACCGCAGCGTATGCCGTGAGTGCGCTCAGTGGCAGTGTCGTCTGGTTCCTCCTACACCACGTTTCCCACTCTTTTTTCAACGAAGACTCTATCTTGATCTGAGCCACCCCCCATCCCTGGCCCGGCGGTAGCGCCGGATCCCGCGCCGTCGGGAACCGCACAGGCCGACACCCCGCCATGCGATCGGCCCAGGCGGCACCGTGCCGCTCCATCCACACGTTGTGCGCTTTGCTTTGCCAAACCGCATAGTCGGCGAATTGAACGGGTATTTCCGGCAAATGGTCGGGCGTACCGCGAAGCTCGCTCGCATATATTGCGAGGAGATCTCTCCAGAGAATGCCCAAGGAGACGGCGTCGGAGATCATATGCTCGGTTGCCACGATCAGGACATGCTCACCAGGCCTGAGTTTCAGCAGCTTGAATGTGAACAGGGGATCCGTGGCGGGGTCGATCTGGTGAAGAATGCACTGTGAAATCTTCTGGCCAATCTCATTCTCCAGAAGATTGTCCGGAATCGCTGTCAAGTCGTCGACCTGCAAGTCATAGTGTTGGTCATCACGCACTTGCTGCATGGCAGTGCCGTCAACCGTAACCAATCTCGTCCGCAACGCCTCATGTCGCTGTATGAGTCTCTGGATGCTCTTGTCAAAGACTTCGAGATTGAGCTCACCGCGAATGTGTCTGGCGAATGTCGTCGCTCGATGATAGGTGCGCATAGGAGACCAGGCGAGCGCCTGCGTCAGGGTGAGAGGAATTTGATCAGCGGGTGCGCGGCAAACGGGAGTTGGGGTAACCGCCAGAGCGGAGGAGCGTTCCAGCATTGCAATAATGGCATCCTTGGACAGCTCGAGAGCCCTGATCTCGCCAGGAGTCAGTACGCCGCGGGGGATCTGGCAATGCAGGCGACCCTTTTTTACCGATAGCCGTACGCCCTTGTTCGTGAGGTCCTGGACCAGCATCGCGACAGGCAGCTGTGACGTTGAGCGCACTTTTCCGGCGAGTTGGTGTAGGGTTTGATTACGGAAGATTGTTATAGGCGACAGCTCCACCATCAATCGTTCCTTGATCTTCGCGATCAGCGCCAGGCCGCGCAGTGAATGGCCGCCCAGCTCGAAGAAGTTGTCGTGGCGGCCAACACGCTCCACTCGCAGCAGCTCCTGCCAGATCCCGCCCAGGATCTCCTCTATCTCCCCCTGAGGAGCCTCATATTGCCGGCTCAGATACGCTCCCAGCTCCGGAGCCGGTAATGCCTTGCGGTCCAGCTTGCCGTTGACAGTCAGGGGCAGCCGCTCCAGCAGCACGAAGGCGCTGGGCAACATGTACTCGGGCAATTTCGGCTTCAGGTAGGCGCGCAGCGCCTCTGCACCCAACAGCGCCTCCGCGCTTGATAGTGCCTCCGCGCTCAGCAGTGCCTCGCTCCCCTCAGCTTGCCGGCCCACCACATAGGCCACCAGGCGCTTTTCCCCGGGGGCGTCCTCGCGAGCCATGACCACCGCTTCCTGGATGTCCTCATGGCGCGCAAGCTGCGCCTCGATCTCTCCCAAC
>Ga0134126_10003942_pt1 | contig 18573 bp, 16 predicted proteins | sample KB31752_FD_96881 | JGI IMG/M metagenome (GOLD analysis project Ga0134126, IMG submission 96881) | Terrestrial soil microbial communities with excess Nitrogen fertilizer from Kellogg Biological Station, Michigan, USA - KB3-175-2 | ecosystem: Environmental > Terrestrial > Soil > Unclassified ...
ACCATAAGCACGCTTAATAAAAACGGGCAGGTGGTTATAAGGGTGGCGGATAAAGGTGTGGGCATGAGCCGCGATCAGCAAACAAAGATATTTGAGCAGTTTTACCGTATCCCCACCGGAAACTTACACGATGTAAAAGGGTTTGGCTTAGGGTTGAGTTACGTAAATACCGTGGTAAAAAGGCTTAACGGAATAATAAGCGTTAAGTCGGAAAAGGAAAAAGGCTCGGAATTTGAATTGAAATTCCAGGTGGCATAGCGATAGTCGGAAAGTCCGAAAAAAGTTTAGTTGACATTGATATATAAAATGCGTTCGGACTTACAAACCAATCATGAAAAAAATATTACTCGTTGAGGACGATCCCAATCTGGGTATGCTTTTGCAGGACTACCTGCAGTTAAAAGGCAAGTTCGACGTCGTTTTGTGCAAAGACGGAGACGAAGGCTTGCGGACGTTTACCAAACAAAATTTTGACCTGCTTATCCTGGACGTAATGATGCCGAAAAAAGACGGGTTTACGTTAGGCAAGGACATACGAAAGATCAACGGCTATGTGCCTATCATTTTTGCAACGGCGAAAGGAATGATAGAAGATAAAACACAGGCATTTAATCTTGGCGGCGACGATTATATCACCAAGCCCTTCCGTATTGAAGAGCTGCTCCTGCGGATAAACGCATTGCTTAAACGTACCAGCAACTCTGAAAAGCACGAAGAAGAAAAGCAAACCAGTTTCAAAATAGGCCGGTATACCTTCGATTACAGTACCCAGGTTATTGCCATTGGCGAAACATCCCAGAAACTATCCACCAAGGAGGCCGAACTGCTGCGTTTATTATGCATCCGTAAAAATGAAGTGCTTACCCGCGAAGAAGCGCTGCTGAGCATCTGGCATGACGACAATTATTTCAACGGCCGCAGCATGGATGTGTTTTTAAGCAAGCTGCGCAAGTATTTAAAAGACGATCCTACGGTTGAGATCATTAACGTGCACGGCCGGGGTTATAAGCTGCTTATTAATTGATCGTCGTCGGCATTTCAACCCAACAAAGAAATCGCGTTTATAAATTAACGTTTATCAGGAGGCACCTACGGATATCAGGAGGCACCTACGAAGCCCATTGTCCCCTTTATTTATGCTATAAACACGAGACTCCGCCGGAGTCGGGGACCGATATCGCATAGTTCCGTTAAACGATTTCCATGATCCCACCCGCGAAATAACGGAAATTCGCTATCTCTGATATCTTTCAGTATTTTAGTTGCTGAAAATTTCCATACATGAAAAAAATATTACTTTTCCTCATCTTTATTGGCTGTTTTTTGACGATGGCGATCGCCCAGGAGCATTTACTATGGATGCAGCAGCCGGCTATCTCGCCCGATGGCAATTGGATAGCTTTTGAATATAAAGGCAATTTGTTTAAAGTACCTGCAAGCGGCGGTACGGCGGTGCCCCTAACCATAAATAGTGCCTATAACGGGTATCCGGTATGGAGCCATGACGGCAAGTCGATTGCTTTTGCGTCCGACCGGTATGGGAATTTCGACGTATTTATCATGCCGTCGTCTGGCGGCACGGCTGCCCGGCTAACCTATAATTCGACGAAGGATATCCCATACGATTTTTCGCCCGATGATCAAACCGTGTATTTTGGTACAACGCGGTATGATATAACATCGTCGGTAAGGTTTCCGGATGATTACTATTTCACTAAATTATATAAGGTACCTGCCAGGGGCGGTCGCAGCCTGATGGTGAATTCGGCGGGAACCGAGTATGTGCACTTTAATAAAGCGGGCGATAAATTTATTTTCCAGGATCGCAAAGGCTATGAAAATCCTTACCGGAAGCACCATACCTCGGCGGTTACAAGGGATATTTGGATTTACGATACAAAAAACGACAGCTATGCCAAAGTGTCGACCTATGCGGGAGAGGACCGTGAGCCGGTTTGGGGCGATGGCGATAAAATTTATTACCTGAGCGAGCGCAATGGAAATCAAAATCTGTACGGCTCATCCGAAGGAAATATCAATACCATTACGCAACTCACCACTTTTGAAAAAGACCCGGTTCGCAACCTTTCGCGCGCGGATAACGGCACATTTGCATTTACGCAGGGTGGCGAACTATACACTTTAAAGGAAGGTCAGGCGCCGCAAAAGATCATGATCACCGAAACGGCGGATTTTGACGGCGACCAGGTAAAAATGATCCCTGTTAAAGGCGAGGCTACCGATATGGCGGTATCGCCCGATGCAAAAGAAGTGGCTTTTGTTTACCGGGGAGAGATATTTGTTGCCGCGGCAGATGGCTCCTCAACAAAAAGGATCACCAATACCCCATACCAGGAACGAATGGTGGAATTTAGCCCGGATGGCCGCAGTATTTTATACTCTGTTGAAAAGGATAACTCGTGGGATATTTACAAGGTTTCCATCGCCAATAAAAACGAGCCCTATTTTTATGCCTCGACCACGCTGAATTTCGAGCCGGTGATCGCAACGGACAAAGATGAATTCCAGGGTGTATATTCTCCGGATGGCAAAAAGATCGCTTACCTCGAAGAACGGAACACGATTAAGGTATATGATATAGCCAGCAAAACATCAAAAACATTGCTGCCCGAGGGCGTAAACTATTCATATGCTGATGGTGACCAGTATTATACATGGTCGCCGGATGGAAAATATATCCTGGCGCAATCCAGCGAAGGCCAGGGCGGCTGGTCGAGCGGCCAGGTGGTACTGATCAAATCGGACGGCAGCGGCGAGCGCGTAAATTTAACGCAAAGCGGTTTCGGCAATAACCAGCCGCAGTGGGGAATGAACGGCAAAATGATGTATTGGTTTTCGGATAAGCTCGGCATGAAAAACCTGAGCCGCGGCAGCCAGGCCGATGTATATGGGATGTTTTTCGACCAGGCGGCGTGGGATAAATACAGACTGAGCAAAGAAGATCTGACCTTAAGAAACGAACAGGAAAAACGCGATTCGCTTGAGCTGAAAAAGAAAAAGGAGGAAACGGCAAAAACAAAGAAGGGAAAAGATACCGTCAAAGTAAAAACCCCTGAATTTGTGCCAAATCTTGACAACCTGGACATCCGTACCGAACGGTTAACGATCAGCTCGGCTGATATGACGGATGCCAGTATGTCAAAAGACGGCGAAAAATTGTATTACCTGGCTAAATACGAAAAAGGCTATAACCTGTGGGTAACGATGCCGCGCACCAACGAAACCAAAGTGCTGGCCGAGCTAAAGGCGCCAAACGGTTCGCTCGTAATGAGTAAGGATGGTAAAACGCTTTTCGTTATGGCCGCGGGTAATATTATGAAGGTAAATGTGGATGACGGCAAGGTGAGCCCCGTTCAAATCAACACCAGTATGGAACTGGATGCCGCTGCGGAAAGGGCGTACATTTTTGATCACATTTACCGACAGGTACAGAAGAAATTTTTTGACCCGAAGCTGCAGGGCGTGGATTGGAAATATTATCATGACAGCTATGCCAAATTTTTGCCGCATGTAAATAACAACTACGATTTCGACATTTTATTAAGTGAATTTTTAGGGGAATTGAATGGATCGCACACGGGCAGCGGCTACCGCCCCCGCTTCCCTGATGGTGATGCGACGGCAGCATTAGGCTTGCTTTATGATGAGTCGAAAGGCGGCAATGGCCTCCGGGTGACTGACATTATTGCCGGCGGCCCATTCGATGTGCAGCATACAAAGTTGAAAAAAGGTTTTGTTATCGATAAAATAGACGGCGTTGTAATTACCGGCGATGCCGATTGGGCAAAATTATTAAACCATAAAGCAGGGAAATTCACCCTCGTTAATTTTCATGACCCTAAGTCGAACGAGCAGTACCAGGAGAATATAAAACCCATTACGCCCGGCGAAGAAGGCAATATGCTATTGTATAACCGGTGGATAAAAAGGATGGAAAAGCTTACCGACAGCCTTTCCAGCGGCCAGGTTGGCTATGTACACGTACGAAGCATGGACGACCCTAGCTACCGGGTAACCTTCGACAAGGTGCTGGGAAGGAACATCAATAAAAAAGCCCTTATTGTAGATACCCGTTTTAATGGCGGGGGCTGGCTTCACGATGATTTGGTAACCTTTTTAGGTGGAAAGCAATATTTCACCCTGCATCCCCAAAGCCATACCACGCTGGGCGGCGAATCATTTAACAAGTGGACAAAACCAAGCTGTGTTTTAATGAGCGAGGGCAACTATTCGGATGCCTTTATGTTCCCTTATGCCTATAAAGAGCTTGGTTTAGGCAAGCTGATAGGGATGCCCGTTGCGGGTACAGGCACCGCTGTATGGTGGGAAACGCAAATAGATAACACGCTGTATTTTGGCATCCCAATGATAGCCACCTATGGCGCCAATGAAACGCATGCAACCGAGAACCACCAGCTGGAACCCGATATCAGGGTGAATAACGATTATAATAAAGTTTTGTATGGCGAGGATCAGCAACTGGAAGCGGCGGTGAAAGAAATGCTTAAGACGATAAAATAATATGATTACCCTGATTTTTGACTGATTTTACCGATTTATCCGGCTTCAATTATGAAAAAGATAGTTCTTCTTGTTTGTGGTGTTGTATTTTTTATCCACGCGTATGCGCAACAGGGATTCCCGTTTGCTAATGAGATCAGTGAGTTTAAACACCAGGACAGCCTGAACTTTCCTTCAAAGAATGGCATCTTGTTTATCGGCAGCTCGTCTATCCGGCTATGGAACGACCTGGAAGCACGCTTTGCCGGTAAGCCGATCATCAAACGGGGTGTTGGCGGATGTGAGCTATCGCAGGTTGTCGATTTTTATACTCCTTATATTTTATTCCCGTATCACCCGCGTAAGATATTTATCTATGCAGGCGAGAATGACATTGCAGCCGGTAAAAATTCAGCCTTCGTTTTGGATGAGTTTCAAAAGCTCTGGCAAATGATCCGGCAGCAATTGCCGAAGGCGCAAATTTATTTTATGTCGATTAAGCCAAGCCCAAGCCGGGCCAGGTATTTTAACGAAATGATCAATGCCAATAAACTGATCAGGGCTTACCTGGCGGGCAAACCAAAGAGCCATTTTGTTGACGTAAGCTCTGTTATTTATAAAGACAACACTTCGATCCCCGATTCGTCTTTGTTCAAGGCAGACTACCTGCACCTGAACAGCAGGGGATACGACCGGTGGCAGCGGGTATTAAAACCTTATGTAAAATAAAAAAAGCCGCGGTCAGCGCGGCTTTCTCATACAAGTAAAACTATAGAACAATTTATTTGAATGAGGTATCAGCCTTCGTAATTTTCCACCCGTTCCCGGCGTGCTGGGCAGTGATCACATCAACACGGGTAAAATCGGCATATTTCATTTCAACCTTCATCGTGCTGATCTCGTCGCTATCCTGCACCACGGTTTTTGTACATTGACAATCGGTATCGATATTTGCTGACGATTGCAGCGCGGCGAGTATTTGCCCTTTGTTTAACCGGTTGACGCTGTTACCGCGAATTAAGTTAAACTGCGCGTCGTCGTCAATAACGTCTTCTACACCGGCAAGCTTTCCGTGAACAACGGCATTTAAGTAGGTGTTGATCACGTCATCTTTACCGGGCACATGTGAAGAAGCTGCAGCTGAATAGGCAGCGCCGGCAGTCAGCAAAATGGCCAGGGCCATCATCATTTTTTTAAACGTTTTCATGATTATTTAATTTAAGTTTTGGGTTATGTTTATGATTAAAAGACACCGGCGATATTTAATTCGTTACAACCCGGTGGTGGGAAAAGCAAGATTTAACAAACATTTAACATTTCGGGCAGTCCAGGCTTGTACGTACTTTTATGAACGTCATGATCAAATTTGAGACGCTTATATTACAATTTGGCGAACAGGGAGAAAAAACCGGGTGGAGCTATATTGAAATACCGGCCGACCTGGCACATCGGCTAAAACCGGACAATAAAAAATCATTCCGGGTTAAGGGAACGCTGGATTCCCTTGCTGTGCGCGGCATGGCGCTAATGCCCATGGGCGACGGCAATTTTATTATGGCGCTGAAAGCTGATATCCGCAAAGCGCTCCGGAAAAATAAAGGCGCCATGCTGCATGTGGCGCTGGAAGAGGATATCGATTTCAGAGTAGAAATGCCTGGCGACTTAAAGGAATGCTTTGACTTTGAACCGGACGCATTCGCATTTTACAACACGCTGCCTAAATCGCACCGCGATTATTTTGTAAAATGGATAAACGATGCAAAAACGAGCGAGACAAGGGCTAAGCGGATCGTCAATACCGTTAACGCTATGCTAAGAAAATGGCGATTTAATGTGATGCTCCGAGAGATGAAGAAGAATGGTTGATGTGTCCCGCACGTGCGGGATGCAAATTATAGAAGTGCAAATGAAAATTAGCTTGATGTTAAAAGGTCAATTGGCACATTTATCCTCATAATATAGTTCCTTTAATCGGCTCTGGGTTCAATATATGGCTTATCAAGTTCGTTTATCAAATTGATAAACGCTTTTCTTTTTTTTAATGCTTTAGTTTTAAACACCGATTTCCTTTTCATATCGTGATAACAAATTCTAATATCATGGAGTTTTCAAAGTAGGTCCAACAAGCAAAAATTAAAGTTTACGCTTTTTAGGATTTTGCCTGTTATCAAAAACTGAAATAATTACTATTTCTGTTGTATAAACTCTAAAGAAAATGGAAGTTTGAGGAGAAAGAACACATCGACGTACGTGTTTACGTTTTGAGAATATAGGAAATTGGTCTGGTGATTGTTGAATTCTGCTGGCGGTCTTTTCAATTTGTTCAGCAATCCTTAAAGTAATTTCTTCACCCCATTCATTTAATAAGTAGTCCAATAAATTATTGTTTTCTTCCCGGGCTCTTTCAGACCATCGTAAACTTTTATCAGCCATTTTTTTTACGGAATCCGGCAATCTTCTTATCCATTTCGGCCATTATATATTCGTGGGGATGAGTTCGACCTGCCTTCACATCTGCAAGACCTGCCTTTATTCCCTCAATCGCTGCTTCCGGAAGATCGCCCCAATCATCGTCTTCTTCTTCCACCTCGAACTTCAACCCCATGCGGCTTAATAAAGCCTGCAAAACGGGCAAATCCTTTTCTTTATCGACTTCTACTGTTAAGGTTGTCATATTATCAAAAATACTAAATGAATCTTATCTCTCAATAATTATGCTAATGTAATTTAAAAGAAGTGATACCATTTGAAAATACTTTCAAACTAATTTTATTACGAATTTGCTTTATATTAATAATTTGAGGCTTTAAAATTTATCGGTATGTATATATTTACCAATTGATATTGTAAGCTATAATGAGTGAAGATTTAACCTCTAACGATATACCTGAAAGCAACGACGAAAAATTACATAACATCACCTCACTCGACGGCCTGTACGAAAACTGGTTCCTGGATTATGCGTCTTATGTTATTCTTGATCGCGCCGTTCCGCATATCAACGATGGTTTAAAACCGGTACAGCGCCGCATCCTGCACTCGCTTAAGGAGATGGACGACGGGCGTTTCAACAAAGCGGCCAACGTGATCGGTAACACCATGAAGTACCACCCCCACGGCGATGCTTCGATAGGCGACGCCATGGTGCAGATCGGCCAAAAAAACCTGCTCATCGACTGCCAGGGCAATTGGGGCCGCCCGGAAACAGGCGACTCGGCGGCAGCCCCGCGTTATATCGAGGCCCGGCTTTCAAAATTCGCACTCGACGTAGTTTTTAATCCCGACACGACCGACTGGCAGGCCAGTTATGACGGGCGCAACCGCGAGCCGATAACGCTCCCGGTTAAATTCCCGTTGCTGCTGGCGCAAGGCGCCGAGGGTATAGCCGTAGGCTTAGCCACCAAAATATTACCGCATAATTTTATCGAGCTGATCGACGCTTCTATCGAAATACTTAAAGGTAACGCGCCGAATTTAATGCCGGATTTCCCGACCGGCGGTATGGCCGACGCCTCGGCATATAACGAGGGTCAGCGCGGGGGGAGAGTGCGCGTTCGCGCGAAAATTGTTGAGCGCGATAAAAAAACGCTGGCTATTACCGAGATACCGTTTAGTACCAACACATCGAGCTTAATCGAAAGCATTGTAGCGGCCAACGAAAAGGGGAAAATAAAAATAAAGAAGATAGAGGATAACACCGCGAAGGATATAGAAATCATGGTGCATTTGGCGCCCGGAATATCTCCTGACGTTACGATCGATGCCTTGTATGCTTTTACGGATTGCGAGGTTTCCATATCACCGAACACCTGTGTGATCCAGGATGACAAACCACGGTTTATGAGCGTGAACGATATGCTTACCGAGAGTACGCATAACACGCGCAGACTGCTTAAAATGGAGCTGGAGATCCGGTTAAAGGAGTTAATGGAAAAGATTTTTTTTAGCTCGCTGCTAAAAATATTTATCCAGGAAGGGATGTATAAGCACCCGGATTATGAAGCTTCGGGGAACTTTGAGACAGTGGTTGAGGTACTGAGCCGCTTATTTACACCTTTTTTCACGCAGCTTTACCGCGAAATTTTGCCGGAGGATTATAAAAAGCTGATCGATAAACCGATGAGTAGCATTACCCGGTTTGACGTGAAAAAAACGGATGAGCAGATAAAAGGACTGGAGAATGAGATAAAGGATGTTAAACATCACCTGAAACACCTGACCGACTATGCGATTGCCTGGTTTCAAAAGCTAAAGGAAAAATATGGCAAGGACCGTGAACGTAAAACCGAGCTTCGCACCTTTGATAAGGTAGAAGCCTCACAGGTAGCGCTCGCTAACGTTAAGCTTTACGTTAACCGCGCCGATGGTTTCATTGGCAGAGGGTTGAGAAAGGACGAATTTGTTTGCGACTGCTCGGACATTGACGAGATCATCGTATTTCGCGAGGACGGAAAATGTGTGATCACTAAGGTGCAGGAGAAAGTTTTTGTTGGGAAAGAAATTATCCACGCCGCGGTTTTCAAAAAGAATGATGAGCGCACCGTTTATAACATGATCTATAAGGACGGGCAAAGCGGCGTGAGTTTTATCAAGCGCTTCTCCGTTGTCGGCGTTACCCGCGATAAGGAATACGACCTGACCAAAGGTACAAAAGGCACTAAAGTGCTCTATTTTTCTGCCAACCCAAACGGCGAAGCGGAAGTGGTAAACGTGCAATTGAAACCGCAAAGCAAGCTAAAAAAGCTGCAATTCGACGAGGATTTTGCCTCCCTGGCGATCAAGGGCCGCAACTCTATCGGGAACATCATCACCAAATACCCGGTTAAAAAGATCATATTGAAAACGAAAGGCGTTTCGACGCTTGCCGGCCGGAAAATATGGTACGACGATATCTTAAAACGATTGAATGCCGACGGCCGCGGAAAGTACTTGGGTGAGTTTGATGGCGATGACCGAATTTTAACCGTGTTAAGCAACGGGATTTATGAGCTTACGAGTTTTGACCTGAACAACCATTTCGACGATAAGATGATCGTAATTGAAAAATACGATCCTGAAAAGATCTTTTCGGCAATTCATTTTGACGGGAAGTCGAAAAATTACCTGGTAAAACGTTTTGTTTTTGACAACCAGGCGCCTGGAAAGCAAACCAGCATTATCAGCGACGAGCCGGGTTCAAAGCTGATCCTGATCTCGGGCGCGGGGCGGCCCGTTGTGAGCATTGAACAATTAAAGGGTAAGGACCAAATACCCGAAACCATAGAGGCCGATCTTTCGCAAATTATCGATGTTAAAGGGATGAAAGCTATGGGCAACCGGCTGTCGCAGCACACCATTAAAAAAGTAGAGCTGTTGAATGAGGCCGATCCTGAAAAAGAAATAACAGGAGCCGATGATGATGTTATTGTTGAAGAATTCACCGACGAAATAACAGAACCGGATGAAGCAGGCGGGTTACCTGAAACTACGGCTAAGGAAGAACAAGTAATAACCCCATCAGCGGAACCTGCCAAATCGGTGAAATCAGTTCCACAATCGGTGCAATCATCACAAGATCAATCGGTGGAATCAGACTCAGAATCGGTGCAATCACCCTCTAAAAAAATCGACTTCGAGATCACCAACCCAGATGATATCGAGATCGATGATAAAGGGCAGCTGGGGTTGTTTTGAGCTATAGCGAAACGTTAATTATACCGTGGCTAAAAAGTCTAATAGGTTATCGATTGCACGGGCCCTGTGGCTTATCCCGTTCTTTTGTTGAAGGCTTATTTCAGCAAACGTAACGTCGTAGCCATCGGGCTGAAAGATCGGGTCGTATCCAAACCCGCCGGTTCCTGAAGGTTCATGCCGGATAGTGCCTTCAACCGTGCCTTCAAAAAAGTGTTCCTGGTTGTCCCATATCAGGGATATGACCGTACGAAAGCGCGCCCGGCGATCATTCGCACCGCGCAATTTGTTCAACACTTTATCGATGTTAGCCATATGATTGCCGTGCGAACCGGAATATCGTGCCGAATATACTCCGGGTTCGCCGTTTAAAGCGTCTACTTCCAGGCCGCTGTCATCGCCAAAGCAATTGAGGTTATATTTATTATGAACAAAATGGCTTTTGATCGAGGCATTTTCATGAAAGGATATCCCGGTTTCGGCAATGTCGTCATAACAGCCAATATCGTCCAGGCTGAACAGTTTAATTTTATCGCCAATTTTTGCCGCAGCTTCCTGCAGTTTATGAACGTTATTGGTGGCAAAAATTAACTGGTGCATGGCGTTAAAACTGTTTCATCTTTTCCCAAAATGCTTTTTTATTTTCCAGGTTATCCATCATCTCATCAAAACTGAAGCTCAATAAAGCCGTGCAATCGTTTATTTTCGCGGGCATGTTCAGCGTGAGCGTTTCCGTTCCATTTGGAAGCGCTTTTTCGCCTAATACAAGCAGCTTTTGCGGATTAAAATATTCCATTAAATCGTCAAAACCGGTTTCAGCGTAATTTGCCAGGTTTAAAACAGCAATATCTTCGAGGGTATGGTCCAGCCGTTTTAATATATTTTGCAAAGCTTCCAGATGTAGAGCGGCTATAAACTCAATTCCGGGATAATGCACAACAACCAGGAATTTTTTTTTATTGCTGCCCAGGTAATTAAAACCGGTGACCACCGTTTTAGCATCGGGCGGCGGCAGCGCGAAAGGATTTGCGATTCCGGTCTTATCTTTATTTAACAGGAAAATATCTTCCAGCATAATAAAGCTAAACGCCGCGGGGTTTTCGATCTTCACTTTAACAAATTTTAACCAAAAGTAGTTAAACAGTTTGAAGCATTATCGGCATATTCGCAGAATTGTAGCCTGTATAAATCAATTGATCCGGTACAAGCAGGTATATTTAATAAATTTTACCGAAATTCGGGGCTTTTAGTCCCGCATAAGCGGGACAATTTTTAGCGTATTAGAATAGATGAGAAAGTTTGGAATAACCTTTTTAAGCATAGTTTTATTTGTTATGGCTGCCAGTGCACAGGTGCACACGCTCGACAAAATTGCCGGCGTGGTAGGCAGCGGCATCATATTGCAGTCGGATGTTGAATTAAAGTATGCATCGTACCTTGCCCAGGGCAATCCGCCCAACCCTGCGATAAAATGCCAGATATTGCAAGGTTTGTTAACACAAAAGCTTTTGGCGCAACAGGCGGTTATTGACAGCGTTGACGTGAAGGATGACGAAGTGGATAACGATGTGGACCGGCGTATGCGCTCGATGATCCAGAGAGCGGGCGGCCAGGACAGGCTCGAGCAATTTTTAGGCAGGTCGGTGATTCAATATAAAGATGAGATACGCCCCGATATTAAAGAGAGCCTGATAGCGCAAAAAATGCAGCAAAAAATTACGGCCAACGTAAATACAACACCCCAGGATGTTGAAAAATTCTTTAACGCGATACCAAAAGACAGCTTACCCTCCATTAACAAAGAAGTGGAGGTTGGGGAGATCGTGATTTCTCCAAAACTCACCGAGGCCGAAAAAGCGGTTTACAAGCAAAAAGCCGAGGACCTGCTTAAAAGGGTGAAAAACGGCGAGGATTTTGGCACGCTGGCCCGGCTATATTCGCAGGATCCCGGATCGGCGATGGAGGGTGGCGATCTTGGTTTTAGCGACCGTAGCGGGTACGTTAAGGAGTTTGCGGCGATGGCGTTTAAACTGAAGGCCGGCGAAATTTCACCGGTGTTCGAAACGGATTTTGGTTTCCATTTTTTACAGGTTATCGAGCGCCGCGGCGAGCAGGTGCATGTACGGCATATATTAATTATCCCGGCAATAACCCCGGAGAGCCTGAATAGGGCCAAAGCAAAAGCCGACAGCATTTACGATCTGCTGATGAAAAACAAAAAAATCGATTTCTCAAGCGCGGCAGCCTATTACTCGGATAATAAAGATACCAAATATAACGGCGGGATGCTTTTGAATGCCGACAACGTGGAAACGCGCACTACCTACATACCAACAGATAAACTCGACCCGCAGGTGGCGCTTATCACCGATACCATGAAGGTGGGGAGCATATCTAAACCGCAGCTATTTACAGGAGCGGATAAAAAGCAGAGCTACAAGATATTATACCTCAAGTCATCCACCAATGCACATAAACTGAGCCTTAGCCAGGATTATCCTAAAATAAAAGAATATGCTACAAACGACAAGATCAACCGCACGGTAAGCGAATGGTTTCAGAAGAAAAGAAAGCAAACCTTTATTAAGATCGATCCGGAATATCAATCGTGTTCGTCGTTAAAAGGATGGGCTACACCCGAAACCACCGCGGCCGTAAAACCCTGATCCATGCAACACCGTTCTGAAGTGGAAGCGGCCGACGCTTTAAGGGAAGCCTATCAGCAAATTACTGCCGAGATCGGCAAAGTGATCGTGGGCCAGCAGGAAGTCCTCAAATTTGTGCTTATTTCCATCTTCAGCAACGGGCATTGCCTGCTGGTTGGTGTCCCGGGTTTGGCAAAAACGCTACTGGTGCAAACCGTGGCACAGGTGCTCGACCTTGATTTTAAACGCATACAATTTACCCCCGACCTGATGCCCTCCGACATCGTGGGCTCCGAAATACTGGGCGAAGACAGAAGCTTTAAATTTATTCCAGGTCCCGTTTTTTCGAATATTATCCTGGCCGACGAAATTAACCGCACCCCGCCAAAAACCCAGGCAGCCCTGCTTGAGGCTATGCAGGAAAAAGCGGTAACGGCTGCGGGTGTTACCCATAAGCTATCGTTGCCGTTTTTTGTATTGGCAACGCAAAATCCCATTGAGCAGGAAGGCACTTACCCATTGCCCGAGGCGCAACTCGACCGTTTTATGTTTCACGTGGCATTGGATTACCCGACCTTTAACGAAGAGCTCCTGGTCGTTAAAAACACCACCGGCGGCGGTCAAAAGGAAGTGAGCAAACTGCTGAACGCCAGCCAGATCGTTTACTTTCAACAACTGGTCAGAAATATCCCGGTTGCCGACAATGTGATGGAATACGCCGTGAGGCTGGTGTCGAAAACGCGCCCGCATGGCGAACTTGCCAGCCCGCAGGTTAAGCGGCTGCTCAACTGGGGCGCCGGCCCGCGTGCGTCGCAATTTTTAATTTTAGGGGCCAAATGCCACGCGGTGATCAACGGCAAATACTCGCCCGATATCGAGGATGTGCAGGCCGTGGCTAAACCGGTTTTGCGCCACCGTATTGTACGCAGCTACCACGCCGAAGCTGAGGGCCTTACCACCGACGATATTATAGAGCAGCTCTTTTAATGCTGCCTGCCTGCGGCAGCGTTCACCGTTCGTACACGAACGGGGTGAACGGCACGAGCGGGGGGACGAACACCATAAAAGTTAAGTTAATTTCGCCTGACTTGGTTTTGCTGTTCCCAACCCGCCAAACGATTGGCTTATTCATTCCTAAACTTCAATCCAATTTGATCCCGCGCCTTGTCGAGCATACAGATCATCTGCCGCGACAGTTCATGGGTTATGACAGTGCTTTCAGTTTTCCCGCTCCTTATCAACCCGCAAAAGTGCCAGATCTCGTAGTTAAGCCCGCCTGCTGCAATGGGCTCTTCCAGTTCAACAACCCGGCCATCCATATAGTTGATCGTCGCTTTCGCAGGGTTCCACCAGTTTTGGTAAATGGTAATGTATCCCTTACTTCCGCAAATCAGCGCGTCGCCTTTACCGTGCACATCCAACCCGCAATATAGCTGGGCATAACCATTCTCGTGTTCCGACTGAAAAATGGAAAACATATCGATGCCCGTTTCGCCAAACCTGCCCAGGCATTGTACCTGTTTAGCGGCGCCCAGCCAGTCTATCGCTAAAAACGCTTCATATATCCCTATTTGCATCAGGCTTCCGCCGATCAGCTCATAGCTAAAATTCGGATGATCAGGGCTTATATCGGCCACCGAAGAGCCGGCGCGCACATAGCCGACCGTACCGATCGGATCGGTAACGAGATATGCTTTTAATTTTTCGTACAGCGGAAAAAACGGCGGTTTCATGCCTTCCATAAACAAAAGCCCGCTGGCTTTTGCAGCGTCAATGATCTTATTTAGCGTGGTAAGATTCGGAGCCGCAGGTTTTTCGCATAGCACATGCTTTCCGGCATTTAATGCCGCTATGCTATAATCGGCATGGCTGTCGGGAAGGGTGGCAATGTAAACTACATCGATGTCGCTTTTGAGCAGGTCATCAAACGTGCGGCAAGGCTCTCCGCCAAATTTTCCGGTAAAATCTAAAACCGCCCCCGGCCTCCGTGACCACACCGATACCAGCCGGTTACCGGGCACAGCGGCCAATCCCTGCACAAAACGGTGCGCGATCCTTCCGCAGCCGACGATTCCCCATTTGATTTTAGTCTGAAGTCCTGAGTCCATAGTCTTTAGTCAAAGAAAATAATTTAAATTCAATTAGACTAACGACTTCGGACCTAAGACTATAGACTTTTACTGGTATTGAATATAAATCGGGTAGGGCCTTTTTTTCAATACCTCCTGCGGCGTAAGCATGTGGTGCGGCGGCTTTTTCAGGTCGTTTTTATAAAACAGCTTAAAGCCGGTAAACTGAACAGGCTCGTCGCGGATAAAGTAGCGATAGGTACCTTCCTTCAAGTCGGGCTCGCCCCAGCCATCCATGTTCATTACCAGCTGAACCTCGGGCCGCAGTTTGATCTGCTTATAATTGGTCACCATCTTTTTTGTGAAGCGGTGAACGACCAGGATTTTCGGAGGCAGGTGATATTTCCTCACCAGGTTAGCCAGGTATCCGGATACATAGTTTACATCGGCTGCGTCGTAAGTGCCTATTTTCTTTCCTGGATGAGTGCCGTCTTTCATTGAAAATTCGGGATCCATGCCGAAGTGCACCTGCGGCAGCATTAAATATTTCTCGAGTAACGGCAACTCCGCATGGATGTTGCTTAATGCCACCTGCACATCTAAAAATACAATGGCATGTGCTTTTTTTGCCATGCTTAAAACGGTGTCTATTTGCTTAAAGGGCATGCGGTGCCGGTATTTGCCGTCCTTGCCGGGGTCGCCGCTGGCTACCACCGCAATATAATGCAAAGCCGGCTGCACCGGTGTTTGCGGGTCGGCCCTTTCCCAGTTTTTTACTTCAACCTTCAGTTTAGCCAGCACCTGCGGCGGGGGTATTTCTCCTAAAATGCCCATTTTTTTCGAGTACAGGTTCCCATAAAAAGCCACGACCCTTTTAAACGGCAAAATAGCGCCGGGCAGCGGGTAAGGCGCGTTCTTAACGGGCCATTTGCCCGTGGTATCGCCATGCGCAAGGCGTTTCATTAACGAGTCGTATAGCTTCTTGTTTATCGGCGGATAAGTGACCGGCGCAGCCACAACGGTATCCTGTTCTTTAGCAGGCGCTGCTTTAACAGCAGCTTTTTTACCGGCCTTGCCATTGCTGTTAGACGACTGGCTGCAATTAGAAAAGAGGATCAGCGAGGATAAAAGAAATACGGCTGATAGAATTATTTTCTTCACTTTCATGTTTATTGGTTTTTTATATAACCGGGGCCGTGCAAAATAACGCCTTTTCGGGCGCCTGTATGCTTAAAGTTATCAACAGTCAACGAACCATTTACCAAAACATATTTAAAGCCGGTTGAGTAGGCATGGGGGCGTTCAAAAGTTGCCTGGTCTTTAACGGTATTCGGGTCAAAAACAACAATATCGGCGTACATGCCCGGTTGTAACAGGCCCCTGCCGGTCAGTTTAAATTTTTGTGCCGGCAACGAGGTCATTTTCCGGATAGCATCTTCAAGCGTGATCAATTTTTTCTCCCTCACATACACGGCCAATACCCGGGCATTGCTGCCATATCCGCGCGGGTGCGGCACACCGGCGCCAAACTGCCGGATACCCGAATCGGATATGATCATGGTGAGCGGGTATTTCAGGATATTTTCGACATCCGCCTCGCTCATGCCGTGGAACACCATCGACGTGCTGCCGGTTTTCACGATATCCAATATCGTTTCAATTTCGTTTGGAATTGTTGACGTGCGTCCCTTCAGGATATTTATTTGCTCGATGTTTTTGCCGTTTAAAGTGGTATCCCCGTCGCAATGGGCAACCACGGCGTAATCAAAATGGGCGCGTTTACGGCGGTCCATATCCCTGATCATTTCGGCAACCACTTTTTGGTGAATAACCGGATCATTTAAACGTTTTAAAATGGAATCGCGGCCGCCGTCCTGCAGCCAGTCGGGCAAAAGAACGGTCAGCGTAGTGCTGCTGGCCGTGTAAGGGTATTGGTCAACGGTTACGTCCAGCCCCTCCCTGCGGGCATTCTCAACCATCGCGATCATTTCATTGGAGCGGCCCCAGTTTGGCTGGCCGACTTTAAAATGGGATATCTCAACCGGCATTTTCGCCTGCCGGCCAATGTCGATCGCTTCTGTTATAGCTTCAATGATCTTGTCCGACTCATTGCGCATATGCGAGGTATACATGCCCTTATATTTGGCGGCGGCCTTTGCGAGCGCCACCACCTCGTCGGTTTTTGAGTAGACGCCGGGCGTATAGATCAGGCCGGTGGAAAATCCCATAGCGCCATCGCGCATCGCCTGCTCAACCAGGCCAGTCATTTTTTTTAATTGTCCGGCATCGGGCGTAACCGCGGCTTCGCCTAATACAGCCCGCCGTACATCATTATGCCCGATAAGGCTCCCAACGTTTACCGACAGCTTCAGGCTGTCCAAAAAATGGAAGTACCTGTTTAAATCAACTTCCGAGTCGCCGCAGTTGCCGGTTATTACGGTGGTAACGCCGTCATAAATAAAATTGTCCGCCGTCGGCGTTTTCTTTTCGTCGCCCTCGATGTGCGTATGCACATCAATGAACCCCGGTGCGATAACCAACCCGGTTGCATCGATCATTTGACCTGCTTTACTATCGGAAAGGTCGCCGATCTTAACGATCCGGTCCTTAACAATTCCCACATCGCCATAAAACCAGGGGTTGCCCGCCCCGTCTATGATCTTGCCATTTTTAAGAATGATATCAAAATGCTGCTGTGAAAATCCCATATCGCCAAAAAACACGAGGAACAACAGGCAGAGTTTACTTTTTAGCATCATGCATCGGGGTTTAGTTTATAAAATTTCCCAAACACGCCCAAAGGCAATTTCGGGCCGGAGGTTGCCTGCAGATAAAGTTCGCCCGTCTCCAGGTTTTGTACCTGCGGGTAAGCACTTTTCACCAGGTTTTCGATGATCACCGATGAAAAGCCAAGCGAATAGGTGTTAAGAATAAGGAAATGTTCTTTTGGGTCGAGCAATTGAATAACATCGTCCATCATCTCACTGATATTATCTTCCAGCTTCCATTTTTCGCCGTTGGGGCCGTGGCCGTAGGCCGGGGGATCCAATATGATCCCGTTATATTTTTTGCCGCGTTTTAGTTCCCGTTTTACAAATTTAAGCGCATCCTCCACCACCCAGCGGATATTGGTTAAACCGGATAGCTCCTGGTTTTCATTCGCCCAGGTTACCACCTGCTTAATGGAGTCGACATGCGTGGTATCGGCGCCGGCGGCTTGCGCTATTAGCGATGCGCCGCCCGTGTAGGCGAACAGGTTGAGCACTTTTGGCGCCGGCGTTTTGAATTTTTTGAGGTTTTGGGTAATGTAATCCCAGTTAACCGCCTGCTCAGGAAATATCCCCAAATGCTTAAACGAAGTTAACGCCAGTCTGAACTTAATAGCTGCGTCGGGGTTTTTATATTCGATATGCCAGCGGTCGGGTGTCTTAGGATCCTTTTTTACCCAATCGCCTGACGTGGCCGAGCGGCCCCTGAACTTGATATGATGCAGCCGCTGCCACTCCGCGTTGCTTAACACTTTGCGCCATACGGCCTGCGGCTCGGGCCTTATCAGCACCACGCTGCCAAAGCGCTCCAGCTTTTCAAAATCGCCGCAATCGATCAGCTCGTAATCTTTCCAATGTGTGGGGGTGAGGAGGTGGATCGGGGGCATAGAGATCAGAGAC